>SAMEA3663025__coassemble_507_pt1 | contig 27139 bp, 21 predicted proteins | sample SAMEA3663025__metabat2_low_PE_053 | metagenome-assembled genome bin SAMEA3663025 (sample SAMEA3663025) | pig gut metagenome | biome: pig gut; feature: pig-associated habitat; material: faeces | place: France | collected 2012
CGGTTAATTCATCGATTTTACCTTCCCCGGCCTCCTGACGGCAGCCTCGGCCGCACGGTGTGCGACATTGACCATCTCAGGCTCAATGCCTTCCGGGCGGAAGCTGTTGCGACGGAGCTTGCGGCCGGTCAGACGGCAGTACCAGGTGCAGGAGGCGATGAAGCGGCCGATGGTCGGGCTGAGATGATATCCGTCCCGGGTGAGATGGTCCCCTATGAATGATGTGCGGGCATTCTGAACCGCTGTCCCGACCGGAATGATGATGTCCACCCCAATGAGGTCGGCAGCCTTGTTCACGGCATCCACGATGGCATTGTACATCTTCATCTGGTCATTGTCATAATTCACGAAACCTTTGTGCGTGGAGGTCTGCTCGTACGCCCATGTCTGGTGGATTGCGAACCGCGCATCCACACGTGCTCTAAGGTAATCATAGAGCTGCGGCAATGATGCCTCCCACGTGCTGAAAATCCCGGATATCGGGCTTGACTGCTGCATTGTGACATAATCCCATTTCTCATCTGCAAGAGCCTCCTCCAGACAGTATCCTGGAGTAACTCTGCGCACCCCGTCCGCTCCGATCTTCCTGTAGGAATAATCAGTGGATCCCGTCCTGCTGTTGCCCAGATGGCGTTCAAGGGAACATCCCGGGATATACATATTGCCTATGATCATCACCACCCCGTCAGCGGCAGCGATATCGTGGAGATACCACTCGACGGCATCGTCCGAGAAACTGTTGCCAATGGCCAGGATGCGCAGTGTATCCTTCTGCGCCGCAGACGCAGATAAGAATGGAATGAGGATGGCCGCCATCATCGCTGCGGCCCGGCGGTATAACTTTTTGCTCATGGCGACAAAAATAATAAAATTTGGGGACTATATCAGATATTATGATAGTGACAGTGTGCAATTTGCAGTAAAATTCGTATACTTGCAAAGCAGAAGAATAGATGGAGATGTATTTCTCATAAGGTTCTTCAGAAACCTCCTGCTCGGCGAGAACAATGTGCTCAGCAATCGTGAGATGCATATATCGAATACCCAAAGTCTCACCCTAAAGTCTCAAAATGACACTTTGGATTGCACTTTGGAAGAAATGGCAATCCTCAGATTCCTCCAAACGAAGCCTGATGCCAGACAGGAAGAAATAGCCAGGCATATCGGAAAATCATTGAGCACAGTCAAGAGGATTACTCCTTCATTAATTGAACGGGGGCTTCTTGCCAGGGAAAACGGCAGGAGAAACGGGAGATGGGTGATAAAAGAGATAAAGCGAACAAGCGATAAGGGTACGTGAGAATCTGAGACTTCAGGCTTCCACCAGATTGTTGGGTACATCCGAGAAAATAACTATCTTCGCAGAAAACTGCACACTATGTACAAGAAAGTCCTCGTATCGGCATTATCCGCCGTTCTGATATCAACAGCAGATATTCCGATGAATATCGCACCCCTGGCTGAGAATGTCATCCTCCCCCACCCTGCAGGAATACAGATTGCTGAAGGTGAATACAGATTCTCAGGTGAACCGTCCGTGAGAGTCGGCCGGAAGAAGGGTCCTGCGGAGTCTTATACACTGGAAATCAGCGAGAAGGGAGTGAAAATCCTGGCCGCGGACGATGCCGGGGAATTCTATGCCCGGCAATCATTGGAGCAGATGATCCGTGCAGCAAAAGAGAGCAACGGACAAGTGTCACTGCAATGCCAGATTATCGAGGACTGTCCGAGATTCCCGTACAGGGGTCTTCACATTGATGTCTCAAGGCATTTCTTCAGCATTGACTTCCTGAAAAAGCAGGTTGATGCGATGGCTATGTTCAAGATGAACAGGCTGCATCTTCACCTGACGGATGCCGCAGGCTGGAGAATGGAGATAGAGTCCTGGCCGAGACTGACCGGATATGCCGCCTGGAGACCTGAAGCAAACTGGAAAGCCTGGTGGAACGGTGACAGGGCATACGTGGAAGAGGGCACGCCCGGTGCATACGGCGGATATTACACAAAGGAAGAGCTGAAATCCCTTGTGGAATATGCTGCAGAACGCCATATAACAGTGATTCCGGAAATCGAGATGCCGGGCCATTCTGAAGAGGTTCTGGCTGCTTATCCGGAGGTGGGATGCGGGGGAAATCCCGAGACCCATGCTGACCTCTGCATTGGCAAGGAAGTGACATTCAAGATGCTGGAAGACATACTCGATGAGGTGATCGAGGTGTTCCCTTCGGAGTACATACACATTGGAGGAGATGAAGCCGGCAAACAGGCCTGGAAGACTTGCCCTGACTGCCGGAGGAGGATGAAGGAGGAGGGTCTTGAGAATGTGGATGAGCTCCAGAGCTATATGATACGGCGCATTGAGAAATATGTAAACAGTAAAGGAAGAAAAATCATCGGCTGGGACGAGATTCTGGAAGGAGGAGTGAGCAAGACTGCAACCGTGATGTCGTGGAGAGGGACGGAAGGTGGGATTTCAGCAATGAATATGGGCAATGATGTCATAATGTGCCCGGGAAGTTACTGCTATCTGGACAAGGCCCAGGATGCACCATTCCTTGAGCCTGAATCCATTGGAGGCTATCTTCCGCTGGAGAAAGTTTTCGGATATGAGCCGGTGGAGACCACAATGCCGCAGAAGGGTCTGGACAGGCTTCTTGGCGTCCAGGCGAATCTCTGGACTGAATATGTACCGACGGAAAGTCACGCTGAGCATATGCTGTGGCCACGGGCTGCGGCGATTGCCGAGATAGGCTGGAGCCCTGCCGGGAGCAAGTCTGACTATCAGGATTTCAGGAGGCGCGCCCTGATTGCAATGAATGCGCTCAGGGACAATGGATACGCAGTCTTTGACCTTGAGAATGAATACGGGGAGCGCAAGGCAGCCCTGTCTCCTGTCACCAATAAGGCCATTGGCCGGAAGATCCGGTATGTGAAACCTTGGCACAGATCATATCCTGCCTCCGGCGAGACAAGCCTGATTGACGGGCAATGCGGCGGATGGGCCAATAATGACGGGCGCTGGATGGGTTTCCTCTCTGACATAAACGTTGTCATTGACCTTGGGGAACCAACTGACATCCACTACATCGGGGCAACATTCCTCCAATCTGCGGGCCCCGGAATCTTTCTCCCCGAGAGGGTTGAGATATCAGTTTCAGATGATGGCCGGAATTTCACTCCGGCAGGCCAATGTTTCAATGACATTCCTGTCTCTGACCCGAATCTGATCTTCCGCGACTTCAATGTCATATGCAATGAAAAAGCACGCTATATACGTTACATGGCCTTCCGTAACCCGGCCGTATCGGCCTGGCTCTTCGTGGATGAAATCGTGGTGAACTGAGATTCTGTTCAGTCCATCGTGCAAGACACTACCCTGCTCGCTGTTTTGCACGAAGGACATTTGCTCTGCTTTGTGCGATGTGGATGCCTAAAGGCAGGCGAGCCATCCTCAATATAGCCCCCGAGCGTCGAAAGTTCGGTCTTTGGAGACCTGACCAACCGTGATATGGGGCTTCAGCGTGGAATCTCCTTTTATGACTTGCAAATAATCAGAAGTTCTGTTTCTCTTCAGCATGACCGCCATTCCGCGGCCGGAGCGCAGATTCTCTTCATAGTCCACATTCACCGCAATGACACGGCCGTCCCAAAGAACGGTGATGTCGTCCATCACAGTGTGTCCGACGAACATGCGGGCTGCATCAAAATAGCCCAGGACAGTCTCCAGTTCAGATGGCTCTATCGGATTGTACCTTTCCTCTTCAAGCACCAGTCCACGGTACCAGAGGGGACCTGGATTGGTGTACAATGTCTTCAGAACCGGGTCTGCATACCGTTGCGCCCTGTCCTTGAACAGACCGGAACTCACTGCAAGATTGATTTCCGGAATGGTGAGTCCCAATCCCGGCATCTCAGGCCCGAGACCGGCGTGGACAAAAATATTCCTCCCGGCCTTCTCGATGGTATTTCTGGTCGCAAGCCACCTGCCAAGCTCGGTATTGCCGCCATACAGGGCCGGAACAGTGAGACCGAGAGTGTCAGCCACGTCCAGATACTTCTTCTCAGTATATCTCAGGTCCCCGGCGAGCACCATCGGTTCGTGATTGCCGAGCAGGAAAGACAGTCGTCCGCCAGCATTTTCCGCCTCACTCTCAAGCTTGTACAGCAGCCAGAGAATCTGCGTGACATCCTCTCCCCTGTCGAAGACATCCCCAATAACCACCAGATGATTACGGCCGAAAGACCATTTCATACCTTTGTCCACAATCCCGTTCCGCATCAGAAGTTCCACGAAAATGTCCATCTTCCCGTGAGGATCAGACACAATGAAGGTCCTGCGGGCCTGCCTGTAATTCCACAGTGGACGGGATTTCTTCACCACAGGCACGTCAAAGGCATACTTTCCGCTCTGTCCCTCGACCCGCACGGAAAAGTCCCCGGGGAGCCCCGACACGAAAACAGTATCGAGGATATTGCCTTCCGGCCCAATGCTGACCATCCTTGCACTGCCATCCTCATTGTAAAACAGATAAGGCCCGTCCGCACGGGGCTTTACGTCACCGCAAAAAGTATCAGCCCAGGCCATAAAGCCTGAGCCGAATAACATCAATGCTGAAACTGTCAATCCCAATAACTTTCTCATTCCGCAAATATAGCAATAAACAAGAATGGGTCAATCATCATATCCCGGATTCTGCGCAACATTAGGATTGGCATCCCGTTCAGCCTTGGGAACAGGAAGAATTATCTTGTAGAAATCCCAGTTGAACTCCTTGTCGGCAGCAAAATGCCTGGTACTTGCCAGATTGGAATCAGTATCGTCAATCCTTTTCACCGTCCCTCCATTGCGGATGACATCGAACATGCGGTGACCTTCCGCCACGAGTTCCTTCCTGCGCTCGGTCATCACATCATCCAGAGTCACAGTAACGCCTTCCAATGTTCTTGAAGGATTAGCCCTCTGCGCAATGGCCCCAAGGTATCTGATGGCCTTCGCATTGTCGCCAGTCTTCACAGCAGCCTCAGCAGCAATGAGATATGTCTCAGAAAGCCTGATGACAGGCACATTGGCATCCATTATGTCCTCCCCTGCCTGAGGCTGATATTTGAAGACATAGGCATATTTCTTCTTGTCAAAGCTCAGCAGTTTCAGGCGGACATCATCCGGATCCTCCTTCAGGAGATGGTAGAATGATACAGTTATGCACATATCATCATACCCATCCTTGGAATTGAGCCTGCCCATCGTCTCCTTGCCCTGACTCTCCGGCGTGTTGATAACCATCTCGAACAATATTTCCCCCGGGGCGGCGGCCGAGGCATCATTCGACCATGCCGTTGCATATTCCTTATTGCTCCACAATGCCCATCTATTCGCCTCGGCACCCTCAATTGCCTCCTCCGCCATCTTCAAGGCATTGACATTGTCACCTTTGTAAAGATATGCCCTTGCCAGCAGGCTCATTGCCGCCCACCTGTTCATCCTGCCCTTCGAGAATTCCGGTGAAAGCAGCTGCACGGCCTCATTGAGGTCAGCTATGAAACTGCCATAACAGGATGCCACAGTGGCCCTTTCCGGCTTATCATCAATGTCAGAGAGAGTTGTCACGATAGGAACTCCGAGCGAGGCTCCCCCATCCTTCGCATAAGGCATCCCGAAGAACCTGGTCAGGTCGAAAAGCGCAAGCGCCCTGATTGCGAGAGCCTCGCCCTTGAGGTTGTCACGCCACTCTGCCTCGTCGTCAGAAATCCTGATGCCATCCACCCTGCCGAGTATGAGGTTCGTGTTCTGGATTATCTCATACAGACCGGCCCAATGCGAACTCGGCCCATTGTCCCTGGTGAAACTGAAGCGGTAATAATTGCCCGTCCTCTTGCTGGAGCTTACAGCCTGCATATCATCACCGGTAACATCACCATAGTACATCATTCTTCCGGAATAGAGATCCGAGCTGCGCATGATGTCATAGATGCCGTTCATCGTGAACTCCACCTCTTTCAATGTCTTCACAGCCTCGTCAGTGTTTATTGCCGTGGAAGGCTCCAGATCAAGCCATCCATTTCCGCAGGAGACCGCACAGGATATGCCCAGTGCAATGAATATGTTTCTTATCTGTTTCATGATATTATCGTCAAAGTGTTACATTCACGCCGAAAGTAATGGTCTTCAATGGAGGTGTACCCCAAATGGCGCCCCCGTTCCTTACGGCCTCTGGATCATAATAGTCATATTTCGCCCAAGTCCAGAGATTGCTCGCGGATGCGAAAATCCTGACCGCATCGATTCCTGCCTTTCTCGTCCAGCTTTCCGGCAAGGTGATGCCGAAGGTGATATTCTTAAGCCTGATATAGTCAGTACTGTGAATTGAACGAGAAGTGATATAGGAGCTCATCGAAACATCAGCATCCTCAATAAACAATTCATAGTCAGTTATATCCCCAGGCTTTTTCCAACTGTCGAGATAGTATGCGGGAATGTTTGCCTCCAAATCCTCACCACCGTGCTCCGTCTTCTGCCACCAGGTATCAAACGAGTATCCGCCGAACTGATATCCAATCAGGAAACTGAGGTCAAACCATCTGTATCTGAACATATTGGTGAGTCCTCCGACCACATCTGGCTCAGCATTCTTCGCCCAAGGAATCCTGTTCGCCTTGGACGGGCTCTCTGTGATTTCCTTGACATAGTTTCCATTCTCATCAGTATCATTCGTATAGAACTGCGGCGCTCCTGTCTCAGGATTGATTCCGGCGAACTCCATCACATAGAAGGTCCGGTATGGATAACCCACCTTGCGAATCTGCGCACCGCTGATGATCTCCGTCTGCATTCCATCAAGGGCAAGAATCCTGTTCCGGTTATGCGAAAGGTTGAACGAGGTATTCCAGGTGAAGTTCCTTGCATTGATATTCAATGAGTTGATCTCCAGCTCCACTCCGGAATTCCTGACCTCGCCGACATTCATCAGATAGCTCCCGAAACCGGTAGTCATAGATATCGGACGGTCCATGAGGAGATTCCTGGTATTGCGGGTGTAGTACTCCAGGGTGATATTGACCCTGTTGGCAAAGCCGAAGTCAAGACCGACATTCAGGTTGTGGTTGGACTCCCACTTGAGGTTCTTGTTCGAGATCTGGTAGAGGCTGATGCCAGGCTCGCCGATGAAACCGGAATTGAGGCTGCTCAGACCCATATAGCCATAATAGTCAGAAGGAAGGGTACCGTTGACACCGTAGGAAAGTCTGAGTTTAAGATCACTGAGCCACCTTCTGGACCTCATCATGAACGGTTCCTCGATAATCCTGTAAGCCGCTGATACTGACCAGAACTTACCCCATCTGTTATCCTTGTGGAGACGCGAGCTCCCGTCCGTACGGAAAGAGCCTCCGATGTAATAGCGGTTTTTGAAGTCGTAATTGAGCCTTGTGATGTATGAGACCATCCTTGTCCGGCTGTCCGAACCCCCAACCGACTGCAATGTCATTCCGTTGCTCATCGCATTCTTGTCCGGCGTCGCGAAATTGCTCGCAGACCCTGAAAGATAATCACTGTACTGATCATCAATCTCATAGGCGGCAAGAACGTCAAAATGGTGATCGTCCGCAATATTGAATATATAGCTCAACTGGTTGGCCCACACCATCTTCCTGTAATCCTGAGACACTCTGGTAAGTCCTCCGTTGATGTCATCGCCATTGGAAGTACGCGGATCAGACCACTCGCTTCCCTTGGTATAGGTGAAATCGTAGCTGAAGGTGGACTTGAAAACAAGGTTCTTGACGAACTCATACTGACCATACACAGTATTGAAACTTCTTGTCACATTTTCACGCTGATAATCATAAGTGGCGGAAAGCAGGGGATTTCTGTCCCCATTGCGTATAAATGACCTGTTCCAGCTTCCGTCCTCATTGTAAACGGCATCCGAAGGGACCACGCAATTTCTTGAAGCATAGAATGGTGCCGTATATGTCGTACCCTCGCTGTACACGTCCTGGTTCACCACTGCGAAGAGCATGTTGGCTCCCAAACGCAGATGTTTTGTAGCCTGATAGTCCACATTCAGACGGCCGCTGATACGGTCAAGGCCAGAATTGATGGATATACCATCCTGACGGAGATATGCTATGGACGAATAATAGCTGAATTTGTCCGTCCCGCCGGATATGGATGCCTCATAGTTCTGGTGGCTTCCCCTCTTGAACAGGATGCTGTCCCAGTCGATATATCCGCACCATGGGATAGGGGCATAATTGTCAATCTCCTCATTGGCATATGCAACTGCATCCTCCTCAGTTTCCCCATCCCGGAGCTGGCCGTTCTTGAGGGCATTGTAGATGTACTCGCGACGCTGTTCACCGGACATTACCGGCCGGTATTCCATAGCGAAATCAGACCAGCCCCAGTCCGCCTTGAGCGAAACCTTCGGCTTGCCGGACTTTCCCCGCTTAGTAGTGATCAGGATTACTCCGTTAGCCGCCCTTGAGCCATAAAGTGAGGCTGCGGCCGCATCCTTGATGATTGTCATGCTCTCAATGTCGGAGCTGTTGATTGTCGACATGATGTCAAGCTGGGCGTCCGAGCTGAGGGAATTCACCGAGCCTGAGCGTACAGGCACGCCGTCAATGACATAGAGCGGCTGGTTTCCGGCATTGAAGGATCCCATTCCCCTGATATTGATCTCAGTGGCGGCACCAGGCTGTCCTGACGGAGCGCTGAACTGGACTCCGGTAGCATTGCCCTGGATCATCTCAGTAAAGGATGTCGTCGGTATATCCTTGATTCTTTCTGCCCTCACATTGCTTGCCGAGCCGGCATAGGCGGATTTCCTGAATGTACCGTATCCTGTCACAATGACCTCGTCCATCATATTGAGATTCTGCAGCAGAGTGATTTCAACAGGTATTCCCGGGGACATCTTGACCTCCCTTGTGGCAAAACCGATGAAAGAGACCACCACAATCGCGGAATCAGTGTCGTGTTGAATGAAGAAATTGCCCTCCGCGTCAGATACGGAGCCGATTCCCGTACCCTTGATCAGGATATTGGCGCCTGCGACAGGAATACCTGCATCATCCACTACTGAGCCTGTATAGTTCTTTGTCTTCTCTCTTTCGGTCTCACCCTCCGGCTTAACGGAAGACGGTGCCGGCTTGATGGTAATCACTTCCCCCCTGACCGTATAAGTAAGTCCATTGCTGCCCAGGCATGCTTCCAGGGCCTCCTGCAATGGGACATCCCTGAGATCCAGCGAAGTGAGCACGACCCGCTCGATATCGTCAGTGCTGTAGATGAAAGTAAAGTCTGTCTGTTTGTGGATTTCCCACAGGACATCTCCCAAACCGGCATCCCTGGCTTTCAATGTCACGAGACTCTGGTCGAATGACCTTGCGGCAGCCATCATTCTAACGGAAGAGACCGGAACAAGAAGCAGAACCGCAATCATCAGGAGTTTTGTCAGCCTCCCGGTAACGAATTGCACATTCATAAGTCTGAGGTTTAATTGTTATAGATCAGTAGTTTGTGTCCATCTGCACTTTCAATGCGGACTTTACCCGTCCTCCGCAGCAAGTCCAGAAAAGGGGTGATTTCATCGAATCTGTCCACATAGCATCCGAAACGGAGATTCTTCACGGCTGCGTTTCCGTACTCCACCTCGAAGTCATAGAAATGCGAAAGTTCATCCAGAATATCCTCAAGACGCTCGTCCCGGAAGAAAATCTTTCCGCGCGTCCAGGATGTATAGAAATCCGCATCCACTTCATCAATGCGGATATTTCCTTCCTCTCCATGAACCGTGGCCATCTGGCCGGGGGACAGGATGCGGTCTCCCGAGCCGGATGATATCCTGACAGAGCCTCTCAGCAGAACTGTCCTTGCAGGTTTTCCGGAATAGGCCCGTACATCGAAGGATGTACCCAGTACTTCTATCCGCATTGATTCAGTGCTTACAATAAATGGTATGCCGGTAGTGGTAACGTTGAATAATGCCTCGCCCTCAAGTGTGACAGCCCTGCATTCTCCTGAAAAGGTCCCCGGATAGACAATCCGGCTCAATGAATTGAGATTCACGGATGTCCCGTCAGGAAGAATGACAGTCTTCTCCTCTCCCCGGCCGGTAGTGACCTCCGCCATTGCAGGCATAGTCTCCTCATGGGAAGGCATTGTCATCAAACCGGCAACCGCCAATAATGGGAGCACAATGGCAGCGGCAATGGTAAGTCTGCTTGTCCACTTCCTGCGCCTGATCCGGGCATCAATTCTTTTCCATGCCGCCTCCCTGCTGAAAGACACCATCTCTGAAGTATGTTTTCCGAGGGCCTCGGGATCATGAAGGCTCTCATAGGAAGTCCGGTGGCCGTATTTCCACGAATCGAGTTCCCTCTGCTCTGCTTCAGAGAGTCCGCCGGTCATTTCCTTTACAATCAGAAATGAAGTCCTGAAATCACTTTTCAACATAGCTGTCATATTGATTCCGACAATATAACAGGCAAAACATCATAATGGGTTAATCCGATGGGAATATTTTATAAAGAATTTTCGAAAATGAGCATGAGCAGCAGGAAATAATACTCATCCTTCAGGCTTTCCCTCAATTTCCTGTAGGCTATTCTCTTCAATGTATGGACCGTTTCAGGAGATATGGCCAGTTCTTCCGCAATAGCCTTGTTCTGCATTCCGTCCAGTGCCCTGAGCATTATCTCCCGCATCTGCCCGGGCAGGCGGTCAATCTCTTCCAGAAGCAGCCTGAATGTTTCCTCCTCAACGACTCTTTCATGGAATAAATCATTGGGCTTGAACCTGTTGAGATAATCTTTACAGCCTTTCTCCGTCTTCTTTCTGGAGATTTCGTTCAATGCGCGGTTATGGACTGCCCTGTACAGATATGAGCGTACCTGCAACTGGTCCTGAAAGGTTTTTCTTTTCTCCCAGAGCTTGACGAATACGTCCTGCGCAATGTCGGCGGAAAGAGCCCTGTCTTCAACATACCGGTCTGCAAATACGCACAATGACGCATAATACCTGTTGAAGATATCCTGGAACTGAGAATATGTCATCTGCCCCGTCATAGAGCGCAAATATAGCAATTTTCCATGACGGGGAAAGAATGTTGCAGAAAATACCTACCAGCCGAGCTTTATCCCCGCGAAGAAGCACCGCGGTGCGGCAGGGCCGTAGATGTAGCCGGAATCGCGGTCAGGGCCCTGGTCGAAATCCTTCTGCCAGGCATTCAGGAAGTTCTGTACGCCGGCATTGAGCTGGAGATTGATGTGGCGGTAAAGCTTGAAGTCGTAGGCTATCTTGAAATTCAGGTCGAAAAAGCCCGGAGTCTTTTCTGTCCGGTTCTGCTCAATGTAGCCTGAATGATGCTCGACCAGCATCCTGCCGGTATAGGTACCGCTCAGGGACAGCGTCAGGGGTTTGACCGGGCTGCAGGATGTCACGAAATAGCCATACAGGTCCGGAGTGCGGAACATTTTCCTCGTAGCCTCCACGTCATCAGCCCAGGAATGGGCCTCCTTGTACAGGGAACGGTGCCAGGTCAGGCCTGCCTGGAGCTGCCAATGATCCTCGTATGCAATCTTTCCCTCGAGATTGAAGCCTCCAACCCTCGCGCCGGATTCGTTCCGCCTCTCCTTGACCAGGATGCCGTCCTCGATGCCTATTTCCGTTAGTGCGAACACATCGGACAAATCGGTGAAGAATCCCTCCACTAGCAGGTTGCCCTGCCAGGCTCCCCAGGTGTGGTACATATCTGCCGAAAGGCTGAGACTCTGCGACTTCTCCACCCTCAGATCGTCGGCGAGCCTTATCATCGACACGGTTCCTCCGACATTGTCGATGTGAAGGTCCTCGTCGAAGGCCTGCGGGGCGCGGAAACCGTATGAGTAGCTGGCCCGGAGATTCACATTCTCCGTCGGATTGAAACGGAAGTTGACGCGGGGGCTGAAAATGATTCCGTCAATGAGATTGTGCTTGTCCAGCCTTCCGCCGATAAGAATGCTCCATTTCCTGTTCTTCCACTCATTCTGGGCATACAGGCTCCCGATTCTCACCACCTGGTCAGTCACCCTGTCATAGCCCCACATATTGTCATTGAGATAGTCCTCGTTGTATTCCAGGCCTATGGTAAGGTCCGAAGGCATGAAGAGGCATCTGTCGAACTTGTAAATGTACTGGCTGCCTGCCATCCAGGTGAGATTATCCGTCTTTCCATATGCATCAGGGTCCTTTCCGGCCCCGTAATAGCTGTTCCTGGCAATGTGCTGGGCAGATGCGAACACGTTCAGATGATGGTGCTCATCCGGAGAGAACCAGTCGAAACGCAGGCTCCCGGTATTGATTCCGTGCTCAACCTGCTCGGCTATCATGGCCTCGTGAGGAGGGAGGTCGATATTGTCGCCACCGCGGCGGAACTCGTGAAGATGGTGATACTCGGCCGTCAGCTTGCTGTAAACTCCTGTCTTCAGATAGGAACGCACCCCGATGGTCTGAGACTTCAGCCTCGTCAGCTCGGTGAATCCGTCCCCGTCGCTGTCATAGCCGTCCTTGTCCCTCACCTGCCCGAAAATGGCCATGCCCATCTTGTTGTCATCCGATACGAGGGAGGCATTGAGGGAGGTGTTGTTGTCAAGGGCGGAGGTTCCGCCAATGCTGCTCAATGTATGGGCTGCGGAGACAGAGTTTCTGGCCGGCTCCTTTGTGATGATGTTGATGGTCCCGGCAATGGCGGAAGAGCCGAACAATGCCGACCCGCCGCCCCTCATTACCTCGACACGGTCCACCATATTGGCCGGAATCTGCTCGATGCCATAAACTCCGGCAAGGGCGCTGAAGATTGGCCTTGAGTCAATAAGTATCTGGGTATAAGGGCCTTCAAGACCATTTATGCGCACCTGCTGATAGCTGCAATTCTGGCAATTGTTCTCTATGCGGACTCCGGGCTGGAAACTCAGCCCCTGCGAAAGCGTGGTGGCATTGACCCTGTCATAGGTCTCCATGTTCAGCACGTTCACAAGTGTCGGAGCCATCCGCCTCGCTATCTCGCTCCGGTTGGCGGATACCACCACGCCGTCGAGCTGGACATTGTCCTCCTCCATCTCGAAGTTGATTTCCAGGGTGGCGCCCTCCACTATTCTGACCTCTCTGGACACTGTCTTCCAGCCAATGCCTGAGGCTTCGAGGATGAATGTGCCCTCCGGAAGATGCTCCAGATGATAATGCCCGCTGGCAGCGCTGGAAGTGGAGATAGTTGTTCCCTTGAGGTTAATGAAAAGGTATGGAATATGTTCGCCAGTCTTCTTCTCAATGACGTGGCCGTGTATGTTTGATTCTACGATTCTGTCTTTTGCCGTAACTGACGGCACGGAGCATAACGCCCCCAATATGATCAGGAGTAAATGTTTCATCTGAAAATCTTTGTCGTGAACAACAATCGGAATAATCTGCGCCGGACCGGCACAGATGCCCGGAAGACGGATTGACGCTACCGGGAGAGATACGCTGTCAGGCCACAGGAGGTGCCCGCAGTCCGAATTGCTTGAAGAACTTTACAGATGGTACATCAATGTCCCCGAGTCCGCAAGGCTCAGGCAGATCGAATTCCAGGACGACAGGAAGATGCGGGGCCTCGCCCGCGCCGCAGGCCTGGAAATGGGAGAGCAGCTGGATTGTCACATAACTGTCCCCGTCAGAGTGCTCCGCATCAGGATTCGGATGGGAGTGGACGATGGTTGCGCCATCGACAATGTGGGTATGAGGAAAGAGGCTGACTCCGCTGATGTAGAATATGAACAGCAGCGTAAGGAATGCCGGGATCAATATGTTCCTCAACTTGCACATCGGATGACAGCGGATTGACTAGAAAAGATATCCAAGGTTGATGTAGAAGGCGCCTCCGCCGTCCTGCATATAGTACGGGCTGTCCTTTTTGTAGAACCGGCTGAACGGAAGTCCGTATTCGAATGCGACAATGAAATTGGTGTTCATTATGAAGCGGAGCCCGAGTCCGAATGTCGAATGAGGCATCTCCTTCAGGCTGCGGACCTCGCCGTAGGAACCGCAATCGATTGTCTTGTAATACCTTTCCTGATACTTCGAAGGCACTTCAGCATAACGGCCCTCAATATAGGCCTTGTAACCGGCGAAACTTCCGGCCTCGCCGCGGAACGACATATCCCGGCCCCTGGTCGCCATCGAGCCGTCTGTGAAGGCCGTCAGCGAGAAGGCCATATTCTGCTTCCAGAGCTTGAAATCCACGAACTTGTAGCGGAACTCCGCCGTCCACAGCATCTGGTCAATGCCCACTACGCGTGTCCTGAGCACTCCCCTGGTGGTACGGTAGCTTCCGAAACCGTCATCGTCGGTCTCATTGCCGACGGTAGTATTGAAAGGCAGGGCATAATAAGGGACGTCGGAGCCGAAAGAGCCCTCGTAGCTGATGCGGTAGGCAAATGTCAGGACATCATTGGCAATCACCGGGACATAATGGCGGAAAGTCATCGCGTAGCGGTAATAGGAATGGCTGGAGCCCAGCCACTTCGGTGCGAGAGTCACGTGGCCCTCGGCCCAGATGCCTCCGGTAGGAGCTCCCTCCTTGTCCCTGGTATCGTACATCAGTCCAAGCCGGATGCTGCTGTCGAACATATGAGGCTTGCCATTGGCATTGTATATCTCATCTTTGTCGATGAGACCCCAGTCCTGATAGAGTTCGAAAAGAGTAGGCATATAAGGGCGGACATCATTGACATCCCTCATCCCAGCCTCCTTCACATTGCCGAAGGTATCCGGTCCGGAAGGGAAGGTGTCATACCAGTTCTTGTTCCTGTTGATGCTCGCGCGGTCGATTTTGTCCTGATTGTACCAGCGGAAATGATAGCCGGCCTCCCAGTACAGGTTGTCCGTGATATGTCCTGTAAAATCGGTCTTCGCATAGAGGATCGACTTGTTGAAACGGTAGTACGGATTGTAGCGGTACAGTGCCGCATCAGGTTCCGCCCCTCCCTTTATGGCCTTCCTGTCATTGGAGACATCCATCCTTTCGTAATCATAACAGGACTGGAAGCCGTTGAATCCGTAGAAGTCGAAAGCCTTGTCTATGTTGTACGAGGCGGCGGTGGACCAGCGCACCCCCGGAATCAGATTCTTGTTGTCATGCTGAATCTGGAAGAGCATCGAACCCTTCGTGAAATATGAGGCCTCGAAATACCAGCGGCTGAAATAGTTCGGATAGGTCGAGCCGTCCCCGTACTGGTACAGGTTCAGGATTGCTCCGAGCTGGAAGCCCTTGTCGGCATCATAGGCCACTGCCGGGAGAGGGCCGAAATTCATTCCGGTCTTGACTATCTCTCCCTGCTCATTGTACACGACTTCCTTCTTCTTCTCCCTGGCCCCTGCTGCGGATGCCAGCAATACGAATCCGGCAAGTGCGAGGACAATCCTTCCGGCGCTCCTTGTCATATCAAAGCCCACATCTCAAAAATGATGAACTATCTCCTCCTAAGTTTGGCAGCCAGAGAGCCGTCCACGGCTCCCTTCATAAGTTTTCTGGTGCCCTCGAACTGCTTCAGGAGGCGGTTGACCTCCGGAATTGAGGTTCCGCTTCCGTCAGCGATACGCTTGCGGCGGCTTCCGTTGATGCACTCAGGATGCTCACGCTCGTACGGGGTCATTGACATGATGATGGCCTCCACGCTCTTGAAGGCATTGTTGTCCACCTCAACATCCTTGAGAGCCTTGCCCATTCCCGGAATCATCGAGGCGAGATCCTTTATGTTGCCCATCTTCTTGATCTGCTGGATCTGGTTGTAGAAGTCCATGAATGTGAACTGGTTCCTGACGAGTTTCTTCTTCAGTTCACGGGCCTGCTTCTCGTCGAACTGCTCCTGAGCCTTCTCCACGAGGGTGACCACGTCGCCCATTCCGAGGATACGGTCTGCGATACGGGCAGGATGGAATACATCCAGAGCGTCGATCTTCTCGCCGGAAGAAATGAATTTGATCGGCTTGCCTACCACAGCCTTGATGGAGAGAGCGGCACCGCCACGGGTGTCACCGTCCATCTTGGTGAGCACAACTCCGTCGAAATCAAGCACATCATTGAATGCGCCCGCTGTCTCCACGGCATCCTGACCGGTCATCGCATCCACCACGAAGAGAATCTCGGTAGGATTCACAGCCTTCTTGATGGCGGCAATCTCGTCCATCATCTCCTGGTCCACGGCCAGACGTCCCGCCGTATCGACAATGACCACTGAAATGCCCTCCGCCTTGGCCTTGGCTACTGCATTGAGTGCGATTTTCACCGGATCCTTCACGCCGTCCTCGGAATAGACCTGGACACCGGCCTGCTCACCCATCACCTTCAACTGCTCGATGGCGGCAGGACGATATACGTCGCAGGCTGCGAGAAGGACCTTCATGCCCTTCTTCGAGCGGCAGAGGTTGGCCAGCTTGGCGGAGAACGTGGTCTTGCCGGATCCCTGGAGACCTGCAATGAGAACCACTCCCGGATTGCCCTTCACATTGATGTCGGAGGCACCGCTTCCCATGAATTCGGCGAGTTCGTCGTGGACGATCTTCACCATCATCTGCTGAGGCTTGACGGCGGTCAGGACATTCTGTCCCATTGCCTTGTCCTTCACCCTGTTGCAGAAATCCTTGGCCACCTTGTAGCTGACATCGGCGTCAAGCAGGGCCTTGCGTATATCCTTTACAGTCTCGGCGACATTGATTTCGGTAATCTTTCCTTCTCCCTTGAGAATCTTGAACGATCTCTCAAGCCTTTCCGACAGATTTTCAAACATATTGCAACTATTTTATCATTATCAAACATTTGCCTTGAATGCCCCTGCGGCTACTTCAGGTCATCCGAAAACACCGCAGGCGCGATGTCCCTGAGATTGTAGCGGCTGCTCATCACGCTTCCATAGGCTCCCGCGCTGCGGATTGCCATGATGTCACCCCTGCGGCTGAAAGGCAGCTCCCTGCCCGCTCCCCACACATCGCTCGACTCGCAGACCGGACCCACGACATCATATTGCTGCAGCCCGTCCTCCCGTCCTTCGGACAATGCCGAAAGATTCTCGATCTTGTGATAGGCGCCGTACAGGGCAGGCCTTATAAGATCATTCATTCCGGCATCCATGATGAGGAAGGCCTTTGTCTCCCCGTTCTTCACGAACAGGACTCTGGTGATGAGGGATCCGCACTGAGCCACCAGAGAACGTCCCGGCTCCACGCTGACCCTCTGGTCAGGCCTTCTGCGCAACTTTGCCGAGATAGTGCCCAGCCAGGTTTCGAAATCAGGTATCGGGAACTCGTCCGGTTCGTCATAATTCACGCCAAGTCCGCCACCAAGGTCAATGCTCCTGACCTCCAGGCCCTTCGACTCAAAATAACCGACAATCTCCGCAGCGCGCTCACACTCAAGTGAATAGACTTCCTCGACATCAGTAATCTGGGAGCCGATATGGAAATGCAGACCGGCGAAGTCCAATGCCTTCGCATTCTTCAGAAGATCAATAACGGCGTCGAACTCGTGGCGGGAAATGCCGAATTTGTTCTCATACAGGCCTGTGGTGACATATCTGTGCGTATGTGCGTCGATGTTGGGATTGATTCTGACGGATACCCTGGCCCTGACACCCTTCCCGGCAGCGAGAGCATCTATGACCTGCATCTCCATTATGGACTCGCAGTTGAAAGCCTCGATTCCAAGGTCCAGGGCAGTATTGATTTCCTTGTCAGTCTTGCCCACGCCGGCATACACGATAGTGTCCGGACTGAATCCGTTCTCGGCGGCAAACACCACCTCGTTGCCGCTCACGCAGTCTGCGCCGAAGCCTTTAGAACTGATATACTGCACAATACGAGGCTCAACATTGGCCTTCACGGCATAATGCAGACCTATCCCATATTTGCGGGAAAGCTCGGCGGCCTTGTCCACCGTGGCCCGCAGCAAGTCCATATCGTAATACCAGAACGGCGTATCTGTATTTCTTATCTTTCCGAAATCGGTCAATCCTCTCATAAATCTTCGTGGCTCATTTCCGCAAGCCGCGGGTTCCAAAATACTTAAAGCCTGCAAATTTAATCATTTTCTTTCCGAAATCGAATAGTCTTTGCCCACTTTGCGGAAAATCAATGATGTGCGTTATTCCTTCCAAAAAACTTCAGCATCTTCTTTCATAAATTGAAAAGACTTTGCTAACTTTGCGGAACTTATGTAAAATTGAATTGAAAATGGAAAAAGGACCTATTTCAAATTTCATTACCCATCATTACCGCCACTTCAACTCGGCGGCCCTCGTTGACGCCGCCAAGGCATATGACGAGCACATGAAGAAGGGCGGCAAGATGATGCTTGCCATGGCAGGAGCCATGTCAACTGCCGAAATCGGACTTTCACTCGCAGAGATGATACGCCAGGACAAGATTCAGATCGTATCCTGCTCCGCCAACAACCTCGAGGAGGATATCATGAACCTTGTGGCGCACAACCACTACTACAGGGTTCCGTACTACAGGGATCTCACTCCGGCTCAGGAGAAGGAACTTCTCGACAACCATATGAACCGCGTTACGGATACCTGCATCCCTGAAGAGGAGGCATTCCGCCGTCTCGAGCATCACCTCGTGGAGGTATGGAACGAGATGAAGGCCAATGGTGAGAGGCTCTTCCCTTGGGAGGTGATCTACAAGCTCATCCGAAGCGGCGTTCTCGAGCAGTACTATGAGATCGACCCTAAGGACAGCTGGGTTCTTGCAGCCTGCGAGAAGAACATCCCTATTGTAGTTCCTGCATGGGAGGATTGCACCACCGCAAACATCTTCACCGCCCACTGCATCCGCGGAGAGTTCGAGACCTCGATGATAAAGAACGGTATCGAGACAATGATCTTCCTCACCGAGTGGTATCGCGAGAACTGCGGCGGCCAGGGAGTTGGCTTCTTCCAGATCGGCGGAGGTACTGCAGGTGACTTCCCTATCTGCGTAGTGCCTATGATGGCTCAGGACCTCGAGTGGCCTGACGTTCCGCTCTGGGCATATTTCTGCCAGATTTCAGACTGCACCACCTCATACGGTTCATATTCAGGAGCAGTTCCGAACGAGAAGATCACCTGGGGCAAGCTCGATGTCGACACTCCTCGGTTCATTGTCGAGTCAGATGCGACAATCGTGGCTCCGCTCATCTTCTCTTACGTTCTCGGATGGTAGATCATCAGCTACGGACATATCAGAGGAGGGCGGCAGACAAGTCGCCCTCCTTTTTTTGGATAACCATGAAAGGCCGGACTGTACCGCCGGCAGCGAACATAGACTTGAAACATAACCAACCAGTTTGAAATGATTAACTATTCAGTCCGCAAACGCATCAGCAGGGCCTTGAGCAGGGCAGGAATCCCGGAGCCACTTAAATTCTTCCTGTTCGGGGTTTCCAGAAGACGAAGACATTCACAGCGGGAAAACCTGCAATGCAATGATTCTTTCGCAGCCGTGAACAATACGGATGAATCCGACATTGCCATCGCCATAGACAGATGGGCCAGCATAAATTCCAATATAATCCGCGGATTTTCAATGCGTTCCATAGCCACAGGCCTTGGGCTTGACATCTCTGAAGTCAAAGACTATTTCAACAACGTAAGCGTGGAAGGATTCACGAAATGGAGGAACCGGATAAGGGTGAGGCTTGCATCAGACCTTATCCTGCAGGATCCTGATTCGTCATTGGAAAGCATCGGAAGAAAAGTCGGATTCACAGACAAGTCCAACTTCTACAAGCAGTTCCGCCTATATACAGGAAAGACCCCCGGCGAATGGAGAATCGCCAAGGGTCAATAGTTCCGTGCAATCATTCATTTCCGCGCCAGTACTATGGGCAGTTTCTCGACCGTGTAGGTCGAGGACTCTTTGTCGTACCCTGCGCTGTCTCTGAGCAGCATTACCTCCACCTTATATTCCTCGTAAAGAATCCCGAGATGGGCGCCGCCGGGAACAGTGATGAAGCATCTGTCAGCCGCATCACCGTAAAGCATCTCCAGCTCGTATCTTCCTGCATCATCCGTCCTTGAGGACACCATGGAATGAGCCGAAGAAGCGCCGGGGCTGAACAGCTCCATCCTCACGTCAATTGCGGAAAGCGGAGTCCCGACCGTCCCGTCTATCACGATGCCCGAGACCTTGACCGTGCAGGGAAGATCAGCTTCCCCCAGAAGAGTCTCCATCTTCGCACAACCGGCTGAGAGAACGGCGCAGATGACCGCACCTATGTATCTTAGAATCCCCGCAGACATATCATTCCCCCTGATGAGCCGGTCTCAGAAGGTCGAGCACGACCTTCACCGGATTGAAAGTCTCAAGCGGAACCTCCACGAAACAGGTATTCCAGTCGCTCATGGAGCCGTTCCAGAGGCCCGGAAGTTCGAGAGCCTTCAGCTCCCTGCCCTGATAGCTCTTGGAGCTTATGAATCCTGCATCCTGATCCACATACTCGAGAAGATTGAACTTCTCCCCCTTGTAGTTCCTGAGGCAGCAGACGAGATCCACAGGATTGAAATGGGTAGCGCCGGCAAGCATCTCCCTGGAAGCCTCATCGCCCATGTTTATCTGGACGCTCTCGAGAATCTGGAGATTGGTTGAACCGTCTTTGGACTTCACGATGAAAGGTCCACCGCCAGGCTCACCCTGATTGCGCACCATTCCGCAAACCCTGATCGGGCGGTCCAGCTTGGACCTGAGCAGGGCGACTCTTTCGGAAGGGCAAGCGACAGGAGGCAATGTGATGCTGAGTTCTTCAGCAAGGAACCTTTCAATCTCGTCACAGAGGGTTGGACAGACGGAGTCACCAGCCTTGTCAAGGGCATTGAGATAGCCGAAAATCCTGTCTCTCAGGCTGAGGGCGACACCCATCAGCACTTTCTTGTACTTTGCCGTAACCGGAAGGAATCTGTCGTTGGAAACATTGTCGATATTCTTGATGGACACGAGTTCATCCTCAATCGCATTCAGATTGTGAATGAGAGCGCCGTGTCCGGCAGGTCTGAACAGAAGTTCGCCTTCCTCGGTGCGGAAAGGCCTGTTCTTGAGGTCCACCGCAACGGTATCGGTGGATTTCTCCTGACAGGTGAAGGAGATGCTGAACCTGACGCCGTACCTTGCCTCATACGCTGCCTTGACCTCCTCAAGGGCATCTTCGAAGAGTTTCCCGAACTCCGGAGAAATGGTGAAAACGATATTGGCCGAGCCGTCAGCATTGCGCATATAGTCCTGGGCCTCGACAAGATGCTCCGCAAATGCGGTCCTGCATTCCCCATCGGGATATCTGTGGAAACGGATGACTCCCTTAGGCTTGGAGCCGTAGCCGAGTCCTTCGCCGCCGAGCACCTTCGCAGCAACTTCACGGCGATATTCAGCATTGTCCGCAGGTGTTCCGAACATCTCGCGGGTATAGAATGCGAATTTCTCAATGTTCGAGGCAAGTTTCCCGGCTGATGACTCCGCACCCGGATCCTTTCCGTCTTCAAGAGCGGCAAGCCCGGCGAAAATGTCCTTGAACATTCTCGAAGCCGCCCCGGACGCCGGCACGAACTTGCATTTGCCAGCTACTGAAGCATTCTCATAGTATGCCACAGCCCTGTCTGCAGCATCATCGCCAAGTACTTTGATGCCGTTTCCCGGAGTCGCCGGAGCAACGATGTCCAGCCACGGAAAACCTTTCCTGAAACGCTCTACCTGAGCCTCAACTTCGGAAACCGAGGAACCGCGCTCCTCAATCTTCCTGATGTCATTCTGGTCAAACATAATATGTGGTTTTAAGTTTAAATCGCATCTTTTCAGTCAATGAAAACTTCACGCCTGTAATTGTACTCCGACCTGAGCCGGTCGAAATCCTCAGGATGGAGGCGGAGCATGAAATCATCAGTGAAAATCGGATAATTGTACTGGAACACAGCTGCAATCTCCCCCTGGTTCATTCCCCTGAGATCAAGTTTCACGGCTTCGTTCTCGGCGAGCTCCGTCTTCGGGAAGAACTCATAGAGCTGGGTGATTCCGAAATAATGGGCCACTGCCCTTACCGCGGCCGCCGTACCGTTCTGCTTGCCCTGATAGGAGTATCCGGCAATGTGCGGAGTTGCGATGGCGGCCTTTTCCATAAGTTCAAGATTGATATTCGGCTCATTGTTCCAGGTGTCGATGATGACAGGGCCAAGCTTCGGAATCGCCTCCAGCAGGGCATCCTCGCAGACGACCTCTCCCCTTGCGGCATTTATGAAGAAGGCCCCCGGCCGCATCTTTGCAAAGAAATCCCTGTCCGCCATTCCGCGGGTGGTTTCGTCGAGCGGGACGTGAAGCGTGACAATGTTGGACTCGGCGAGAAGCGTATCCAGGTCGCAGAAGCCGTATGAGCCTTCCGCCTCGGCTCTCGGAGGATCGCATTTGAGGACCTTGAACCCGAGAGCGAGTCCCATCCTCTCGACCATGCTGCCCACGTGTCCCACACCGACAATGCCGAGCGTGGCGCCCTGAAGGCTGATGGCCCTCCTGGAAGCAAGTCCGAACAATGCGGAAAAAACGTATTCCGTCACGCCGCCCGCATTGCATCCGGGAGCATTCCTGACAATGATTCCGCGCGAATCGCAATACGGGAAGTCAATGTGGTCGTCCCCGATTGTCGCCGTGGCGATGAACCTTACCCTGGTGCCTTCCAGAAGGTTCTCGTCGCATCTGGTCCTGGTCCTGATAATCAATGCGTCCGCATCCATCAGGTCTTCCCGGCAAATCTTTATGCCCGGCCTGTACACAACCTCCGCATAAGGTTCGAAGACTCCCTTCAGGAAGGGAATGGCCTCATCCGCCACTATCTTTATCTGTCTGTCCATCATTTCAAGATTATTCCTTTCAAATATTTCCTGCTGCCCGGATTCCCGGCATTCACCGGGTCCGAGGCCACCTCGGCATTTATGGAAGCCGCGATTTCCTCCTTCTGGAAATAGAGCTGATTTCTCACGACCGAAGAAGAAATATGGCATACGAGGGTTCCGTCCCTGACATATTTCTTCAATGTATATGATCCCGCACCCGTCACCCTGTCCCATGCCGACAGAATCAGGTTCTCATTGACAGCAGATGTCATCCCACTGAGTTTCAGGAACATCGGGACAAGTTCCGACATTGGGGAAGGATCCTTCCTCTCCAATGATACCTGATTGCCGTATTTCTTCCGGAAGTCCATCTCAAATCTCCTCCATCGTGAAGCATCCGGCCGAAGCCGAGTAATAGGCACGGTCGGCCGTCACCCCATCCACGATTCCGGAGAGGCGGACCTTGTTGCTGTCCGTTATGAAGATCTGGCCGAAATCGCTCCCTGCCACCATGCCGAGAAGATTCGAGGTGCGGTCCATGTCAAGCTTGTCGAACACATCATCCAGGAGCAGGGTCGGAGGCACGCCCGATTCCTGTTTCATCAGCTCGTACTGGGCGAATTTCAATGCTATCAGGAACGACTTCCTCTGGCCCTGGGAGCCGTCCCGTCTTATGGGATGCCCGTCCATCAGGAATATGAGGTCATCCCGCTGGATGCCTGATGTCGTGTAGCCGAGAATCCGGTCCTTCTGCCTGGATGCCTCGAGCAGAGACCTCAGGGAAGATGAGGACAGATCTGACCTGTATGAGACCCGGACCTCCTCCTTCGCTCCGGAAAGTATTGAATAAAAATGACCAACGGCCGGAGACAGAGTCTCAGCAAACGACTTTCTCCTTTCGTGGATCCTATGTCCGTGATACTCCAGGGACTCTTCGATTATGTCCATGAGAGACACATCGGAGGACTCTTCCCGCAGCATTGCGTTGCGCTGGGATATAAGTTTGTTATACTGCTGCACATCAGCGAGATACTCGCTGTCCATCTGAGAGAGGACCTGGTTCAGGAACTTTCTGCGCTCCTCTCCTGAATCGCTCACCAGGGCGCCGTCGGAAGGAGACACGAGCACTACCGGAAGGAGGCCGATGTGGTCGGACATCCTCTGGCAGGGCTTCTCGTCCCGGACCAGTTTCTTGGCCCCGTTGCCGGAGACCCGGAACGAAAACCTGCTGTCCGCCGACTTCATCGAGTAAAGCCCCGAGATGGAAAATGACTCCGCCCCGTATCTGATGCAGGCCCTGTCTGACGCATTGGAGGAGCTCTTGGTCATTGACATATAATATATGGCATCTATAAGATTCGTCTTGCCCTCGCCGTTGCCGCCGGAAATACAGTTTATGTTTGACGAGAACTCAAGTTCCGCCAGAGCAATGTTCCTGAAATCCTGAACCACCAACTTTTTGAGAACAGCCATATTGATGTGCCCTAATGTTTGTGCAAATATAATGATTTTAACCGCTTCTCGTTGTATGATTGACGAAAAATATGTAATTTTGCGGACTATGCGGTGAATCGCATCGGATTGAAACAATAATAAACATCAATATGGCAAACGTTACTACAAAAGACCAGGAGAGACAGCAGCAGGAGAATGTTGCGGAGAAGGTCTCTGCCGTCGAGAAATTTTTCAATGAGAACAAGAAGGTGATCTGGGGAGTGCTCGCAGCCGCCATACTCGCAGGCTTGGCAGTGCTCTGCTACCACAAGTTCTATGTAGAGCCGAGAAGGGCCGAGGCTCAGGAGCAGATGTTCCCTGCTGAGGCAAGTTTCCGCTCGGGCAACTATGACATCGCCCTCAATGGTGACGGCAATGTGCTCGGTTTCGCCCAGGTGATTGACGAATACGGTTCAAAGGCCGGCGCAGCCGCATATTTCTATGCAGGCGTCTGCGAGTTCCAGCTCGGCAATTACGAGAAAGCCGTCTCATACCTCGGCAAGTACAATGGCAAGGACGAGATCCTCAAGGCAAGGGCACTCGGCTGCAAGGGCGACGCATACACCGGACTTGCGAAGCTGAATGAGGCGCTTTCCTGCTATGAGAAGGCAGCCGGAGTGGCTGACAATCTTTTCGCAGCTTCCTATCTCCTCAAGGCAGGTGTCATCTGCGAGGAACTCGGCAAGGCTGACAAGGCACTCGGATTCTACAAGAAGATCAAGGACCAGTATCCTCAGTCAATGGAGGGCTATGATATTGACAAGTATATCAGCCGCATTGAGAACGCACCTGCATCCAAATAAATTTTCGGAATATGGGAAGAGCATTTGAGTTCAGAAAAGAAAGAAAGATGAAGCGTTGGGGCCACATGGCCAAGACCTTCACCAAGATCGGAAAGGAAATCACAATCGCCGTAAAGCAGGGCGGACCTGATGTTGTCGGCAACCCGCGTCTCCGCGCCCTCATAGCAGAGGCAAGGAACGAGAATATGCCTAAGGACAATATCGAGAGGGCCATCAAGAAGGCCACCGACAAGACTCTCGGCGATTTCAAGGAGGTCACATTCGAGGGATACGGCCCGTTCGGCATCGCCTTCCTCGTGGAGACAGCCACTGACAACAATACCAGGACCGTGGCCAATGTCCGCAGCTACTTCACCAAATGCGGCGGCTCACTCGGAACAAGCGGCAGCGTAAGCTTCATGTTCGACCACAAGTGCGTGTTCAGGATCAAGGACAAGGAAGGCCTCGACATCGACGAGCTCCAGCTTGCCCTCTGCGATTTCGACGACGATCCTGAGGTATTCATCGAGGAGCAGGAGGATGAGGATGAGAACATCACCAGGAACGTGGTCATCTACGGAGCTTACGAGTCCTACGGCGGCATCCAGAAGTACATTGAGGAGAACGGCTTCGAGCTGGTTTCCGGAGGCTTCGAGAGGATTCCTAACGTGGATCTGAAGGACGTCACTCCTGAGCAGAGGGAGACTTTGAACAAGCTCACCGACCTTCTCGAGAACGATGACGACGTCACCAATGTTTACTCTACAATGAAGCCTGCCGAATAGCGGCGATTCAGATACGGAATGAGCGGCGGACCCACCCGATGGGTCCGCCGTTTTTTATTATTTTGAAAAATAATCACTATATTTGCAAGTTACAGAAACAAATCTGGTATCACTTTAATACATTATATTTTACATGAGTATCCAGCAGGATAATATCAAGATTCTGGCAGAGCGCAGAGCCAAGGCCTCGATGGGAGGCGGACAGAAAAGAATTGATGCGCAGCACCAGAAGGGAAAGCTCACGGCACGTGAGCGCATCGCATTGCTCCTTGACGAGGGCAGCTTCGAGGAATTCGACATGTTCGTACAGCACCGCTGCACGAACTTCGGAATGGAAAAGCAGCACTTCGACGGAGACGGCGTCGTTACCGGACAGGGCACTATAGACGGCAGGCTCGTCTATGTCTTCGCCCAGGACTTCACCGTATCCGGAGGCTCTCTCGGAGAAGCAATGGCTCAGAAAATCTGCAAGGTTATGGACATGGCCACCAGGAACGGGGCACCTTGCATCGGACTTAACGACTCTGGCGGAGCCAGAATCCAGGAAGGAATCAACTCCCTTGCAGGATTCGGAGAAATCTTCGAGAGGAACATTCTCTCATCCGGAGTGGTTCCTCAGATTTCAGGTATCTTCGGTCCTTGCGCTGGCGGAGCGGTTTACTCCCCTGCCCTCACTGACTTTACCGTAATGGTAAAGAACACCTCCTATATGTTCCTCACCGGCCCTGCTGTAGTGAAGAGCGTTACCGGAGAGAACGTGTCTTCCGAGGACCTCGGAGGAGCCAGCGTCCACGCCACCAAGAGCGGAGTTGCGCATTTCGCCGCTGAGAATGACGAGGACGGAATCAGGATCATCAAGGAACTCCTGAGCTACATCCCTCAGAACAATATGGAGGAGGCTCCGAGGGTACCTACATCCGACCCGGTTTCCAGGGTGGACGACAGCCTCAACGACATCATCCCGGACAGCCCGAACAAGGCCTACGACATGTACTATGTCATAAAGAGCATTGTCGATGACGGGAAATTCTTCGAGATTCACCAGAGCTACGCCCGCAACATCATTGTTGGCTTCGCACATATGAACGGCAGAAGTGTCGGCATCGTGGCCAACCAGCCTAAGGTCATCGCCGGCGTTCTCGACATCAACGCATCCAGGAAGGCTGCCAGATTCGTACGCTTCTGCGACGCCTTCAACATTCCTATCGTCAC
>SAMEA3663025__coassemble_521_pt1 | contig 26377 bp, 22 predicted proteins | sample SAMEA3663025__metabat2_low_PE_053 | metagenome-assembled genome bin SAMEA3663025 (sample SAMEA3663025) | pig gut metagenome | biome: pig gut; feature: pig-associated habitat; material: faeces | place: France | collected 2012
ATAGCCGGCTTCATATGTTTAACTTTTAGCGCGGTAAATTTTTACCGAAGTATTGAGAATTGATACTTTATTGTATGAAAATACTGGATGAGCAGACAATCTATCAGGCAACTGATGATCCGACACTAGGCGAGCTTCACGACAGGCTGCGCCAAGGACGCGATTGATCCAATGCATGGACTTTATCCTAAACCCGAGGATATCAAGATGACCAAATTAGAATTCGATTACATTTGCAAGTTGAATTCGCCATATGTTAAAGAAATTTATACTCTCATCAGTCGCGCTGGCTATATGTGTTGTTGCCGGCGCACAGCAGGCCCTCTGGGGCGGAGCTCAGGTAGAGTCTCCTGTAGTGAATCATGACGGGACGGTGACTTTCCGCTATTTCGCTCCCAAGGCAGTAAAAGTGACGGTGTCGGGAGATTTTCTCCCGACCCGGAAAATCCAGACTCCTTTCGGCGAGTTTGACGGCCCGGGAGTGGCTGAACTCAAGGAAGGCGAGAAAGGCGTATGGGAATATACGACTGATTTCAAGGTAGCGCCTGAAATGTACACATATACATTCAATGTGGATGGCAACAATGTCATTGACAACAACAATATGTGGATCAACCGTGACGTCTCTTCACTGACCAGCGCATTCATAGTTCCGGGTGAAAGAGCAGATCTCTACACTATTCAGGACGTACCTCACGGAACGGTGGCGAAAGTATGGTATGACAGCGAGGTCGCCGGATTCGACCGCAGGCTCAGCGTTTATACCCCAGCCGGATACGACCCTTGCGGAAAGACTCGTTATCCTGTCCTGTATGTGCTTCACGGAATAGGCGGGGACGAAGATGCGTGGCTTGAGCAGGGTAGGGCGGCACAGATTCTGGACAACCTCATTGCCCAGGGCAAGGCCAGGCCGATGATTGTAGTATTTACAAACGGCAATATCTCCCAGGAGGCTGCTCCGGGTGAGAACTCCACAGGTTATATTCGTCCTACAATGCAGTTGCCCAAGACTATGGAAGGCTCTTTCGAGATTTCGTTCCCTGAAATTGTGAAATTCATTGACAGCAACTACAAAACCATAGCCAGAAAGCAGGGCCGTGCCATCTGCGGTCTGTCCATGGGCGGTTTCCACTCATTGTACATCAGCCTGAATTATCCTGATATGTTCAATTACACTGGACTCTTCTCGGCCGCAATGGGTGTAAACGAGCAGCAGATGACTCCTCTTTACGAGAATCCTGATGCCAAGCTTGCTGAATATTTCAGCAAGAAACCCGCCCTCTTCTGGATTGGCTGCGGCAATACCGACTTCCTCTACAAGGCCAACATCGAATTCATGGCCAAGATGAAGGAAGCATGCTATCCATACCAGTATATGGAGACTGGCGGCGGCCATATATGGCGGAACTGGAGAATATATCTTTCGGAGTTCGTTCCGCTTCTGTTCAAATAAGTTCCATTTTCTTATTGCCTTCCAATCACTTCGTCTTGATCCTGAAGAACATGGCGTAGAGAAGCGGGACGAAGAAGAGGGTGGCGATGGTGCTGAAGAGCAGGCCGCCCATTATGGTCACCGCCATCGAACCGAACATCGCATCGTTTACCAGAGGAATCATTCCGAGGATGGTGGTCATTGATGCCATCAGTACAGGGCGGAGCCTGCTCTCGGAACTGGAAATCAAAGCCTCGGAAGGTTCCTTCCCGGACGCAATCTGTTCACCGATTTCATCCATCAGCACAATGCAGTTCTTCATCATCATTCCCACAAGTCCCAGCATTCCCACTATTGCGCAGAATGTGAAAGTCTTGCCAGTCAGCAGCATTGCCGCCACGACACCAATCGCCAGCAGCGGAACGCAGCTTCTCACAAATGTATCCGGCATATCTAATAAACCACCGTATCGTGTGTTGTGTTACTTTCAAATAGCAAATCCAACTGGGCTTGCAATTCTTCACGTTTTGGAAGATACAGTTGATACCGTGCTGCGAAGAGCTGATTGGTAATGCCTTGCATGGCATATTCCATCAGTAGTTCATCTTTTCTTGCTCCAAGTACTATGCCGACAGGAGGATTGTCATCAGGCTGGCAAACCTCGGCCTGAAAGTAGTTCAGATACATATTCATCTGCCCGATGTCGCTATGTTTTATCTCAGCACGTTTCAAATCAATCAAGACATAGCATTTTAGGATGCAGTGATAGAATACGAGATCTACCTTGAACTGGCGACTGCCAATCTGCATTGAATATTGCCTTCCGATAAAGGCAAAACCTCTTCCGAGCTCTAATAGGAAATGTTCCATGTTGGCCTTCAAGGCTGACTCAAGTTCACCCTCTTTGTACCTTTTCTTTTGAGGCAGTCCTGTAAATTCCAGAACGAAAGGATCCCGAATGATATCTTGGGGAGTTATTACTTGATGACCCTCGTTTGCCAAAGCTAAAACTCCTTCTTTGTCAGTACTTAGTGCAAGACGCTGAAATAGAGATGATTTTATCTGACGCTTCAATTCCCGGACTTTCCATCCGTCCTTGATGCATTGTTGCATATAGAAGTGCATCTCCAATTTGTCATCGCATTTGAGCAGCTCAAAGTAATGACTCCACGTCAATTTGTGAGACAGCGTCTCACATTTTGGGAACGCAAGATACAATTTCCTCCCTGCTCAAATTCCACTATATACTGCCCTGTCTTCCAATTGGTGTCTAATCAGTTCAGCGTTGACTGCCACGATGGCCCTTTCTTTGGCTTCTGACCAAAGATTGGATATGCTACTCAGCAAGACATCATACCCTTCACTGCTCTTTATTACTGCTGTGTCCATTAAGTGTCAAGGTTTTTCCAAATATACGCAAATTATCGTGACAAAATTAATAGGGAGGGTGGCTTTTGTGTTCATCCTCCCCGAAATCAAGATAAAGTAATCAATAAACCACCGTATCGGAGTCCCGGCACTTTCCGCCGACCCCGGTCAATGCGGAAATGGCATTGATGTCCTCCTGAGAAAGTTCGAAGTCAAAGCTGTGGGCATTCTCCTCAATACGGGACGGGGTCACCGACTTGGAAAGAGGGATTATTCCGCAGGCGGACACCCAGTTCAGTACCACCTGTGACACACTCCTGTTATATTTCGATGCTATGTCAATCAGTTCAGGGCATCGCAATGCGTCACCGTTGGCCAGGGGGCTCCAGGCCTCCAGGACAATGCCGTTCCTGCGGCAGAACTCCACGCAGGCCTTCTGGGTCCAGCCCGGATGATACTCAATCTGGTTTACGGCCGGCATTATCCTGGCAGATTCCATCAGCGGCTCCAGATGGTGCGGCAGGAAATTGGACACTCCGATTGAGCGTACAAGCCCTTCATCCACAAGCTTTTCCATTGCCTTCCAGGTCTCATTGTTCAGTTCCTTCCAGCACTGATACTGTGATGCCACCGCAGGCCAGTGAATCAGATACAAATCCACGTAATCCAGTTTCAATGCCTTCAGGGACTTCTCGAATGCCCTCAAGGTACGACCATGTCCACGGTCCGTATTCCATACCTTGGTGGTGATGAAAATATCCTCACGGGAAAGCCCAGTCTTCTCCAGCCCAAGCCTGACACCGTCGCCTACCTCTGCCTCGTTTCCATACAGTGCGGCAGTGTCAATATGCCTGAACCCGCATTCAATAGCCTTGCACACCGATGCCGCCGTCTTCTCCGGCTCGCTCTGCCAAGTTCCGAATCCCGCTGCCGGTATCCCGAACCCGGAATTCATCTTAATCTTTTTGCCCAGTAATTCCATTGTACATTATGTCGCTTTCAAGTACAAAGTTAGCAAAAACTACTGTTTCCTCGTCTTGATCCTGAAGAACATGGCGTAGAGCAGCGGGACGAAGAAGAGGGTGGCGATTGTGCTGAACAGCAGACCTCCCATTATGGTCACGGCCATCGAGCCGAACATCGCGTCGTTCACGAGTGGAATCATTCCGAGGATGGTGGTCATGGAGGCCATCATTACAGGACGGAGCCTGCTTTCGGAACTTGAGATCAATGCCTCCGCAGGATCTTTCCCGGATGCGATCTGGTCTCCGATCTCGTCCATCAGCACAATGCAGTTCTTCATCATCATTCCGACAAGTCCCAGCATTCCCACTATTGCGCAGAATGTGAAAGTCTTGCCTGTCAGCAGCATGGCGGCAACCACTCCGATGGCGAGCAGCGGAACGCAGCAGATGATTATCGCAGGCTTGCGGTAATCCCCGAACAGGAGAATCAGCATTGCGATTATGAGGACAACGCCCAGCGGCACATTGGCGAAGAGATTGCTCATAGTCTCGTCGCTCGCGCCCTTTTCGCCTTCCCAGGTCAATGAATAACCGGCAGGAAGGTCGATGGACTCAATCTTGTCCGCAATCAGTTTCCTGGCACGCTCGGTCTCCATTCCCGGAACAGGGGAGCACATGATCTTCTGTGTCCTCTGCCCGTTGAACCTCGGCACGACCGGGTCTTCCCATTTCACCTTGACTCCGGGGCTTATCTGCTTCAGGGGAGTTGTCTGGAGAGTTGACTGCACGAGGGCTCCCTTGTCCAGAGTTCCTGTCTTCAGCTTCATCAGGTTCTCCTCGGTCAGGGCATTGGTCATATCCGGAATCATCTGGAACAGAGGAACATTCTCAAGATTGTCCACCTGGCTTCCGTCCTCTTCCGTACACTTCACGTAGATGGTGTTCTTGTGTATTCCGTCATAGAATGCTCCCACAGGAATGCCACCTGCAGCACTCAGAAGGGACATTGACACATCCTGGCGGCTCAGACCGGCCCTTCTCGACGCAGACTGGTCATAATCTATGTCGAACACTGGTACCGAAGGCTCCCAGTCCGTGGTGACGAGACATATTTCAGGTGTGCTCTTCATTATGCTCATTGCGGAATCGGCGAGTTCGTGAAGCACTGCCGGGTCCGGGCCGGAGAAGAGAAGCTCGATCGGATACTTCTTGTACATGATGTTGTACCTCTTCAGCTTGAGGTAGGCATCAGGATACATCTGCTCGAGTTCCCTCTGGATTTCGTCCATATTGTTCTCCAATGCCTCCGGGCTCTCGAAATTGATGATGAGTTCGCCGTACGAGAGGGAAGGCGTGGCAATGCTCCTGACCAGATTGTACCTGGCCGGTGTGCCGCCTATGGAGGTCGTGACGTCTCCGATCTCAGGCCGGCGCTGCAGCCATTCCCTGATTTCGGTCAGGTCCTGGGCCACCCTGGTGGAGTTGGTACCTTCTGGAAGCTTGTATTCCATATAGAGCTGGTCATAGACCATGTCAGGGAAGAAACCCTGCTTCATCTTGCCGTATCCAAGCCAGGTCAGTCCGAGAAGTGCGAAGGCTATGCACATAGTCAGGACTCTGTGGTTGAGGGCGAAACCGAGCGACTTCCGAAGCGCGCGGTATATCCATCCGTTGTAGAGACCTTCCTCTCCGCTGATTCCCTCGACTTTCTCATACTTAGGGCCTTTCATCATTGTATCGGCCATCAGAGGTACGTGCACGAGGGCCAGGATCCAGCTGAGAAGCAGCGATACGGCCAGCACTATGAACAGATCCCTGACATAGACTCCCGCAGTATCCGGCGAGAGGAAAATAGGCAGGAATGACAGGATGGCAATCAATGTGGCTCCGAGCAGCGGCATTGCCGTCTTCTTCCCGATGGCAGTCATCGCTTCGCGTCTCGGCTTTCCGAGCTTCAGGTCTTTCAGGATGCCGTCCACTATGACAATGGCATTGTCTACCAGCATTCCCATTGCGAAAATGAATGAGGCCAGCGATACCCTCTGCATTGTCCCGTCCATCAATCCGAGGAAGAGGAAGGAACCTATGACTATCATTATCAGGCTGATGCCGATGATGAGACCGCTGCGGAAACCCATTGACACCATAAGTATGGCCACGACAATGAGAACCGACTCCAGCAGGTTGACCAGGAAGGTCAGAAGCGAATTTGTCACTCTCTCCGGCTGGTAGAATATCTTGTGGCATTCGACACCTGAAGGCAGCCTCTCCGCTTCAAGTTCCGCGAGTTTCTTCTCGACTTCTCCGCCTACCTTTACAATGTCGGAGCCGGAGGCTGCCGCCACTGCAATGCCGAGAGCCCTCTGGCCATTGTATTCCAATGAGTTGCGTACCGGTTCGGCCCAGTCGTGCTCCACTGTGGCAATATCCTTGAGCCGCAGCTGGTCGTCCTCGTGTCCCTGGATGACCATATTTCCGATCTGCTCCGCCGTCCTGAACTTGTCGCTCACGGTCACCCGTATCCGGTCGTCGCCGTTGTCGTAGTATCCAGCATAGTAGATGTTGTTCTGGCCGTTCAGGGTCGAGAGGATTTCAGCAGGTGCTACCCCGAGGGTGGCCATCCTGTCGGTCCTTATGCATATGTTGATGCATTCCTGCCTTTCTCCGTAGATGTTGACCCTGGCCACGCCCGGGAGGTTGCCGATCTCGCGCTTCAGGAGACGGGCATAGTCGGAAAGCTCATTCTCCCCGAGTCCGTCCCCGGTGAGGGCGAACATCATTCCGTAAACCAGTCCGAAATCGTCCTGCACCATTACCGATACACCTGAAGGAAGGCTTTTCCCGGTGTCGCCGACCTTCCTTCTGAGGAGATCCCAGCATTGTTCCACATCATTGTCATCAGTGGTGCTCTTCAATGCTACTTCAATGAGAGCCAAGTCGTTGTATGAATAGCTGTGGACCTTGTCAACTTCTCCGATGGACATTATGCTCTTTTCCAGGGGGTCGCATACCTCCATCTCCACTTCGTGCGCCGAAGCTCCCGGATAGGTGGCGACGACCATTGCCATCTTCACCTTGATTTCCGGATCCTCCAGCTTGCTCATGTCATATGCCGACAGGGCTCCGCCCACAATCAGCACGGCAATCAGGAAGTATATCAGCTTGCTGTTCCTGAATGCCCAGTTACCGAAATCTATACTCATAACAAGCCTCCTGCATTAGTTTCCGATGCCTTTGGCAGAATCCTGACCTTCTCGCCCTGGCTGATCTTGTGAACTCCGGATGTCACGATGATTTCTCCGGATTCCAGCCCGCCGGAGATCACAGCCTCGCCGTCAGAACGGAGACTTTCAACCCTTACCTCCCTGGCGGATACGGTATTGCCGCTTCCCAGAATCCATACGAGGCTCTTGCCGTCCTTGCTGAACAATGCGGAAGAAGGTATCGAGCATCTTCCGCCGCTTTCAGCATTGCAGTCCATGCTGACCATAGTGTTCATTCCCGGGGCAATGTCCCCGGCGTTGCCCGTGATGGCAAATCTGACTGTGTACAACTGGTTTGCATTGGCCTTCGGACTGATGTTGAGGAGAGTCAGAGGCATTGTCTTTTCCTGGATGAAGTCAAAAGCAGCCTGGAAATCACGGTATTTCCTGAATTGTGAATACTCGGAGCCCGGAATGTTGATTTCGACCTCAGGATTTCCGGATGAGATGAAACATACCACAGGCATTCCGGCCCCTATGATTGCCGGAGCATCGAAATATGTCTTCTGGAGATATCCGTCGAACGGGGCAATCAGTTTCGTGTCGGCCAGCTGGTTCCTGCAGTTCTCGTATTTGGCCGAGATCTGTTCCAGGCCGTAGCGGGCCTTGTCGTAGTTGGATGCTGTCGTGGCGCTGTCCCTGTAGAGGGCGAAAACCCTCTCGGCCTCTGCCTTGATGCTGTTGTATTCGGCCTCGGCGGCGTTGAGCTGCAGCTTGTAGTCCCTGTCGTCAAGTTCGGCGATGACCTGGCCCTTCCTGATGAACGTTCCAGCGTCTCCGTGGATTTTCCTGAGCTTTCCGGCTACCTGGAAGGCAAGATTGGTCTCCCGGGCAGCTGTCACCTTCCCCGGAAATTCGAGTCTTACGGCATGCCCGTAGGCCCTGACCGTGTCAATCTTCACCACGGCAGTCTTTTCCTGCACCTTCTTTGCATCTTTGCAGGACTGTGTCAGGCAGAGGGCTGCGCAAAGCGCCGAAGTCATCATTGCCGCCTTCAGAATGCCTGATATAAGTTCCTTACTTTTCATGTTTACAATTTTTTTCAGATTACTAACCGGACAGTCAGTACTGCAAAAATGGGGGCAATAATGAAGGTGCAGGATGTATATAATGATGTAATATTGTTCTATTTGTATGATTTTACCTGAAGATTGCCGTTTTTAAGCGCATAAGGAGCCGTGAGTTTGTCAAATATTCGCTATTTTGGCCCAGTTTGTGAAATAAAAGCCAGCAATCATCAATTCAAAATCAGCTATGGATACCTCAACTTATGAAATGGGTTTGTACGATGTCACTGCGGAGTCAATGCAGCACAGGGGCAGAATCATCAAGGTTGACAAGAACGGATTCTTTTTCTGTCGGAAAGGGGAACTTGAGATAGTTGTGGACGGAAAGACCTTCCTCGTCAGGGAAAACTGCATCTTCGTTTATCTGCCGATGAGCGAGATGTATGTCCACCGGATTTCTCCCGACCTTTCAGGGGTGATAGGGACGGCGGACTTTTCCTTCGTGTATTCGTCGCTGAGGGTTGTGGCCAGCACTTACAACTATCTCTATGTCAAGGACAATCCCTGCGTTGCCCTATCTCCTGAGGGACGGGAGTCCGTGGAGGAGATGATAACTGCAATCCGCAGGAGAGAGGACATGATTTCCGATCCCGTGATGAGCAGGATGGTGAGTTCTTTGGCAATGGCGCTGTGCTATCAGATAATGCACGAATATTTTTCCGCCACTCCCGCCAGCCCTATGAATCAGGACAGGAATGACATCGTCTTCAGGAATTTCATGCAGGCTCTCCATTCCGAGAAGCCGAGGAGCAGGGAAGTCTCCCATTATGCTGATGCCCAATGCCTGAGTCCGAGATACTTCTCTTCCATAATAAAGGAGAAGACGGGGCGCTCCGCCCTGCAGTGGATCACCATAGTGACAATAGACGATGCCAAACGACTTCTGGACAATCCCGACAACAGCATAAAGGACGTGGCATACAGACTGGGCTTTCCGAACCAGTCCTTCTTCGGGCGTTACTTCAAACAGTACAGCGGCCAGTCCCCGACAGAATACAGAAAGTCGTTGAGACAGCCGCTGTAGAGTTATCTTTTCCGCTCCGGAAATCCGTTTATCTGCACCACTGGTCCAGCCAGCTGAAGTACTCCCTGTGCCAGTAGAGAGCATTCTGCGGCTTCAGGATCCAGTGATTCTCATCCGGGAACACAATCAGGCGGGAAGGGACTCCCATCATTCTGGCAGCATTGAAAGCAGCCATTCCCTGGTCGTAAGGGATGCGGAAATCCATTGCACCGTGAATGCAGAGAATAGGGGTATGCCATTCTGTCACCCTTGCGGCAGGTGAGTTGGCATAATGTCTCCTGGCTTTCGGATTATCGCTCCATGGAGAGCCGCCCTGCCTGATTCCTCCGAAGGTCTTGCCGTCGCCGGCGGGACCCGTCTGTCCGGGAGTATAGGAGTACTCCTCTAGTCCGCCGTTGTCCCAGTTCGGGAACCACATCTCCTCCGTCTCATAATACATGTACTCCTCGTCGAAGATGCCTGCGTGCGCAATGAAGCAGTCGAAAACATCCTGGTGGATGCCGGCGAGATAGTAGACCGAATAGCCGCCGTAGCTGGCCCCGCAGGCAGCCATCTTGCCGATGTAAGGTTCAGCCTTGAGCTCCCTGGCCGCTGCCAGATAGTCCTGCATGTTCAGGCCCGGATAGTCTCCGGAAATCTGCTCTGTCCATTCCTGGCCGAATGCCGTGGTTCCGCGTCTGTTGGGGAGAACGACCACATAGCCCTGTGCGGACATCAGCCTGTAGTTCCATCTGTAGGACCATCCCTGGCTCAGGGTACCCTGAGGACCACCGAGGCAGATCAGGATTGAAGGATAGACCTTCGTGGAGTCGAATTCAGGCGGATAAACCACCCAGGTCAGCATATCCTTTCCATCCACAGTCCTGACCATCCTGGCCTCTGTCTTGTGAGGGGCGACCTGAGAGAGGATGTGGTCATTCTCTGTCGTGATGGACTCGCAGCTGCCGTCATTTTCCCTTATCCTGACCAGCTCGTTTGGGAAATCCATGCTGCACCAACTGGCCAGAAGTTCAGTCCCGTCTTCTGTCCCGACAATGGCGAAAGGAGAATTGAAGTCGTACCACATGTCTTCCCCTGTGATGCGTACAATATCCTTTCCGTCAGTCTTGTAAATGGCCTGGAGACCCTCCGAGAGGGCATTGAAGTAAATCCATTTCCCGTCGGGGCTCCATACGGGGCCTGCCGCATTGTACTTGAAGTCAGCCGTTAGGTCTCGGATGTTCAGGATTTCCGGCATGCCATCATTGACATAGTCCACATCGGCCACCATCAGCCTGGTCTTGTCGGCCTCATAGCCGTCCCTTTCCATGCTGATCCATGCCATGCGGCTGCCGTCCGGACTCCAGACAGGGTCGGTGTCATAGCCTCCGCCCATCGGGATGACCTTGCATTCTCCGCTCCCGACATTGTAGATGTATATTTCGGTGTCCGTGCTGAAAGCATACTGCCTGCCCGTTTTCTTGCGGCAGGAATAGGCGATGAACCTTCCGTCAGGGCTCCAGTCCAGCTGCTCGATTCCGCTGAAAGGCTCGGTTGGGAGCTCATAGATTTCCTTCTCTCCTGAGAGAATGTCAATGCTGGATTCTGTGTTTACAGGCTCGTCGAGAGCGGCTATGAATGTGTGCGGAACCTCCGTAACCCAATGATCCCAATGCCTGTACATCAGGTCGTCGGTCTTGTAGGCTGTGGCCTTGTCCAGTGCCGGGTCCGAGTCGGCCGGTGTGCTTACCGCACCCTTGACAGTGCTCACGAACATTATCCTGCTTCCGTCCGGAGAGAGCTTGAACTCGCTGATGCCGGCAGGAATGTCGGAAATCACGGTCTTCTTCACCAGTTTTGGGGAGTTGCCGCTCAAGCCCCTGACGGTGGCCTTCCGGAGCTGTCCCTTCTGGATGTACATTATGCCGCGTCCGCCGTCAGTCCATCTGGCGCAGCTTATGCTGCTGCCTTCCCTTGTGAGCTGTCTGCGGCAGGTTCCGTCCGCATTGACGAGGAAGAGGTTGCGGCAGCTGCGGTTGTCCGGTACGGATGTGTAGCTGACCCCGTAAAGAATTGTCTTTCCGTCCGGAGAGAGCTGCGGGTCGGAGAGCCGTCCCAGCGAAAGCATTACCTCCGGCGTCATCTTTCCGTCCTCGACGGCGATGTCGGACTGCCCGATGTATCCGGCGGCCTCCTTGTCGGAGCAGTTGGTGAAATTAGTCATTGCAATGGCGAATGCTGCGGCCAAATACAGGCCTTTTGTTGTAATTGAATGTGTCATAAGCGAATTGGCGGTTCCGGTTTCGGAACTTCTCTGCGAAGATAACGATAATTATTGATAAGTCGGGGATTTTCCGTAAATTTGAAGGTTATGCAAAGACCGGTTATATATCTTTATACTGACGGAGCGGCGAGCGGAAATCCCGGTCCGGGGGGCTTCGGCGTCGTGCTGAAATGCGCCGGGCTCACCAGGGAAATCAGCGGAGGCTTCCGTCTCACGACGAACAACAGGATGGAACTTCTTGCCGTAATCGTGGGCCTGGAGGCCATAAGATGGGACAATGCGGAGGTGGAGGTCTGGAGCGACTCGTCGTACGTGGTGAAGGCCGTCACGGAGGGCTGGATCCTTAATTGGGAGCGGAAAGGTTTTGTCAAGGTGAAGAATCCGGATCTCTGGGTCAGGTTCCTCAAGGTGTACAGAAGACACAGGGTCACATTCCACTGGCTCAAGGGACATGCCGGCCATCCGGAGAACGAGAGATGCGACGCACTGGCCGTCAATGCGGGGGGAGGGGCGGCAGCTCGTGGTGAGGTCCTCCCTCCGGATGAGGTTTACGAGAGTGAAAATGCGGGCGGACAGCTGTTCCGATAATGCCCGCCTGTTGAAAATCCGCGGAAATTCCTTATATTTGAGAGATTTGTAAAATAATATACGATGATAAACAATAAAATTACTGTCGGCATCACCCAGGGTGACGGCAACGGAATAGGATATGAAGTGATAATCAAGGCTTTGGCAGACCAGAGGATTCTGGATTCATTCACTCCGGTAATCTACGGTTCATCCAAGGTTTTCGGTTTCTACCGCAAGCTCATACACAACCTTGAACCGCTCGATACATATGTAATCAATTCCGCAAAGGAAGCCAGACTGAAGAAGATAAACATACTCAACTGCCTGCCGGACAATATTTTCGTAGAGCCGGGACAGTCCACTCCGGAGTCTGCCAAGTCCGCCATCACCTCGCTTGAGAGGGCGGTGGCCGACCTCAAGGCCGGAGACATAGACGTGCTCGTGACAGCCCCTATCAACAAGAGGGCGATGTCTTCCGCCGGCTTCGGATTCACGGGCCATACGGAATATCTCAAGAAAGAGTTCGGCGTCTCTGACGTGGCCATGTTCATGATCAGCGAGCATCTCAAGATAGGAGTTGTCACTGGCCACATTCCGCTCAAGGATGTGCCTTCAAGCATAAGCAAGGAGAAGATTCTTACCAAGCTCCGCCTGATGGACGCTTCGCTGAGGAGGGATTTCGGAGTCACCAGGCCGAAGATTGCAGTTCTCGGACTGAATCCTCACTGCGGCGACGACGGACTTCTCGGCAATGAGGAGGAAACCATCATCGCTCCGGCAGTGAAAGAGGCCAATGAGAATGGTATATTGGCATTCGGCCCTTATTCTCCTGACGGTTTCTTCGGCCTCGGTAATTACAGCAAGTTCGATGCGACACTTGCAATGTATCACGACCAGGGTCTCGCACCTTTCAAGGCCCTTGATTTCGAGGACGGAGTGAATTTCACCGCCGGCCTGCCGGTCATCAGGACATCTCCTGACCACGGTACGGCATTCTCAATGGCAGGAAGGGATGAGGCGGATCCTATGTCAATGATGTCCGCCATCTACGCCGCCATTGACATTTTCAAGCGCAGAATGGCCTATGACAACCTCCAGGAAGGGAAGATGCCGGAGCGTCAGACTGACGATCGCCGACAGGACCGTCCGGGAAGGAATCAGATAGAATAGGATGTCTTCGGATGCAAATATTTCTGATATTCAATACCTTAAGGGGGTAGGGCCGAAAAGGGCCCTCCTCTTGGGCTCGGAACTTGGCGTCAAATCGGTATCAGACCTCATCCGCATTTACCCGTTCAGATACGTTGACCGCAGCTCAGTGATTCCCATTGCTGCGGTGAGATCGACTGCGGCCATGGTCCAGATAAGGGCTCAGGTGGTAAGCGTCACTTTGATTGACAAGGCGGGGAATGTTCTCGAACCTGCAGACGGCCAGATAAGGTTCAAGGCGGCGAACCGCATGTCTGTGATGGTCGCAGACGAGACAGGGATGATGGAGATGGTCTTCTTCAAGGGTCTTGGATTCCTGTGGCCGAAACTCCAGCCGGGCAAGGTCTTCGTGTTTTTCGGCAAGCCTTCCCTCTATGGCGGGAAATTCAATATGGTGCATCCGGAAATCGATGACCCCGGAGCGGGCGCTACACAGCCAATGGCTTCAATGACAGGTATTTACCCGTCCACGGAAAAGCTTCGCAATGCCGGAGTTACAGCCAAGGTCATGGGCAGGATAATGGCATCCGCCCTCGAGGCCGGGCTGCCTGCAGTATCTGAGACCCTGCCTGATTATGTCATGAGGGAGAAGGGCCTGGTGCCCCTGAATTACGCATTGCGCAACATTCATTTTCCGCAGGACCAGTCCGCATTGGCCAAGGCCGAATACAGGCTCAAGTTCGAGGAACTTTTCTTCCTTCAGCTCTCGCTTCTCCGCCAGAAATATGTCAGAAGCCGCAATGAGAGGGGTATTCCCATGCCGAATGTCGGGGAGGCCTTCAACAAGTGCTATGCTGCATTGCCTTACAGCCTGACCGGTGCTCAGAAACGGGTAATCAGGGAAATACGGGAAGACATGCGGAGCGGAAAGCAGATGAACCGTCTCCTTCAGGGGGATGTGGGATCGGGAAAGACCATGGTGGCAGTGCTTTCCGCCCTGATTGCTTACGGCAACGGCTACCAGTCCTGCATTATGGCTCCGACGGAAGTGCTTGCACGTCAGCATTATACAAACATCATAAAGTACCTCAGGGACACCGGAGTCGAGGTCGCCGTGCTTACCGGCACGACAAAGACCAGGGAGAGGAGGGAGATCCTGGAACGGCTCGCATCCGGACAGGTCGGCATCATTGTAGGGACACACGCATTGATAGAGGACAATGTGGTATTCCGCAACCTCGGACTTGCCATAATCGATGAGCAGCACCGCTTCGGAGTGGAACAGAGATCACGTCTCTGGGCCAAGTCAGCCATTCCGCCTCATATTCTTGTAATGACTGCGACACCGATTCCGAGGACATTGGCAATGACTCTCTATGGGGACCTGGACGTGTCCGTGATTGACGAGATGCCTCCTGGAAGGGTTCCGGTAAAGACCGTACAGATAGTTGAGCGTCAGCGTCTTGAGCTATACCGCTTCATGAAGGAGCAGATTGCCGCGGGACGTCAGGCCTTCATTGTGTATCCGATGATCTTTGAGAATGAGAAGGTGGACTACAGGAATGTGGAGACCGGATATGAGGAAGTTGTCCAGGCCTTCCCGTTTCCGCCATATAAGGTGGCGATTGTGCACGGCCAGCAGAGCGACGAGGATAAGAAGTTCAATATGGACGCATTCGCGGCAGGCCGGGCCGATATACTGGTATCCACCACTGTAATCGAGGTCGGTGTGGATGTGCCCAATGCCAATGTCATGGTCATCGAGAGTCCCGAAAGGTTCGGGCTCAGCCAGCTTCACCAGCTGCGTGGACGTGTCGGCAGGGGAGGAGGCGCTTCCTGGTGCGTGCTCGTCAGGGGCAATAAGCTCAGTGAGGAGTCCCGGAAGAGACTTGACCTTCTCTGCAGTACCGAGGACGGATTCGTTCTTGCGGAGGAGGATATGAAAATGAGGGGGCCCGGGGATATGGAGGGAACCCAGCAGAGCGGTCTGCCTATTGAACTTTCCATTGCTTCCCTTGCCAGGGACGGGCGCCTGCTCGCTGAGGCCCGGGCCTATGCCGAGGTGGTTCTGGAGAGGGATCCGGAGCTTTCTTTGCCTCAGAATGCAAGGCTTCTGGCGGAACTCCGCAAGGGGAAGTATGACAGGAAGGATTACGGAAAGATCAGTTGATAAAGGTTTTGCTCCGGCAATGCCGCAAATCGCAAAAAGATGGTCACGGAACTCATCAGCAAATATGTCTGGCTGATTCAGACAGTGTCGAAGGCCGGCCTCGAGGGGTTGTCTCTTGAGGAGATACAGTCCCGGTGGGAACGCAGGTGGGACTCTGCATATTCCAGGAGGACATTCTGCAACCACAGGGAAGCCGTTGCGGAGGTTTTCGGCATTGACATTGAATGCAACCGCTCCACGAGAAGATATTTCATCCGCTACCCGGATTCGCTCGAGGGCAATACCGCATGGATGGTCAACACCTTCACCGTCAAGAGTCTCCTTGAACTGAGCCGCGAGAGGCTTTCGGGACGGGTGTCGGTGGAGAACATCCCGTCCGGCCAGATTCATCTTGCGGACATAATGGCTGCGATGCTGGACAATGTCAAGATTGCCATATCGTACAAGAAATATTCAAGTGCGGCTCCCGAGAGCCTGACGGTAAGCCCCTATGCCCTGAAGGAGGATATGAAGCGCTGGTACCTGATCGGCTTCGCTGACGAAAGGAAGGCCCTGAGGGTTTACGGCCTTGACAGAATCTGCTCGCTGGAAGTGACAGGGGACAGGTTCAGGCTTCCGGCCGGATTCGATGTGGATGAATTGTTCTACGACAGCTACGGGGTTTATATCCATAACGGAGACCCGGCGGCAGAGGTGGTACTGGAGTGCAGTCCTGACCAGGCCGGTTTCTTCAGGGATCTTCCTCTTCACCATAGCCAGAAGATAAGGATGGAGGACGGCAAGGCAGTGATTTCTTTCAGGGCCGTGCCGAACACGAGAATGATAATGGATTTATGCTCTTTCGGCTCGAAAATCAGGATAGTCTCGCCTGCAGAGGTCAGGGATGCGGTTCTGGATGAGTTCAGGAAGGCATTGGAAAAGTATTGATCATGATGAAATTGCAGACTCCTGTCGATGTCGGGCGCAGCAATGTCCGTATATCGCTGAATGACAAGATAATGCTTCTCGGAAGCTGTTTCTCCGACAATATCGGGGAGAAGATGTCGCAGCTAGGCTTCGATGTCTGTGTCAACCCGTTCGGGCCGCTCTACAACCCCGTTTCCCTATGTAATGCCATTGGCCGGATAGCCTCGGGTTTCCCTTTCCGGGAAGAGGAATGCGTCAGGATGGGAGCAGGCTCAGACCTGGTATGCTCATTCAGCCATCATACTGCAGCTGCCAGGGAAGACAGCGCGACTTTTCTGGCAGATGCCAATGCCGGGCTCACGGCTGCACACGACTTCTTCATCGAGGCTGATACACTGATACTTACGCTCGGTACTGCCTGGACATTCAGATGGAATGAGTCCGGTGAAACCGTGTCCAACTGCCTCAAAAGGCCGGCTGCCGAGTTTACCCGGGAGAGACTCTCCCTGGCCAATGCGGCAGCGGTGCTGAAATCAGTTGTGGCCAGGTTCGCCTCCGGAAGAGTACCCGGTGTCAAGCCAAAGAAATTCATTCTTACGGTGAGCCCGATACGCCATTTCAAGGACGGGGCGCACGGCAACCAGATAAGCAAAAGCATTCTCCTGATGGCGGCAGAGGCCGTTTGTGAGGCCTTCCCTGAAGCTTGCGTGTATTTCCCGAGCTACGAGATAATGATGGACGAGCTGCGTGACTACCGTTTCTATGCCGAGGATATGCTTCATCCTTCTTCCCAGGCCGTGGACTATATCTGGGAGAGGTTCTGCGATTTCGCATTGCCGGAAAACGAAAGACCTGCGCTGGAAGAAAACAGGAAGTCTTTCCTGAAATCCCGGCACAGGCCTGTTCTATATGGTTCCCGCAATTCTACTTCCGGAGATTTGCCGCAGCATTGAGCCCGGCTTCAAGGAATTCCACGAAACCGTCAACATCGAGATTGTATCCGCGTACCGGAACGAGCTGCTCTCCTTCCGGTGAGAGGATGGTGTAGTTCGGCTGCGCATTGACTCCGAAATGCTCCCTGACATAGTAGGAGTTTACCCTTCCGAGGTCTTTGAGCACCTTTCCGTTCTCGGTGGTAACCCATTTGTCCTCAGGAAGTCTCATCTTGTCATCAGTATAGAGGGCCACGATCTCGAACTTGTTGCCGAGAAGGTTCAGCACCTCTGTCGCACTCCATACTCTCTGCTCCATCTCCCTGCAGTTCACGCATCCGTGTCCTGTAATGTCCACGAATACCGGCTTTCCGCTTGCCTTCGCAGCCTCAAGCGCATCTTCCACTGAGGTATAGCCTTTCAGCCCGTGAGGCAGGTCGATTGTTTTTCCGCTTTCGAACTGCAGGAGGGTTTCCTCCGCTTTACCTGTGGCATTGGACGGACCGGAACCGATGATGAAATCCTGGGTCTCGAGCGGTGGGAGATAGCCTGAAAGTGCCTTCAGAGGAGCTCCGAACATGCCCGGAATCATATAAACCACGAATGTGAAGTCAATGATGACGAGGGCGAGGCGGAAAACTCCGATATGCTCCACCTTGTCGTCAGCCTCGAACCGGATCTTGCCCAGAAGGTAGAGCCCGAGAAGGGTGAATGTCACGATCCAGATGGCGAGGTAGATTTCCCTGTCGAGGATGCCCCAGTGGTAGGTCTGGTCGGCAACGCTGAGGAACTTGAATCCGAGTGCCACTTCAATGAATCCGAGAACTACCTTCACGGAATTGAGCCAGCTTCCGCTCTTGAGCTTCTTGAGCAGGGAAGGGAACATTGCGAAAACCGTGAAAGGCAGGGCGAATGCCACCGAGAAGGCCAGCATTGTCACCATAGGTGTCCAGAATTCACCCTGGGTGGACTTGATGAGGACGGAGCCTACTATTGGTCCGGTACAGGAGAATGATACCAGGACGAGGGTGAGGGCCATGAAGAAGATGCCTGCAAGTCCGCCCTTGTCCGAGTTGCGGTCGCTCTTGTTGACCAATGATGAAGGCAGCGTTATCTCGAATGCTCCGAAGAATGAGGCGGCGAACACCATGAATACAATGAAGAAGATGATGTTCGGGAGCCAGTGGGTGGCGAGCCAGTTGAAGATGTCAGCCGTTACCGTCTCTCCTCCGAAGAGCCATGTCAGGCCGATGATTATGGAGATCGGCAATGTGTACAGAAGCACGATGAAGAGGCCGTACATCGAGGCCTTGAACCTTCCCGCAGCAGGTGTTGATGAACCCTTCATGAAGAAGGATATGGTCATGGGAACCATAGGGAAGACGCAAGGGGTGAGAAGCATCGCGAAGCCCCAGAGTATCGCCTCCAGGATGAGGCCCCAGATCGATGTCCCCTTCTCGTCGTCCTCTGCGGTGACGGCAGCATTGTTTACTCCGGCATTTTCCGGAGCGGTGGCTGCCACGGTTTCGGCCGGCTTCCTGAGTTTCAGCTCAAAGTCCTGATATTCAGGTGATGCGCAGTCGTGACCCTTGCAGCTTTTCCAGGATATTTCGCCCTTCAGCACAGCCGTTTCCGCATTCATTCTGAAACTGCGGCGGATGGTGAAGGTGTCGTAGATAACCTTGCTTCCGTTTTCATCGATGACATTGCCCTGCTCGGTGATGTCACCTGTTGCGGTCAGGGCGGCATTCTCCTCGAAAGTGATTGTGTTTCCGTTGGCTGCATCGGTGATGCTGTATGTGTGCCAGCCTTCCAGAGGGGTCCCTTCGAAGATGACCTCGACTTCGCCGTCATTCCCGTACTCCGTCTTTATGTTCCAGGTGACAGTCTGCTCTGGCGCCTGTCCAAAAACAGTCAGCGCACCCCACAGGAGTGCGTAGACTGATATGAGCATCTTTGAGATAGTTCTCATGATAAAGTGATTTTATTTTGCGTATGCGACAGACCTGGTTTCCCGGATTACGGTGATCTTTACCTGTCCCGGATAGGTCATCTCGTTCTGGATCTTGAGGGCGATGTCTGCAGAGAGCTTTCCTGCCTGCTCGTCGCTTACCTCCTCGGCTCCGACGATGACCCTGAGCTCGCGGCCCGCCTGGATTGCATAGCTCTTGGTCACGCCAGGATATGAGGCGGCGAGGTCCTCCATTCCCTTGAGCCTCTTGATGTAGGACTCGATAACCTCTCTTCTGGCTCCCGGACGTGCTCCGGAGATGGCGTCGCCGACCATCACGATAGGGGAGAGGAGGGATGTCATCTCAGTCTCCTCATGGTGGGAGCCGATGGCATTGCAGATTTCCGGCCTTTCCTTATACTGCTCGGCAAGCTTCATTCCGAGGAGAGCGTGTGGAAGCTCAGGATCGTCTTCAGATACCTTTCCTATATCGTGGAGAAGTCCAGCCCTCTTGGCTGTCTTTGGATTGAGGCCGAGTTCCGAAGCCATTATGGCGCAGATATTGGCCACCTCCCTTGAGTGCTGGAGAAGGTTCTGTCCATAGGAAGAACGGTATTTCATTCGTCCGATGAGTTTCACGAGCTCGATGTTCATGCCGTGTATCCCAAGGTCGATGCATGTCCTCTTTCCGGTTTCAAGTATCTCATCCTCAAGCTGTTTCTGTACCTTGGTCACTACCTCCTCGATGCGTGCCGGATGGATTCTTCCGTCGATTACGAGCTGGTGGAGAGCAAGTCTTGCGACCTCCCTCCTGACAGGGTCGAATGCTGAAAGAAGAATTGCGTCAGGGGTGTCGTCAACCACGATTTCCACTCCCGTGGCAGCCTCCAGAGCGCGGATGTTCCTTCCTTCGCGGCCGATGATGCGGCCCTTGATCTCATCATTCTCAATAGGGAATGTGGTGACGGCATTCTCGATTGCAGTCTCGGTCGCAGTCCTCTGTATGGTGGTGATGACGATTCTCTTGGCCTCCTTGGCGGCATTGAGCCTTGCGTCATCCATGGTGTCATTGATGTAGGCCTGAGCCTCGCTTCTGGCTTCAGCCTTCATGTTCTCCATGAGGATGTTCTTGGCTTCGGCGGCGGTAAGCCCGGCTATGCTCTCTATCTGCCTGTTGGCCTCCCTTCTCAATGCCTCGTATTCCTCGGCCTTCTTCTCGAGGGCCTCCTTCTGTGAAGCCAGTCCTGCCTTCAGGCTGTCATTCTCCGAAATCTTCCTCTGGAGATCCTTGGCCTGCTGGTTGAGGGAGTTCTCCTTCTGCCTGATCCTGTTCTCGGCGTCCCTGAGCTGGGCGTTCTTCTCATTCACCTGCTGCTCGTGGGCGCTCTTGAGCTGGAGGAACTTCTCCTTTGCCTGGAGTATTCTCTCTTTCTTTATGTTCTCTGCCTCAAGCTCGGCCTTCTCGATAATGCTGTCCTTCCGGCCCTTCATTATGATTCTGCGGATGCATACGTAGCCTGCGATACCGACCGCAGCTCCTGCCAATGCAATCCCAATTGATATCAATGCGCTCATTGTCAAATATATATTGGTTGTTAAACTTTCGTCCCAATCCTGCTGCCACCAAAAAAAGGGCAGCCTTTCGGAAGCTGTCCTGCGGAATGAATGGAATATTGAAAAAAAGCCGTCAGCCTGTTTCTGTCAGAAAACCTGATAGACAAGATTTGAGCTCCGTGCCGGTTCAGCAATCCTATGTTCCGAAATCGGAATCCCGCGAAGGTACTTAGGCCCGCGCATTCCCGGCTCGAGAAAACCCGGTTCCGAAGAACGTGTTGATTTCAGCGAGTGCCGGCCGGCGGCTGATTTTCAATATTTTCCAAATATGAATCTGTCAATCCCTCAAGTGTGTCCCTTTCCTTCTCGATCGCCTCGATTCTCTTCTTCAGCGTGATGTTCCCTATGCTCTCGTTCAACGCCACCATTGTCAGAATCTCCGTCATTGCCTTTCCGGGGAATTTCTCGGTGTAGGTGGAGAGCAGCTTGTTCACAGAAACTCCGGCAAGGCGGTATATTTCCTCCTGCTCCGGGGAATTTGCGGTCAGAGCATATCTGCTCCCGCCAATGCAAATCGTAATTTTCTGCTCCATAACTATTTCTCCAACAAGGCAATGCAGCGGTCAATGCCGGTGATCATCTTATTGATTTTCTCCTTGGCTGCAGGATTGCTTCCGGCCGGGGCCGTGAATGCTTCCGTCAGCTTGAGGTTGTCCACTTGTCTTTCCAGATCCGCAATCTGCTTCCTGCATGATGCAATCTCGGCATCCCTGTCCCCGAGGTCGGAAAGCAACTTTCTGTTGCGCTGCCTTTCACCCTCGTAAAGCGCTATCAGCCTTTCGATATTTTTCCTTATATCTTCGAGCATCAGATCTGCCTGAAATTGTCCATACAATATGCAAAAATAAGTAAAAAACTTCGGAAATTCCAATAATTCAGAGGAAAATTGACGGGCGCGCCGTTCATTCTGCAGTCTCTATCTTTTCGTATTCCGCAAGGCTGTGGCGGAATCGTCTCCAGAAGAAGATGCCGGCGCAGGTCAATCCTGCCGGAAAACCTATCCAGATGCCTGTTATTCCCAGCCCGGCCTTGAATCCCAGCAGCCAGGAGACGGGGATGCCGATGAGGTAGTAGCTGATGAATGCCGCCGCCATGATCGGCTTGACGTCACATATGCCTCTGAGGGCATTGGCGAAGCACAGCTGGAGTCCGTCTCCGAACTGGTAGGAGAACAGCACGAAGAACACAGATACCGCCATTGCCGAAACTTCCTGCGAATCCGTGAAGATCCCGGCCGCTTCCCATCTGAAAATATAGAGCAATGCAGAGAGGATGACCGAGATTCCGAGCATCATGAGATATCCCGTGCGGGCATAACCGCGGACTCCCCGGTAATTCTTCTTTCCGAATTCTTCGCTCACGAGGATTGATACGGAGAAGGCCAGGCCCTGCATCATCATGAAGAAAAGCTGGGAAATCGTGATTGCGACCTGATGCGCCGCAAGAGCGGTGGCTCCCAGCCAGCCGACCATCACTGCGCTGAATGTGAACGAGGATGTCTCCATTCCCATCTGCAGGGCAATGGGATAGCCCATGTCGAAGAGATTCCTCATGCCTTCCTTTTCAGGCCTGGCCTTCCTGTATGCGTCGGAATATCCGATGAACCTCCTGCTCCGGAAAATGTAGAGGGCGAAGCCTGCCAGCATTATTATTCTGGAGAACAGGGTGCTGATTCCGGCTCCTGTGAGACCGAGCTCCGGACAGCCGAGCTTTCCGTATATGAGAATCCAGTTGCCGGCTATGTTAAGGAGGTTGCCTCCGAGGAGGAAGAGCATCGAGACCACAGGGGCCTGCACTCCGTCGGTGAACTGCTTGAGCAGATTGAAGCCGAGGACCGGGACTGTGGATATGCCTATGAGAAGGTAGTATGGCCTGATGAGGGGCAGGAGTTCCGGATCCTGGCCGAAATGGCCGAGGAAGGGGTATATTCCCAGGACAATCAGGGTGGCCACCGTGCCGAGTCTGGCATTGATTCTCACTCCGTTGCGCAGTGTCAGCCCGATGCCGGCCCTGTCCCCGGTGCCGTATTGGGCTCCGATTACCGGTGTCATTCCCATTGCGAAGCCGAGCTCGATGAGAATGAAGAGGTTCATCATGTTGTTCACGAATCCGGAGGCGGCCAGCTCAGGTACGCTGTGCCACCCTATCATGATGTTGTCGGCGAAGGCCATGATTATGATGCAGGCCTGTCCGAGCATTATGGGGATTCCGATTCTGAGTATTCTGATGAACTTTTCCATAGTCATGGACCTGAATTTCCGGCCTGCAAAGTTACGTAATTTATCCGGATTAACTAAATTTGCATTTCCGGGCCGGCAGCGAAGCCATTCTCTCGCCACTCAGCGCAGTTTACGGCTTCAGAAACGGCCCCGACAATTGATTAAACTTTAGGTAAGATGAATCTGGAAGAAATGCCGGTACTGCTGCTGACAGGATATCTCGGCAGCGGCAAGACAACATTGGTCAACCATATCCTCTCGAATCGGAAGGGGATCAGGTTTGCGGTGATAGTCAATGATATAGGCGAGGTCAATATAGACGCGTCCCTCATTCAGAAAGGGGGAGTGGTGGCCCAGAAGGATGACAGCCTGGTGGCTCTGCAGAACGGCTGCATCTGCTGTACCCTGAAGGCTGATCTCATTCAGCAGCTGGATGAACTGATGGCGAGCGGAAAGTTCGACTACATTGTCATAGAGGCCAGCGGTATCTGCGAGCCTGAACCTATTGCGCAGACCATCTGCAGCATCCCTGCTCTCGGACCTTCCTATGCGGTTCACGGCGTGCCGAGGCTGGACTGCATAGTCACGGTAGTGGATGCGTTGAGGATGCAGTCTGAATTCGGCTGCGGGGACGACCTCAAGAAGGACAATATTGACGAGGAGGATATCGAAAACCTTGTCATTCAGCAGATTGAGTTCTGCAATATCATTCTTCTGAACAAGGTGTCAGAGGTGGCCCCGGCGGAGCTGGAGCGCATCAGGAGAATCGTGCGGGAGCTCAATCCGGGGGCTGAAATCATTGAGGCTGATTTCGCGGATGTGGATCTGGACCTTCTCCTGAATACCTGGAGGTTCAGCTACAGGAGCACAGAGGGCTCGGCCGGCTGGGTCAGGGGGCTGGAGACTCCGGTTGCGGGGGATGAGGAACAAGGCCACCACGGGCACGATGACGGCCACGATGACGGGCACGGAGAGTGCGGGCACCATCACGATGATGATCACGAAGATCACGAAGAGCATGAAGAGCACGGGCATCATCACGGGCACGATGAACATCATCACCACCATCATCACGATGAGGGGGAGGCCGAGGAATACGGTATCGGCACATTCGTGTATTTCCGCCGTCCGGCCTTCGATATCAACAAGTTCGACTGGTTCGTCTCCAAAAAGCTGCCGAAGAATGTGATTCGTGCAAAGGGCCTGTGCTACTTTACCGAAGACCCGGACATGTCCTGCATTTTCGAGCAGGCCGGGAAGCAGATCCAGCTCCGCCAGGCAGGACAGTGGTATGCCACTGCACCGGAAGAGGAACTTGTGGAAATGATGAGGCAGGACCCTTCGATAATGAAGGAATGGGATCCTCATTACGGTGACAGGATGCAGAAGATTGTATTTATCGGCCAGAATATGGACAGGGAACAGATCACCCGCGATCTTGATGCGTGTCTCGCCCCTCAGGGTCCTGAAGAGCAATGATCTTCCTTGCTACAATGCTTGCCGCCTCTGCCACAATCTTCGGGCAGGGGCGTTTTTTATAATACTCTCCGGTCCTTTCAGACGGCTTGGCCTCCTCGTTGCCGGTCCTGCCCAGGCCAAGCAGCTCCCTGCAGATGATACTGCCCCCGTTCTTCTCCTTGAATTCGGCCGCAAATTCCTGAACGAGAGAGTAATTGGCCGTCCTTGCCTGCATGTCGGACGGGTTGTCGGCAGGGAGGATGAGTCCCGCTGCCATGACCATTCCGCTGAATCCTCCGCATACCTCACGCATTCTTCCCATTCCTCCTCCGAATCCGGAACCTATGCTTGCGAGGAACCGGCTGTCCGTCCCGGCATTGGCTTCAATGATGTCTGAGAATGCGAGGATGACAGCCTGGCAGCAGTTGTAACCCTTCCTGAAATAGTCTTCAGCCATCTGGCCCCTTTCTTCAGGGGAAAAGTTCTCTGGTAGTTTCAGTTTCATTGCGATAGAGTTTTCAGTCAATGTAATCAGTATACAGCACCCCGTCGAGGTGGTCGCATTCGTGCTGGAAGATGACGGCGGTGAATCCGGTTATGGTTTCCACGGTGTCGCGGCCCTCCGGCATGGCTGTGTAGCTGATGTCGATTTCCCTGTAGCGGGATACGGTTCCCCTTCGTCCCGGTACGCTCAGGCAGCCTTCAGGGCCCGGTTCCGGCTCGCCCCGCCTGGCTGTTATGCGGATGTTTGGATACACCTCGAAAGGCTCCCCTTCCTTGTCGAACCGCTGTACGGCGACCACTCTGCGGGAAATGCCGACCTGAGGCCCGGCTATTCCTACGCCGTCCTGCTCCGGAGAGGTCACGGTAGCGACCATCTTTTCGGACAACTCTCGGAAGATATTGTCATTCAACTCTTTGCTTGTCAACTCTTTGCAATGTTCCCTCAATACGATGGAGTCTGCCTCCGAGTCCACGGTCAGCACGCGCATTGTTTCTCCCTGGCCGAGAATGATTTCCCTTTCTTCGCCGCTCCATCCTTTCCCGGTGCAGGAAATGGACGATGCCGATACTGCAATGATTGCTGTTGCGGCTGCCGCCGACAATATGATATTCTTCATTTTTCCGGATATGATGATAACTTGGCGAAGATACTACAATTCCGGTTATTTACGCCATATTTCTGGAATTGTTTGCCGGTTTTGGAAATAAGCATTAATTTTGGACTTCGGGAGATTCATAAGAACACTGAAGACAAAACCACATAGAATGAAATCTGAATCATTGGCTATCTTAGTCCTTATTGCCCTGATTTCCACGGGATTTCAGGCGGAGGCCCAGGATGATTGGGCGAACATCGGAAGGTATCAGAAGGCGAATTCCGAAATGTCGGCAAGGCCGAAGGCCGTTTTTATGGGTGACAGCATCACCGACTGCTGGTATGATGCCGACCCTGCTTTCTTCAATGACAATAATTTCGCCTGCCGCGGCATATCCGGACAGACGACATCCCATATGCTTGTGCGTATGCGGAAGGATGTCGTGAACCTTGCGCCCAGGTATGTCGTCATTCTGGCCGGAACCAATGACATTGCCAGGAACAACGGCCGCATTGAACTTGAAGACATATTCTGCAATATCGTGTCAATGTGCGAGATAGCGAAGGCGAATGGAATCAGGCCCGTGATATGCTCTGTTCTTCCGGTCAAGCAATACAGATGGAGACCGGAGGTGACGGACTGCGCTGATCAGATCATCCGTCTCAATTCGATGCTCAGGGACTACGCCCGTAAAAACAGGTTCAGATATGTCGATTATCATTCCGCAATGAAGGATGAGGAGAACGGCCTGCCTGCGAAATGGTCTTACGACGGCGTGCATCTGAACATTGACGGTTACAAAGTAGCCGAGGCCATCATTCTCGAAGCTCTGAAACGCTGATGGCGCCCGGTGGCGGAGTGTATTGCTGATGGCAGGATTACGGACCGTCTCGTCTTTTTTCAGATAACTTGAAAATAATCATTGC
>SAMEA3663025__coassemble_566_pt1 | contig 23830 bp, 20 predicted proteins | sample SAMEA3663025__metabat2_low_PE_053 | metagenome-assembled genome bin SAMEA3663025 (sample SAMEA3663025) | pig gut metagenome | biome: pig gut; feature: pig-associated habitat; material: faeces | place: France | collected 2012
TAAATGTCATTCGGCACATATTCCTCGCCCGGTTTCATCAATGTCTCGATTACCGGGTGGCGTCCCGCCTTGATGCTCAGGGAGTGGCTCCTGTCTATCTCCGGCCTGCAATAATGCCTCTCCAATGCCTGCTGGGCGAAGCCGGCGAGCACGTCAATGCGGGCAATCGCAAGGGCATTGACCTGGATGGTGCGGATGAATGACTGGAGGCGGGTTATGAGGGCATTGTAAATGGAGGTCTCGAGGGCGTAGATCTTGTCCTCGGCGGAGAGAATCTGCTCCTCGTAGTCCTTGAGTTCCTGTGTGATATATCTTTCGGCATTGACCAGGGTCTGCTTGCGGATCCAGTCCTCCGGGACTTTCTCCCTGTGGGTGTTGCGCACCTCGATGTAGTAGCCGAAGACATTGTTGTAACTGATTTTGAGTGAAGGGATTCCGGTGCGCTCGGTCTCGCGCTGCTGCATTTCCAGAAGGTACTGCTTCCCGCCGTGCGATATTGCCCTGAGGCGGTCGAGCTCGGCGTCCACTCCGGATGCGATCACGTCGCCCTTGCCGATGGCGGATGCGGCCTCCGGACTGATTGTCCTGCGGATGTCCTCAAGCAGGGCCGAACAGTCGTCAATGCTGCCCACAAGGGTACTGAGGGCACTGCAGCATTGTCCGGAGCCGAGGGTTATGTCACGGATGGGGCCGATCTGGGAGAGTCCGCGGCCCAGCTGGAGGATTTCCCTTGGCTGGATTTTCCCGGTCGCCGCCCTGGACAGGATGCGGTCCAGGTCGCCGATGTCGCCGAGACGCATCTGAAGATTGTCCAGCCTTTCCCGGTCGCGGCAGAAGTCCTCCACGATGTCGTGGCGGGATCGGATCTCGTCAATGTCCAGTGACGGCATGGCGAGCCAGGTCCGCAGAAGCCTGGAGCCCATCGGAGAGGAGCATTTGTCAATGACATCCACCAGCGAGACCCCTTCCCCGCCTGCCGAGGCGCTGAACACCTCGAGGTTGCGGACTGTGAAGCGGTCCATCCAGACGAAGCTGCCGCAGTCGATTCTGGAGATGGAGCAGATGTTGGCCAGACCTGCGTGGTGGGTCTGCTCGAGATACACTGTAAGGGCGCCCGCAGAGCATATTCCGAGAGGATAGCGCTCGATGCCATAGCCCTTCAGGGAATCCACCTTGAGCTGCTTCTTGAGCCTCTCCGCAGCGGAATCGTGCACGAAGGCCCACTCCTCGATGGTGGATATGTAGGCCTTGTCCCCGAAGAGTTCCCTGACCCGCTTTTCTTCGCCGCGCTCGACGACGAGTTCCTTCGGAGAGAGAGATGAAATGAGTGTCCCGATGAACTCCGGGCTGCCCTGGGCCACCTCGAATGTGCCGGTGGAGGCATCCAGGAAGGCGGCTCCGCATTCGTTCTTGGAAAATGCAAGGCCTGCGAGGTAGTTGTGCTCCTTCTGCTCCAGCATCTGCTCGCCGAATGCCAGGCCCGGGGTCACGAGTTCGGTGACTCCCCTCTTGACAAGTGTCCTGGTGAGCTTCGGGTCCTCGAGCTGGTCGCAGACTGCAACCTTGTACCCGGCCCTGATGAGCTTGGTGAGGTACAGTTCTATGGCGTGATGCGGGAAACCGGCCATGGCCACGTATCCCTTGTCCCCGTTGGAACGCTTCGTGAGGACGATTCCGAGGACCTTGCTGGCCAGTACGGCATCGTCCGAATAGGTCTCGTAGAAGTCCCCGACCCTGTAAAGAAGGATGGCCTCAGGGTTCTGGGCCTTCACATTGAAATATTGCTTCAGTAGAGGAGTGTCCTCCGCTTGTTTCTTCGCCATAATGATAGGAACTGCGGGAAATATTCCCCCGCATCCTGACAAATTTACGATTTTTATTGTTACTTTTGGGACAATGATATGAAAAAAGTTCTGGTCATCACATATTACTGGCCTCCGACCGGAGGGTCCGGCGTGCAGAGGTGGGTGAAATTCGCGAAATACCTTCCTCAATACGGCTGGCAGCCAGTCATCTACACTCCGGAGAACCCGGAAATGACTTCCGTGGACAGAAGCCTGGAGGGTGACATTCCCCCTGAGGCAATCGTCGTCAAGAGGCCGATTACCGAATTCTACTCGCTTTACCGCCGGCTTATGGGCCGCAGGGACGGCAGCGTGAAGGAGGTGAATCCCATAAACAACCGGGAGAGGACTTTCAAGCAGAAGCTGATGCTCATGCTCCGGGGCAATCTGTTCATCCCGGACCCCCGGGTGACATGGGTGAGGCCGTCTGTGCGCTTCCTGAAGAAGTATCTGGAGGAGAACCCGGTGGATGTCATTGTCAGTACAGGTCCGCCCCATTCGATGCATCTCATAGCGATGAAGGTGGCTGCGGCTACCGGGATTCCGTGGATTGCGGATTTTCGGGATCCTTGGACCAAGATGTTCTATTTCAAGCATTTATGCCTATCCGCCTGGGCTGGGCGCAAACACCGGCTTCTGGAGAGCAAAGTGCTTGACAATGCGGATGTGGTGGTGGCCGTCTCCCCGCTTGTCCAGGACGAGTTCAAGGCAATGACCGACACGCCTGTGGAGCTGATCACCAATGGTTTCGACGAGGATGATTTCGACCAGGTGGTGGAGCCGGACGGATATTTCAATGTGACCCACACCGGCCTGTTCGCCGCCGACGGCAATCCCGATGTGATCTGGAAGGTCCTGTCTGAGAAATGCGCCTCCGACCCGGAGTTCCGGAAGATGCTGCGGATCCGCCTGGCCGGCAAGACCGACCCGGAAATCATTGCCTCTATCCGTGCCGCGGGACTGGAAGACAACCTCATTGACCTTGGATATCAGAGCCACAACAATGCCGTACGCGAGCAGAAGAATGCCTCCCTTCTGATTCTCCCTCTCCGCAAGGAGCCGGAATACCGTGCCACTCTGCCCGGCAAGCTGTTCGAATACCTCGCCTCGATGGTCCCGATTCTGGGAATCGGCCAGACCGACGGCGCCATGGCCCGCATAATCAACGAGACCCGCTCCGGCGTTGTCTTCGACTGGGATGACGAGGAATCCGTCCGCACCTACATCGCCCATTGCTGGAGGTCGTTCTCCGACGAGAGCGAAAATCCTGCGCAGCCGGACAATGCGGATATCATCGCCCGTTTTTCGCGCAGGAATCTTACCGCCCGGATGGCTTGCCTTTTTCAGCGGGTCTGCAGGTGAGGGGTGCGGGAATCGTGCAACTGATGAATCATCTAAAGCATAGGCCGTGCCGCCACTCCTTCAAACGTCATCTTGACCGGGAGAATGGTGCCGTCAGCCGCGAATTCGAGTCTGTCAATGCAGACGACACGGTTATTGGCCTCGACTGGGACCGGATTGCCGTCGGCATCCTTTTCAGGGAGAGGATGACGGTGATATACAATGTACCACTCGTCCTTGCCCGGTCCCGGGATCACGCTGTGGTGGCCGGCTCCCGTGGCCACTTCAGGGTCAGACTTCAGAATCACGTCCTGTCTATCGAAAGGACCGAAAGGGCTGTCTGAAATCGCGTAGGCTACCCTGTAGGAGTCGTCGCCCCAGCCTCCTTCGCTCCACATGAAGTAGTATCTGTCATTGCGATACAGCATGAAGGGACCTTCCACATAGTCCTTCGGGGTTATTTCCCTGAACATTGTCCCATCCTCGAAAGGGATCAGGCCGGTGAGGCTTTCATTGAGGCGGACTACGTTGCAATGCCCCCAGCCGCCGTAGTACATGTACCATTCCCCGCTCCGGGGATCATTGTAAACGAACTGGTCGATAGGTTGGGCCCCGTTGACGATATTGCCGATCAGGGGATGTCCCAAGGCATCCCTGAACGGACCGGCAGGATTGTCGGCAACGGCAACGCCAATACCTCCGATTTCGCCCTCGTGAACGTCATTGGCACCGAAGAAGAGGTAGTAGAGGCTGTCCTTTTTCACTACCGACGGTGCCCAGAGGGCCTGTCTCAGCCAGGAGATTTCCTTGCTGGTGATGATATTCTCGTGCTTTGTCCAGGTCACAAGGTCCGGAGACGAGAACGCATCGAAATGAAGCTGGTCTTCGTATTTCTGCGAGTACGTTGGATATATCCAGTACTCACCCTCGAAGACGGCTCCCTCAGGGTCTGCATACCAGCCCTCGAAAACCGGATTGCCGCTGGTCGCAACAGCTTTGTCAGTGCGGGCGGAGAATAAGGAGCGGCGGCCGCCCGTCGCAGCGGACCTGCAGGCACATGCGGAGAGCATTGCGGCTGCGGTGCAGACAACTGCCAATGTGAAGTTTTTCATTGAAATACAGATATTTACGGTTATATAATCCAGGCCCGGAAAGCTGGGGACAATGTTCCGTCAGCTTTTCGCAATCAGTTCCTCGTAATCCTTCATTGACCTGAGAATGACATCGTGGGCCACGTCCGCACCGTAGATGCTGATGAACTTCATACGCTGAGTGTTCTCGCCCGGGATGTCCTTGTAGGTGGTGAAATAATGGATGAGGCGGCGGACAATCTGGACCGGAAGTTCGTCAATGTCCTTGATGTCGCCATAGACGGCATCGTTCTTCAGCACGGCAATGATCTTGTCGTCGGCCTGGTTGTGGTCGAGAAGGCGGAGCCCGCCTATTGGCCTTGCCCGGACAATGACATCGCCGTGAGTCACGTCCTTCTCTGTCAATACGCAGATGTCGAGAGGGTCACCGTCACCCTCGATGTCCATCCTGGCCAGCGCCTTGTTGGTCAATTCGGCCATGTTGGTGGCGCAATATGTCTTCGGCAGGAAGCCGTAGAGGGATGGGACAATGTTGGAGAATTTCTGCGGCCTGTCCAGCGAAAGATATCCGGAAGCCTTGTCAACCTCATATTTCACGGTATCGGTCGGCACTATTTCAATGAATGCTCTCACTTCCTCCGGAGCATTGTCTCCAAGGTCGATTCCGTGCCAGGGATGGGCCTTATGCATACTCTTTATGTCCATTTCAATATTGGTTTGGTCTATGCTGTAGTTAAAATTCCGGTTTTGTCGCAATGTTTGTCCGGGCAGGAGACAAAATTAGCGAATTTATCCGTAATATGGTATAGGGGCATTTGATTTGTGGGATAAATTGTTGGTGGAATTGGAGAGTGGGGATGGATAATGACATATTGTATAACACTCAAAACAAGGAGGTCTCTATGCCAGTAAAGTTTTTCAAATGCCGTCATTGCGGCAATGTTATCGTGAAATTGGTAGACTCGAAAGTGCCGGTGGTCTGCTGCGGAGAAAAAATGGAGGAGCTTGTGCCGGGTACAATGGACGCAAGCCTTGAAAAGCACGTTCCCGTGGTAACCCGCATGGATGACGGCGGACTTCTGATTGAGGTCGGCAGCGTCCCGCATCCGATGCTGCCGGAGCACCACATTGCCTTCATTTATCTGGAGACAGCCGACGGAGGCATTCACATTGACTTGACAGACAAGCCGATGGCTGTTGTCAAATGCGACAGGCCAATCTACGCTGTCTACGAATACTGCAATCTTCACGGGCTCTGGAAGACCGAACTGTGATCCGATTGCCCCCAGACCGTTTGACAGGTGACAATGCCTGACGAATCTGCCAAGGGACTCCAGAGAGTTTCCGGTCGGGAAGTTTGCGGGATCGTTCGTGCAATTCATCCAGGCAGGTACACCCCGCCACAGATATCTGTATTGGAGACACCCTGCCTGGATGGCGCGAAATAGACCTCATCTAGGCAGGTAGACTAGTCCACAATGGCTCCAGATGGTGCTGGCCTGCCTGGATAAATTGCACGAAGGGCTGCTCTGGAACTATTACACGGAAGGTTCAATGACAATCCGAACCTTCCATGATAACGTCCCAAATCATGGACGGTTCAGGGATACAGCCAAACAACTCTGCACACGGAAGCAACAGCCGGCAGGCAAGCGGGGCCTTTCCGGAGCCCGGCGCAGTCCTGCCGGTCTGTAGCCGCCGGAGATGCTTTTTCCGGCGGCGGTGCCGTCATTGACAATGGCTGAAAACACGTCGCAGAACCACACGGTAACTTACATGTCACAAAACCTGGCGGTCGGCATCGCGGATGATCCCGTCTCCAGGATTGAACCATCCATGCTGAAGCAAGATATCGTGGATGGTTCACCGGGAATAAAGGGGCATTCCACGGTGGAGACCCATATCACGGAAGAGAAGATATTCAGAACCTGGACATTCTACAATTGTGGCCGGAAATCTTGGAAGGTCCAGGGGTACCGTCACCGGATTCAGTAAAACCAAATCCTCGTGACATTCACCTGGCCGGCGGACCTGCCCCAGAAGGCCTTGTAGGGCATATTGCCCGGCCAGGTGGCATCAAAAAGTGTTCACCTGGCCGGCAAAAACTCAAAAAACTGCCTCACAGGTGCCTGTAGCGGGGGTACCCCCGGCCAGGTGAATGTCACGAGAACGTCATACTGCCTATGTCTCCACGATACTTGATAAACATTGATGCAATACAAGTACACGGGGCACACTCCGACCTTATCGCTTTTGTACAATTCATCCAGACAGGTAGTTCAGCGGGCTCGTTCGTGCAATTCATCTAGGCAGGCCAATACCACGTGGAGGCACTGTGAGCTATGTTGCCTGCCTGGATGAGGCCATTTCCGCTACATCTAGACAGGGCACACGGTCCACAATGGCTCCAGATGGTGCCGACCTGCCTGGATGAATTGCACGAAGGCATCGCCGCCGGAATATACGTTCTCCGGCGGCTAAAGTTCAAGCGCTGCGGGGAGCTCGCCTTAGGGCTCTCCTCGCGCGTGACTTTTGCCTCGGGTACCCCTAGCCTGTCCGAAAAGTCGGCATTCCGAGGCCCCGTCAGAGACCACAAAAAAGCTAACGCAAAGCGATGGGATTGTCCTCAACATGCGCGACAGCGCCGGTTCCCCCGTAATGGGGGTCAGGGGGAAATGCGTCTTCCGTTTTTCTGGAGCTCAGCGACAGAAGGGGGCACGGGGAAACCTTTCCCCGTGCCCCATAGGGGCTGTCCGGAGGACTGAGGGTTCGACATTGCGCGGCCTCGGCAGCGCATAGCCCTGTTGGGACGCAAAAAGGCGAGGAAATTCCTCAACACGCGCGACAGCGCCGGTTCCCCCGTAATGGGGGTCAGGGGGAAATACGAAGGCCCCGTCAGGGACCACAAAAAAGCCACCGCAACGCGATGGCTTTTTTGTGGTCCCAACAGGGCTTGAACCTGTGACCCTCTGATTATGAGTCAGATGCTACTAACCAACTGAGCTATGGGACCGGATTTGCAAAACCGGGTCAAACCGGTTCTGCAAATATAGAAATTTATCCCGAGTAATGCAAACCCGCACTGCCGGGATGCGCTGATCTTATCAGACCTTGATTTCGACCTCTACGCCTGAAGGAAGTTCGAGCTTCATGAGAGAATCCACTGTCTTTGCATTGGAGTCGTCAATGTCAAGAAGCCTGCAGTAAGAGCTGAGCTGGAACTGCTCGCGGGACTTCTTGTTCACGAAGGTTGAACGGTTCACAGTGAAGATCTTGGTGCTTGTAGGAAGAGGAATAGGACCATAAACCTTGGCACCGGTAGCTGACACTGTGTCGGCGATTTTCTTTGCTGACTTGTCAAGCAGCATATGATCGAATGATTTGAGCTTTATTCTGATTTTCTGACTCATATCAATAATCTTTTTACCGTTGTTAATAATTATTCGTCGTCGCTGACCTTGTAGCCGCTCTTCTCGATAACCTCCTTGGCCAGGTTAGCCGGAACCTCTGAATAGTGGTCGAAGCTCATCGTGCTGGTAGCACGGCCTGAAGAAAGGGTTCTGAGAACAGTGACATAACCGAACTGCTCGGAGAGCGGAACGAACGCCTTGACGATTCTTGCGCCATTGGCTGTGGAATCCATTGCGTTGATCTGTCCCCTGCGGCGGTTGAGGTCGCCCACGATGTCTCCCATGTAGTCTTCCGGAGTAACAACCTCAAGGTTCATGATAGGCTCGAGGAGAACCGGATGCGCCTTAGGGCAAGCGTGACGGAATGCCATGCGGGCGCAGATCTCGAATGAGAGCTGGTCTGAATCGACAGGGTGGAATGAACCGTCAAGCACAGTGACTTTGAGTGACGGAACCTCGTAACCTGCGAGAACACCGTTGGCCATTGCAGTCTCGAAACCTTTCTGGATGCAAGGGATGTATTCCTTCGGAATGTTTCCACCCTTGACCTGGTTGTCGAACTGAAGACCAGTGTGACCCTCGTCGGCAGGTCCGATCTCAACGATGATGTCGGCGAACTTACCGCGACCACCGGTCTGCTTCTTGAATACCTCGCGATGCTGAACCGTGGTGGTAATAGCCTCCTTGTAGTTCACCTGAGGAGCACCCTGGTTGATCTCCACGCCGAACTCGCGGCGGAGACGGTCAACGATGATGTCAAGGTGAAGCTCACCCATACCGCTGATGACGGTCTGGCCGGTCTCATGGTCTGACTTGACGGTGAAGGTAGGATCCTCCTCGGCAAGCTTTGCGAGAGCGACGCCAAGTTTCTCGAGATCCTTGGAAGTCTTAGGCTCCACAGCGATTCCGATAACCGGATCCGGGAACTCCATTGCCTCAAGGGTCACAGGATGATCCTCGGCACAGATGGTGTCACCGGTGCGGAGATCCTTGAAACCTACGGCTGCGCAGATGTCACCTGCCTCAACGAAGTCGATAGGGTTCTGGTGGTTGGAGTGCATCTGATAGAGACGGGCTACCCTCTCCTTCTTGCCTGTACGTGTGTTGAGCACGTAAGTACCGGCATCAAGATGTCCGGAGTAAGCTCTCACATAGGCGAGGCGGCCTACGAACGGATCGGTTGCAATCTTGAACACGAGACCTGCGAAAGGCTCGGAAGCTGAAGGCTTCACTGAAGTCTCTTCTCCGGTCTTGGCATCAGTAGCCTTTACGGCACCGATGTCGAGCGGTGAAGGCAGATAACGTACAACGGCGTCGATAAGGAACTGCACGCCCTTGTCCTTGTATGAAGAACCGCAAGTCGCAGGAACAATCTTCATCGCGATGGTACCCTTGCGGATAGCTGCGATGATCTCATCCCTGGTAAGGGACTCCGGATCCTCGAAATATTTCTCCATCAAGGTCTCATCGCACTCTGCGGCAGCCTCTACGAGCCTGTCTCTCCAGAGCTCCACCTCACCTGCAAGATTCTCCGGAATCGGAATCTCGCGGAAGTTGTTGACCTGAGAGTCGTCAGCGATGTACTCGATGGCCTTCCTGTCGATAAGGTCGATGATACCTATGAATTTATCCTCAGCTCCGATAGGGATGCTGATAGGAACGGCAGTTGCGCCAAGTTTGTCCTTGATATCCTGAACACATGCGAAGAAGTCTGCTCCGACACGGTCCATCTTGTTGACGTAAGCAATCTTCGGCACGCCGAATTTGTCAGCCTGACGCCAAACGGTCTCAGACTGAGGCTGAACACGGCCCACAGCATCGAATGTAGCGATAGTTCCGTCAAGCACGCGAAGTGAACGCTCCACCTCAACGGTGAAGTCAACGTGGCCTGGGGTATCGATAAGATTCAGCTGATATACATCGTTGCCGTAATGCCAGAATGCGGTGGTGGCAGCGGAAGTGATGGTAATACCGCGCTCCTGCTCCTGAACCATCCAGTCCATAGTGGCACCTCCGTCGTGAACCTCTCCAATCTTGTGGATTTTACCAGTGTAATAGAGAATACGCTCGGACGTGGTAGTCTTACCGGCATCGATGTGAGCCATAATGCCGATGTTTCTGGTGAATTTAAGATCTCTCTTTGCCATTCGTCAACCGGATTAGAAACGGAAATGTGCAAATGCCTTGTTGGCCTCAGCCATCTTGTGCATGTCCTCCTTCCTCTTGAAGGCGCCGCCCTCATTGTTGTAGGCGGCAAGGATCTCTGCGCAAAGTTTTTCTGCCATAGAGTGGCCGGAACGCTTACGTGCGAAAAGGATAAGGTTCTTCATAGAAACTGAAATCTTCCTTTCCGGTCTCAACTCAGTAGGCACCTGGAAGTTAGCTCCGCCGACCCTGCGGCTCTTCACCTCGACCTGCGGGGTGACATTCTCGAGAGCTTTCCTCCAAATATCCAGAGGAGCCTTGTCAGAATCTTTCATCTTCTCGCCTACCATGTCAATGGCATCGTAAAAAATAGAATACGCGATACTCTTCTTCCCCTGCAGCATAAGGTTATTCACGAAACGGGTTACATTCGCATCGTGAAACTTAGGATCAGGAAGTAGAATCCTCTTTCTAGGCTTCGATTTTCTCATTGTTGTGAAAAATTAAAGTGAAAAATGGTAAAAAATTACTTCTTAGATTTCTTTGGTCTCTTGGCTCCGTAGAGTGAGCGGGACTGTGTCCTGCCTTCTACGCCAGCGGTATCCAAAGCTCCTCTAAGGATGTGGTAACGTACACCAGGGAGGTCCTTTACACGACCGCCTCTTACGAGCACGATTGAGTGCTCCTGGAGGTTGTGACCCTCGCCCGGGATGTATGCGTTGACCTCTTTTGCGTTTGTGAGACGTACACGGGCAACCTTACGCATCGCTGAGTTAGGTTTCTTAGGTGTAGTCGTGTAAACACGAACACAAACGCCTCTTTTCTGAGGGCAAGCATCCAGCGCACGAGATTTGCTCTTCACAGCAATAACCTCGCGTCCTTTGCGAACTAATTGTTGAATTGTTGGCATAAATGATTGTAAATCTTTAATTTATGTTCTTCCCCACTTTTTGGGGGACTGCAAATTTAATCATTATTTTTGAAATGACAATAAAAAACCAAGTATTTGAAGATTAAGCGTTTTGAAAAACCGCAGGTAATCCTTTGTCGGGGAGATTGAGAAAAGCAAAGGAGGAAAGCCGAGAACTCGACCTTCCTCCTGTAGATTCGCATCACCGTCCGTTCGCGGGATTCCCATCAGGCTGAGGGACGTGATACATTAACACTACTAACTAACCATTATAATAACCAACCAATAATATTATTCACTTCCAAGGCTAATGCATAACTTGTGCCAAACTTGAAAAAACCGGCAAAAATCATCATCAGCCCGTAAAACTGCATAATATTATCAGTCTAGAGCAAATTTACGCTATTTTTATGCAATCTGCAAGGATTTCTGCTTCCCGCTGCGTAAACACGCCCGAGCTTCCGCCATGGCGATATGCGGACATACCCTTGCCGCTCCCTGTAAACATTGCAGGAATTCTCAGCCGAACAGTTCCCGGAGCACGGCCAGGGAACGGATGTTTATGGTGGATTCGGTGTGGAATTCGAGATAGCGTATAAGGGCCGAGGCCAGTTCGTTGCGAATCTCTCCGGAGAGAGGAATAAGCATTGATTCGGCAGGATTGGAGCGGATGAATGCCTCTACAAGTCCCTGATATTCACCGCTGAAAGGGAGAATGTCATTGGCCTGGGGACTGAAGCCGAGGGCTACGGCAAGCTCCAGCAGAAAGCGGATGTGGAAGTTGCTGAAATCACTCTCCAATGCATCCAGAGTCAGAATCTGACGCCGGAGCCAGTCATAGAGCCCGTCTTCCGGATTGCCGGTTCTGACGGTACGGTATATGACCTCCGCCATGAAAAGGGAGATCGTATTCTTATATATATTGGCCCGGATGGAGTTCAGGGGGACTTCCGCCGAGATTGCCCTGGCGTACCAGAGGTCCGACTTGGGATTCTCAGTGACTGAGATTTCCAGGATGTTAAGCGGGAGAAAATATGACATTCCCGTATTCCTGCCTATGCGGACAAGGTATGACTTGCGGCCATAAGTTTCGGAAATCGTGTGGAGCACGATCGAATTCTCCTTCACCCTGGTGGTGTTCAGGACTATGACCCGGTCGTCAAAAGTCATTGTGCTGCAAGAGGATCAGGCAGATTGGGAATTAAGGAACTCCGCCATTGCCCTGAGGGCCTTGCCGCGGTGCGAGATGGCATTCTTGGTCTCTTCGTCCAGTTCGGCCACCGTCCTGTCAGGATACTCGTCGGCAATGAAAACCGGGTCGTAGCCGAAACCGCCCTCGCCTGCCCTGGACCTGGCTATGCGGCCCTCGAGAACACCCTCGAAGAAATGCTTCTCTCCCCCGAGAATCAATGTGACCACTGTCTTGAATCTGGCCCTGCGGGTAGCGTGGACAGTGTCAATGCCGAAAGCTCTGGCAAATGAGGCCTCGGTCTCCTGAATGTCCATCTCCCTGAGGAGCTTGTCGATATTGTCCGAGGAATTCTTTGAGGAACCGGCATACCTTGCCGAATAGACGCCCGGAGCGCCGCCGAGAATATCGACCTCAAGTCCGGTGTCATCGGCAAAACAATCAGCCCCGCCGGTGTGGTCGTAGATGTACTGTGCTTTCTGCAATGAATTGGCGCGGAGAGTGGCGCCGGATTCCGGGATGTCCCCGTGGATTCCTGACTGTGCGGGGGTAACGAGCTCAAATGCCCCGCCGAGAATTTCTGATGCTTCACGCAGTTTTCCGCTATTGCCCGTTGCAAAGACGATTCTTTTCATACTGCTTGTATTTATTCTGTTTTCCGCCGCAAAGTTACCTATTTCGGGGATATTGTGCAAGTTTTTCATTTTTATACCCGAAAGGTCAGGAAATAAAACTATATTTGTGAAATGCACCGGAAAACCAAATAAATCGAAAAATGACCTGCCTTATGAGACATTATTCCTCTATCATCATTGCCCTGGCGGCAATACTGGCCTCATCCTGCTGCGAAAGGCCACAGGGAGTCAAGCCTCCTCTTATGGGATGGAGTTCCTGGAACGCATACATGGTGGACATCTCGGACTCCATCATCACACACCAGGCCGACCTTATGGTGGAAAAGGGGCTGAAAGATGCCGGCTACCGATACGTCAACATTGACGACGGCTTCTTCGGCTACAGGGACGAGAGGGGATACATGGTGCCGCATCCGGAAAGGTTTCCGAAAGGACCTGAGGGAATGCGTGCGCTCGTCGACCACATCCACAGCCTCGGGCTCAAGGCCGGAATCTACTCCGATGCGGGCGACAATACCTGCGGCTCAAGCTACAATCACGACCTCAACGGCCTCGGTGCCGGTCTCTACGGCCACGATGTGGTGGATGCGGAGAGATATTTCAATGAATGGGACTTCGATTTCATAAAGCTGGACTATTGCGGCGGCCAGAACCTGAAGCTCGACCCGGAGGAGAGATACCGTGAAATCCGCAGGGTAATCGACAGCGTGGCCACCCGCCATATCCGCATCAATGTCTGCCGCTGGAACTTCCCGGGCACCTGGGTGAACGGCATCGGGGACTCCTGGAGAATCTCCGCCGATATCAGACCGGTCTGGAAATCAATCAAATACATTGTCGGAAAGAATCTCTACCTCTCGGCCTACGCCGGAAACGGCAACTACAACGACATGGATATGCTGGCCGTCGGCTACAACATCAAGCCGTCCCCGTTCTGGGAGGAGGGACTAGGCCTGAGCTATACCGAGGAGGAGGCCCATTTCGGCATCTGGTGCATCATGAGCTCTCCGCTTCTCCTGGGCTGCGACATTGAATACATCCCGGAGGAGACAATGAAAATCATCACCAACCCCGAGCTCATCGCCATCAATCAGGACAGGCTCGGCCTCCAGGCCCACGTAGTCCAGCACGTCGGTGAGACATACGTCTTTGCCAAGGATATCATTGAGAAATGGGGCAACACCCGCGCCGTGGCTCTCTACAACCCTGCCGACACCTCCATGCAGTTCACATTGACCCCGGAGGAAATCGAGATGACGGGCACTCTCACGGTCCGTGACCTTAACCTCAACGCCGACCTCGGAGAATGCTCCAGCATTGAGATGACCCTTCCTCCGCATTCGGCTAAAATATTGAAAGTCAGCGGAGAACGCATTGAACCGACATTGTACGAGGCGGAGTGGGGATATTGTCCTGACTTCACCGCAATCAAGGGAACCGGCGTGAAATATGTCCCTATGGAGGGCACTTCAGGCAGGGCCGTGGCAATGAACCTCGGCGGCTCGGAAAGCAATTGCCTTGAGTGGAGGGATGTCCACAGCATTTCCGGCGGGGAATATGAACTCTCTCTCACCATCCAGCACTGCGAGGAGGCAACGGGCCTGAGAATCAGCGTGAACGGGGAGGAGAAGGAGATTGTTTCCTGCGGACTTGCGAAGGACGGATTCTATACACTGAACACCATTGCAGAACTCAACAAGGGCGAGAACTGCGTCAGAATCTGGAGCGAGACCCCGCTTCCTGCTGTCGATAAGCTCAATATCACCAAAAAATAAACATTCATGAAAAAAATCATTATCCTTGCAGCCGCAGCATTGGCTATGGTTGCCTGCGCAGAAAAGAGCGCAAGATGGACTCCGGAGCAGGCTCAGGCCTGGTACGATGAGCAGGGCTGGCTCGTCGGATGCGACTACATCCCGGCTGACGCCATCAACCAGATCGAGATGTGGAGCGGCTCCACCTACAACCACGACCTCATCGACAAGGAACTCGGATGGGCCGAGGGCCTGGGTTTCAACACATTGAGAGTATATCTCAGCAGTGTTGTATATGAGAATGACCCTCAGGGCCTCAAGGACAGGATGAGTGACTTCCTCGGAATCTGCGAGGCTCATTCCATCCGCCCTCTCTTCGTATTCTTCGACGACTGCTGGAATGCCGAGTCAGAGTATGGCACACAGCCTGAGCCTAAGCCGGGCATCCACAACTCCGGCTGGGTAAGGGACCCTTCGGCTTCGCTCCGCGCAGACACCCTCGCACTCTATCCGAAGCTTGAAAAATATGTCAAGGATGTGCTCACCACCTTTGCCAATGACAAGAGAATCCTCCTCTGGGACCTCTACAATGAGCCTGGCAACTCGAAGCAAGGAGACGCCAGCCTCCCTCTTCTAAAGAATGTATTCAAATGGGCGCAGGAAGTCAGGCCTTCACAGCCTCTCTCCGCAGGCGTATGGAAGGACAAGCTCAAGACTCTCAATGAGTTCCAGCTTGCAAACTCAGACGTCACCACCTATCACAACTACAGCGGGGATGTTGAGGACCAGCAGAATGCCATCGATACACTAAAGGCTTACGGCAGGCCTGTAATCTGCACGGAGTACATGGCCAGGACCAAGGGCTGCACCTTCCAGAAGGTTATGCCTATCCTCAAGGAGAACAATGTAGCCGCCATCAACTGGGGCTTCGTTGCAGGCAAGACCAATACCATTTTCGCTTGGGATACTCCGCTTCCTGAGGCAGCAGAGCCGGAACTCTGGTTCCACGACATTTTCCGTCAGGACGGCACCGCTTTCAGCGATGAGGAAGTAGCTTTCATCAAGGAAATGACGGGAGCTGCGAAGTAGATTTATTGACGGCTGGCAAACATATTGGTCAGCGAGACGAATTCTTCAACGCCAAGGCGTTCAGGACGAAGGTCGAACACCGGGTCGGAGACAAAGGCCGCAAGCCTTTCCGCATCCCAGCCTTCCCTGGACGCCTTGGAGGCTATAAGGGGCTTGAGGGAATTGCGCAATGTCTTCCTTCTCTGGCCGAATGCTGTCTTGACAATGAACTTGAAGTCGGACGGATCGCAGCCAAGGTCCTGCCTGGCGTTGCGTGTCAGGCGGATGACAGCGGACTGCACTTTCGGAGGCGGAGCGAAGGCCCCGGAGCCCACAGTGAACAGATATTCGATATCGTACCAGGCCTGGAGCAGGACGGACAGGATTCCGTAAGTCTTGCTGCCGGGCTTTTCCGCTATTCTCTCGGCCACTTCCTTCTGTATCATGCAGACCACCTGCGGAATCCTCCCGCGGCAATCCAGGATGCGGAAGAAAATCTGGGAGGAAATGTTGTAGGGGAAATTGCCGATGACATTGAACTGTCCCGGGAACAATGAGTCCAGGTCCATCTTCAGGAAGTCGCCGTAGATGACCCGGCCGTCAGCCTCGGGAAAATGCGAGAGGAGATAGGCAACTGATTCATTGTCAATCTCTATCATCTTGAGGTCGGCTTCAGGCTTGCGCAGGAGATACTGGGACAGGACTCCCATTCCGGGACCAATCTCCAGGGTCTGGGAGGGCCAGTCCTCCCCCTCGGAAATGTATTTCTCCCCGCAGCCCGGCAGGCGCAGGGAGGAGACTATTGACTCGGCAATCTTCAGATCGGTCAGAAAATGCTGACCAAGGGCTTTTTTGGCACGTACCTCCATCATTGAACCATTATAATGTTGAAACACATCCGCACAAAGGTAATAAAATTTAACGTATCTGTCCGAAGTTGGCTGGAAATTGCTAAATTTGCGGGTTGTAACCGCCGGTTCAGGCGACGGTTGCAATCATTGATTGAAATAAACACCTAAGATATGTTCAACACATTTTTCAGAACAAACACCTGTGGAGAGCTCCGCATCTCTGATGTGGGCAGGAAGGTGGTTCTCGCCGGCTGGGTACAGAAATCCAGGAAACTCGGCGGAATGACATTCATCGATCTCCGCGACCGCTACGGCATCACGCAGCTCGTTGTCGAGACCGACGCTCCGGAAGAACTCGTAAGCACCGCGACATCTCTCGGAAGGGAGTTCGTCATCCAGGTGGAGGGCGAGGTTGTGGAGCGCCAGAGCAAGAACCCGAAGATGGATACAGGCGACATTGAAATAAAGCTCAGCGCCATCAATGTCCTCAACAAGTCGGTAACCCCTCCGTTCACGATTGAGGACGAGAGCAACGGAGGCGAGGATATCCGTGCGAAATACAGATATCTGGACCTCAGGAGAAATCCTCTCAAGAACGCTCTCATGCTCCGTCACAAGATTGCCCACGAGGTACGCAACTTCCTGGACAGTAAGGGATTCATGGAGATTGAGACTCCTTACCTCATCAAGTCCACACCTGAGGGAGCCAGGGATTTCGTGGTGCCTTCAAGGATGAATCCGGGCGAGTTCTACGCCCTTCCGCAGTCCCCTCAGACATTCAAGCAGCTCCTGATGGTAGCCGGTTACGACAGGTATTTCCAGATTGTGAGATGCTTCCGCGACGAGGACCTCAGGGCCGACCGCCAGCCGGAGTTCACCCAGATTGACTGCGAAATGTCATTCGTGGAGCAGGAGGATGTGCTGGACACATTCGAGGAGATGATGAGAAACCTCTTCAAGAATGTTCTGGATGTGGAAATCGCAAATCCGATTCCGAGAATGAAGTGGTGCGACGCAATGGACAAATACGGCAGCGACAAGCCGGATATCCGTTTCGGAATGACCATCCACGACATCACCTCACAGGCTCAGGGACATGGTTTCTCTGTATTCGATTCAGTGGAATATGTGGGAGCAATCTCTGTTCCGGGCGCTTCCGAGTACACCCGCAAGCAGATTGACGAGCTCACCGAATGGGTCAAGAGACCTCAGGTCGGAGCCAAGGGACTCGTATATATCAAATACAATGCTGACGGCAGCGTGAAGTCCTCAGTGGACAAGTTCTACACTCCTGAGCAGGTAAAGGCAATGGCCGAGGCTGCCGGAGCAGTGGCCGGAGACCTCGTCCTGATTCTCTGCGGCGCCAGGAGGAAGACCCAGACAATGCTGGGAGTTCTCCGTATCGAGATGGGCAACCGTCTCGGTCTCAGGAATCCGAAGGAATTCGCCCCTCTCTGGATTGTGGACTTCCCTCTTCTCGAGTGGGATGACGAGACACAGCGCTTCTACGCCATGCACCATCCGTTCACCGCACCGAAGCCGGAGCAGCTCGATCTCTTCTATTCCGACAGGAAGGAGGATCTGGAGCAGGTCTGCGCCAATGCCTACGACTTCGTCCTCAACGGAACAGAGCTCGGCGGCGGTTCAATCCGTATTCACGAGGCCTCACTCCAGGAGAGGATGTTCGAGGTTCTCGGAATCAGCAAAGAGGATGCGGAGTACAAGTTCGGCTTCATTATCAATGCCTTCAAGTTCGGTGCACCGCCACACGGAGGCCTGGCATTCGGATTTGACCGTGTATGCGCCCTCTTCGGCGGATGCGATTCCATCAGGGACTACATCGCATTCCCTAAGAACAATCAGGGCCGCGACGTGATGATCGATTCTCCGTCAAGGATTGACCAGAGCCAGCTCGACGAGCTTTATCTGGACTTGCGGGAGGTGAAATAGGAATAACAGCATAATTCTTGACAGCCCTCCCCGGATTGGTTCCGGGGAGGGCTATTTTGTTACCTGTACTTCAGGAATCTGAGAAACAACTCCTTCTATCCTATCACCATAACAAAATAAATCTTTCTCACGGGCAAGTTGTCAAAATAAATGCTACATTTGTAAGACGCTATTCTGGGGGAAACTCCCACTTGCAAGGTAATATTTATTTTCTACAATCAATTATGGCCAAAGTCAATACCGCTGACGTTGGATTTGAAAGGCAAATCTGGAACGCAGCAGACCTATTGAGGGGAAGTATGGATGCTTCCGAATACAAGCACGTAGTCCTTGGGCTTATTTTTCTGAAATATATCTCCGACAGGTTTGAGCAGAAATACAAAGACCTGGTCACAGAAGGTTATGGAATGGAGGAAGACAAGGACGAATATACAGCGGAGAACATCTTCTTTGTTCCTCAGGATTCCAGATGGAGCGTAATTGCCTCTGCCGCTCATACACCTGAAATTGGCAAGGTAATCGACAATGCAATGGTGCTCATTGAAAATGAGAATCCAAGACTGAAGGGTGTCCTTCCGAAGAACTTTGCCAGACCGGAACTTGATAAGCAGAAGCTTGGTAATGTCGTTGATCTGTTCACCAATATCAACATGAAGGAACATGGTGACAGCAAAGATATTCTCGGAAGGACGTATGAGTACTGCCTGTCGATGTTCGCTTCAGCTGAAGGAAAGAATGCAGGCGAATTCTACACCCCGTCTTGCATAGTTCGTACACTGGTGGAAGTCCTAAAACCATATCATGGACGAGTATTTGACCCAGCCTGCGGTTCTGGAGGCATGTTTGTCCAGTCTGCAAAATTCATTGAGAGGCATCAGGGAAAAATCAATGATATTTCTGTCTTTGGTCAGGAGTACAACCCTACTACCTGGAAAATGGCACAGATGAACTTGGCAATTCGTGGAATAGAGGCGAATCTGGGTGAATACAATGCTGATTCATTCCTCAATGACCGACATCCATCATTGAAGGCAGACTTTGTAATCGCGAACCCACCTTTCAACATGAGTGATTGGGGCGCAGATAAACTTCAGGACGATGTCAGATGGAAATATGGCATTCCACCAGCAGGAAATGCCAACTTTGCCTGGATGCAGCATATGATTCATCACTTGTCGCCAAAAGGAAAGATTGGATTAGTGCTTGCAAATGGTGCACTCTCTTCACAGTCCGGAGGCGAAGGCACAATCAGGGAGAACATCATTAACGATGATCTCGTTGAGTGTATCGTTGCTATGCCGGATAAGCTTTTCTATTCCACGGGTATTCCAGTGTCACTCTGGTTCTTGAATCGAGATAAGAAGCAAAAGGGAAAGACGGTCTTCATTGATGCCAGGAATATGGGTACAATGGTGACAAGAAAGCTTCGAGAGCTTACCGAAGAGGATATCCTGAAGATAGCAGGTACATACGACGCATATGTAGAAGGAAACCTTGAAAATGAGAAAGGTTTCTGCGCCGTTGTCACTACTGAGGACATTGCCAAGCAGGATTATATTCTTACTCCGGGAAGATATGTCGGCATAGCTGAGACGCAGGATGATGGTGAGCCTTTCGAAGAAAAGATGACACGACTGACGACAGAACTCGGTGAACTGTTTGAAAAGTCCCATGAGCTCGAGGCCGAGATTAAGAAGCAGCTTGCATCTATTGGCTTCACAATCAAATAAAGGCTCTCTTTCCCTTAAATATCAACTAATTACATATTTACAGGGAAATGAAAGAAAAGTTAATTCAAGAAGTGACAGACGGCATGTCGGAAGCACTCACGGTGGAACAGATTACTCAGCTAAACAGTGTATTGCTGCAGGTGATAAGCAAATACACTGTTATTGAGGATGGAGACAAGGTCAAAGAAGACTTTGCCTCCAATACCAGACTGCTGGAAATCTTCCTGTCTGCTAAACTGGTAGAAGGTTGTTCTCAAAAGACAATCAAGTATTATGAGACCACGGTGAAGCAGCTCTTCAAGTATATGCCAAAATCACTGAAAGAGTACACCACGGATGATTTACGGGCTTACCTTGCGGTGTTTCAGAAGAAACATAAGTCCAGTAAGGTAACGATTGACAATATCCGTAGAATCTTCTCGTCGTTTTTCTCTTGGCTTGAGGATGAAGATTTCATTATCAAGAGTCCTGTACGAAGGATACACAAGGTAAAAACCGGCGAACAGGTAAAGGAGTGTATTTCAGATGAAAACCTTGAGAGACTGAGGGACAGGTGCAAGTGTCCACGGGATCTGGCAATCATCGATATGCTTGCTTCTACCGGTATGCGTGTAGGGGAGCTTGTTAAACTCAATAGGAACGACATAAATTTCTCTGAAAGAGAGTGTATTGTCTTCGGTAAAGGAAACAAGGAGAGGATAGTTTATTTCAACGCCAGGGCAAAGTTGCACTTACAGGAGTATCTGGCCACCAGAAAGGATAAGAATCCGGCTTTATTCGTTTCGCTTGATAAGCCACATTCCCGGCTGCAAATATCCGGAGTGGAGATGAGACTCAGGGACTTGGGACGTTCTCTCAAGATTCCTAGGATTCATCCTCATAAGTTCAGAAGAACCCTTGCTACAACAGCTATTGACAAGGGTATGCCTGTAGAACAGGTCCAGACTCTTCTGGGACACGTGAAGATTGACACGACTATGCGTTATGCTATGGTCAATCAGACAAATGTTAAACTCTCACATCGCAAATTTTTAGGGTAATGCTCGCTGTGCGCTCAAATATCTCAAGGGGGAATCGTACTCTGCGTCAAAAGGCGCAGGGAAATCATAATTTAGAGGAGCAGGCACAGGCTCTCTTCTCGCATTGGTTAAACAATTGTGAGGACAAAGTTGCTATTTCTGAACTATGCGATAATATCCTTGATTATACGCCCATTACAGCTAAAAGAGTTGTCGCATTAAATAGTAGTGATGTGACGGAAGGGGTATTTGCTGAATTGTCATATACACCCATTAGTGAAATCAAAGGTCAGTTCAAAAAGCGCTTTGAAAAGGGTGATATCCTGTATTCTGAAATTAGACCGAGGAATTTGCATTATGCATACTGTTATTTTAATCCTATGGACTATATCGCATCGACCAGATTAATGGTTATTAGGTCGAAGTCAGAAAAGTTATATTCCTCTGTTATGCTGTATCAATATCTTCAAATGCCAAAAGTCTTTGAGGAGTTTACATCTAAGACCGAATCACGTTCTGGTACATTCCCACAGGGTAACTTTAAGGACCTATCTTCTTCCATTGTTCCATATTCAGGTGACAATGAGGAGATCTCCATTATTTTGGAATCATTATACAAATTGATTTGGAAGAATATTGATGAAAACAAAAGCCTTTCCTCTTTACGAGACTCTCTTCTTCCAATTCTTATGTCCGGAGAACTGAAAATCAACGATTTAACTTGTTAAATTCTCATTTATGGAAGAGGCCATTTACATATCGGGCAATAAAGGAGCCGCTCCAGTGGGGTGGAACGGCTCCTATGCGGATGAGGGGAAAAGTCAGAGCTGGTGGCTACCTGTTACGGTAGTGCGCTCTCACGTAAACCTTTCTGCCTTTGACCATTCTGAAATGGCCTCTGACATAAACGGGTTTGCGAGTTGCTTCCTTGCACTCTGTGCAAAGGCGCTCGCTATTGCTGATAGTAATTTGGAAAATGTTGATTTTCATAATGAAAATGCTTTTAGTGCTTTGTGCGAGCAAGGAGCGGCTTGTCAAGAGTACATCATCCGCATTTCTTCTAAAAAGAAAGAGCATCTGCAGAAATGCAAATGCTCTAAAACTATCAGCTTTGGAGAGCACAATACTCTAAAAGCTCAACATTTTCCGATACAAAAGTACGGAAAAATTTCAATTATGCAATAATAGCTTATCAAAATTCATTTATGGAAGAGGCCATTTTCATATCGGGCAATAAAGGAGCATCTACTAATATCGCAGACGCCCCTTGTCGATTAGCTTTGGAGAGCACCTCCAATCATATCTCTTAAAAATCCAACGCAAATATAGTTATTATTTTGATAAAACAACACCTAGAATCAATGGAACTGTTAGGAATAATATTATCTGCAATTGCTGCAATAGCTGCGGTTGCTACTTTGTGGTTTTCTGTACGGACAAGCAAAGGAAATATACGCAAGCGGATAAAACGTAAAGAGGAGCAGATAAGAGAGATTGATAATAAGTTGATTCATAAGTATGGCTTAAATCGTGGCACAGGAGGACCAATTACGTCTTTAGACGAAAAACGGGTGAGACTTCACCAAGAAATTAACGAATTGAGACTTAAGTTGTAGAGCGATGGAATTATCAAATATTTGCGAGTATTCATCTAAAAGAATTGATTCTTCATTATTGACTGTAGAAAACTATGTTTCTACGGAAAATATGATGCAGAATAAGGGAGGGATAACTTTAGCCTCAAAGGTGCCTGTTGAGAATTCTGTTGAGTTTCTGCCTGGAGACATCTTAATCTCTAATATACGCCCATACTTTAGAAAGATCTGGCTGTCCGACAAGAAGGGTGGGTGTTCTTCTGATGTTCTGTGCATAAGGGCTTTACCTGGGACTGATAGCACGTATCTGTATTATCTTCTTTCTCAGGATTCGTTTTTTGATTATGTTATGTCAGGGGCAAAAGGTTGCAAAATGCCTCGGGGAGATAAGTCACAAATTATGCAATGGGATGTAGCTTTGCCAAATTTTGAGGAGCAACATCGTATCGCCAGCATTCTTAAGAGTATCGATGACAAGATTCAACTCAACAACCGTATAAATCATAATTTAGAGCAGCAGGCACAGGCACTCTATAAGTCCTGGTTCGTTGATTTTGAACCATTTAGAGACGGAAAGTTTGTCGAGTCGGAACTCGGAATGATTCCGGAAGGATGGGATGCAAAACCTTTGAGTTCAATTTGCCATATAGAGAAAAAAACAATAAATCCTCAGAAGCATCCCACTTGTTTATTCACTCATTACAGTATTCCTGCATATGATAATTCAGAACTACCTGAATTGCAAAAAGGATCAGACATTTTAAGCAATAAATATATAATATCGGATTACACTATTCTCTTTTCCAAACTTAATCCAAGAATCAAGAGAATTTGGAATGTCTATAAGTCTGAGTCCAATCCAATTTGCTCTACTGAATTTGTAGTTTATAAACCGATGGATATAGATACTTATCCTTTTTTGTATTCATTTATTACGGGGGATGATTTTTACAACAACATAATGTCAAAAGTAAATGGTGCAACTGGTAGTCATCAGAGATTTCATCCTGAGGAAACACTGGATATTCTTGTGCCATATCATATAGATTGTTACAGATTGTATAGCCAGTTAGTTTTGCCAATAATCCAACAGATAGATGAGAATAAGAGAGAAAATCATTATTTCGCATCATTAAGGGATTCTTTGCTGCCAAAACTTATGTCCGGAGAACTGAAAATCAACGATTTAACTTGTTAAATTCTCATTTATGGAAGAGGCCATTTACATATCGGGCAATAAAGGAGCCGCTCCAGTGGGGTGGAACGGCTCCTATGCGGATGAGGGGAAAAGTCAGAGC
>SAMEA3663025__coassemble_581_pt1 | contig 23171 bp, 15 predicted proteins | sample SAMEA3663025__metabat2_low_PE_053 | metagenome-assembled genome bin SAMEA3663025 (sample SAMEA3663025) | pig gut metagenome | biome: pig gut; feature: pig-associated habitat; material: faeces | place: France | collected 2012
TTCCACGCCAATCCCCCTTTTCATGGAAGGTTCAGTTTCCAAGTGCGAACCCTCCGCGCTGAAGGCCCATATCGTGGACGGTTCATGCCTCAGAAGCGAACCCTCCACGCCAGAGGCCGATATCATGGAAGGTTCGCCAGCCTTAAATCCGCATATTACACATGGCAGAGAAAATGCCTTCGTGCAAAACGCTGTCAGAGTCTTACCGGAAACATACAATACTCCGAAAGCTGAATATCCGGACAGGAACTTACCCGAAGCAAAAGTCAAGCGCGAGGAGAGCCCTACGGCGAGCTCCCCGCAACGCTTGATCTTTAGCCGCCGGAGGCCGTATATTCCGGCGGCGGTGCCTTGTCACCATCCAATGCCCAGTCAATCAGCAATATCCAGCCGCAATGCAATGTCCTGCCTGAAAGCATTGCCTTCGTGCAATTCATCTAGGCAGGGATGCCACGCCACAGCTATCCACATTGGCTATACCCTGTCTAGATGTAGCGGAATCGGACTCATCTAGGCAGGCAACATGGCTCACATATACTCCAAATGGCATTGACCTGCCTAGATGAATTGCACGAACAATTACCCTAAAAATCAGACCTGTATAAATTGCACGAGCGGCCACGCCGGTATGCTCCGCAGCATTCCACTTCTAAACTGATTTCAGTGATCAAGGGGTATTACCACAGGGTATTGTAGCGGTACCTCTTGTTCACTGACGTCTTCCAGAGAGCCTCAGTGAACAAGAGGTAGCTTCTGAATGCATTGTATGGCAGGTGGCTGTTCACTGATTTTCATTTACAATCGGCTGCCCGCGAAATTCAATCATCTGTCCGCATGATCCAATCGGTTTCCGGCAAAACCGATTATGCGATAAAATCATCCGCCCGCGAAATCCAATCATCCGTCAGCGAGACCGATCTCATGACAAAGTTTTGAAAAAAGTCGTATTAAATTGTTGCGATTCAGAATATTTCGTATAAATTTGCTATGAATATTTCATAATTCCCTATTGGTCGGGGTGGTCCGGATTGTATCTGCACCGCCCCTTTTGCCCCTCAGAATCAAAGAATTACCCGAATCTGTCGGAATTGCAATACCAATGCATAATTGCATTCTTCATGTCGCCCGCCTATGCAAAACTGCCCAAGGGTAAAACCCTGTGTTTAGGCATAGGATGACAACAAGATACTGCATCGAGCCGGGGCATAGTACAGTAACAAGACAGTGGATGGAAGCAAGGCACCGCTTTGTGACAAGGCCCGCTATCGGAATAATTATGTCAATGTGAAAAGCCAAGCCCGGAATCCGTCACAAAGCGGGCGGAGCGAGCCATCGGCGGAGCTCGCGCAGCCTGCTTTGATCAGCCGGAGGGCGTATATTCCGGCTGCGGTGACGCCAGACCTGGCAAGTACGCATCTTGTTACTCGATATATATCCGTCCAAGACATGAGGCTTAAGTGTGACAAACTGTTTATCCCGCATCGTGGGGATGCCTGCCAGATAACAATCTCGTGACATTCACCTGGCCGGAGGTACCCCCGCTACAGGTATTCCAGAGGCAGTTTTTTGATTTTTTGCCGGCCAGGTGAACGGTTTTTGATGCCACCTGGCCGGGCAATGTGCCCCACAATGCTTTCTGGGGCAGGTCGGCCGGCCAGGTGAATGTCACGAGGACTGGCTTTGCAGTAAGTTACTTTGTTTCACATACTTGTTGGCAACCACTTCCGCAACGTGTCAATTCAGTAAATGCCAACGACAGCACCGCCGCCGGAATAAATGCCCTCCGGCGGCTAAAGTTCAACCGCTGCGGGGAGCTCGCCTCAAGGCTCTCCTCGCGCTTGACTTTTGCCTATTTATGCTTGGCCGTTCGTGGAATACATCCATGCAGGAATTTCAGCGGGGTTGTTCGTGCAATTCATCTAGGCAACCCGATGCCATCTGAAGCCATTGTGGACGGGTTTCCCTGCCTAGATGTAGTCATCTTCGGGACATCTAGGCAGGGTACGGGCGATACAGATATCTGTAGAGGGGTATGCCTGCCTAGATGAATTGCACGAAGGCGATGAGGGTGGAATGTTCCCTGTATGCATTACAGTTATGTTATCCTCCGTCGTGGGAATTCCTGCCGTACGAGGTTCTCGTGACATTCACCTGGCCGGAGGTGCCCCGCTACAGATATCCCAGAGGCAGTTTTTTGAGATTTTGCCGGCCAGGTGAACGGTTTTTGATTCCACCTAGCCGGGCAATATGCCACTACGGATACGTGCAGGAGTACACAGGGTTTCCCTACCCCTGACCCATAGTTTAAAGCTTCGCCTTCTCCTCCGCAATGATTCTCTCAAGCTTCTCGTAGCCCGTAGCCGGCTTGTTCCACAGCAGGGCAAGGATGGCTGCGCCGATCACTCCGAAGATGACGGAGAGCAGGAAGACCAGATCCCAGCCGTGCGGGCTGTCTGCGATAGCACCGAAAACGATGCCGGAGACGATAGGGGAGAGGTAGCAGAACAATCCGCAGATGCCGTTGGCCGTAGCTGCGGCGCGCTTGGTGGCCTGGTTGGAGCAGGCGATGCCGAGCAGGGCCTGCGGGCCGTAGATGAAGAATGCGGACAGAATTATCAGAAGGGACGATATCACCACATTGCTCGGAGTCTTCCAGAAAGCAAGCATGCAGAGGGAAGCTAGCAGGGTGCAGATGGCGCTGGTACGGACCGCGCGGCCCTTGAAGAACTTGTCGGTCACCCAACCTGCAAGCAGCATTCCGAGGATGCCGCCGATGATTTCCATTGCTCCCACTACGCTGGCAGCCAATGTGATATCCATTCCCTTGACCTGGGTAAGAATCGTCGAGCCCCAGTCCAGAATCGTGAACCTGATGATGTACACGAAGAAATCCGCAATCGAGATTATCCAGATGACAGGGTTTTTCAGAACCATCTCCGAGATGCTCCTCTTGTAGATGCGCCTGGTCAGCTCAGGGCTCTCGGCCACCTCTTCCTTCTTCTCCCCGGCGGCGCCGGAATATTCCCTGTCGATCTCCTCCACGGACGGAAGTCCCACGGTGTGAGGCTCATTGCGCAATCCGAAGAATATCATTGCCGCACCGAAGATTGCCAGGATTGCAGGAACCCAGAAGCACCATTGCCAGGCAGCATTGGAGAAATTGCCGAGAATTGCGCCGATCAGGAGTGAGAGCAGGCCTGCGCCGATGGAATGCGATGCGTTCCAGAGCGACTGTTTCGTTGCGAGTTCCGAAGGCCTGATCCAATGCGCCATCAGCGACGAGCATGGAGGATAGCCCATTCCCTGGAGCCATCCGTTTATCAGCCAGAGACTTCCCATCAGGTAAATGAAACCCATCGTGGCCTTTCCTTCGGTGTCGAGGACATTGAAGAAGGCATTGACATCGGGGATGAAGCCAATGAAGATATTGACAATGGCGGAGAGCAGGAGGCCCAGTGCCATCAGACCTTTCTTGTTGGCGATCCTGTCGGAAAGGAAGCCGTTGACGAGGCGGGATATTCCGTAAATGACTCCGTTAAGCGTCAGGAAAAGTCCGAGCTTGGTTTTGGTGATTCCCAATTCTGCCTCCAGGGCAGGCATTGCGATGCTGAAGTTCTTCCTTACGAAATAGAAGAGGGCATAACCCACCATCAATATGATCAGGGTCCTCCACTGCCAGTAGTTGTACTTTTTCAATGTCTTAGGTTCCATTCCAGTTGTGTTTATGTGTCATATTCCGATATAAGGCCGGATTGCTCCGGCCTGCATTCTTCCCAAAATTAGATATTTTCCGGGATTATTCCAAATGGTCCCGCCGGCTATCCGATGACCTCGAACCTTCCGCCCTTGCCGAAAATGTGCTCAGTCACCTCGTCCAGAAGCCCTGCGCGGTAGATGAGGTCGATGCCCGTGTACCTGTTGCGCATGAAAGGAATGCACTTGAAGGTGTCGCGTAGACGGGCCTTGCTTACCCCGATCTCCTCCGGGCTGGATGGCGCACCCACCAGTCTGAGCATCTCCTTCACGTCGTCGAAAGGAATAATCTGCTCACGGATACGCTCCCGGAGCACCGGCCAGGAGGCGGCCACCGCCTTCAGTTCCCTGCGCAGCTCCTCCGGCCCGCAATACTTGGCCTTGCTCTCGGCCAGGCCCCTCGCAAGATGTCCCGGCTTGCCTTCGAAAATCTTCCTGATATAAGCCTCCTGTTCCTCCCAGGAAGGCCAGGCTGCCACGCAGGCATCTATGTCAATATTACTCAAATCTTTGGAAATCAGGAACTCCAGGCAGGCAGTCGAAACCATCGTCCCGATGCCGACCTTGAAACCGTGCGAAACGTGACGCCCGTTGAAACACAGGCCCTCCATGTCCCAGAAATGGCTGAACTGGTGGTCCGTTCCCGAGGCAGGGCGGCTCGACGATATCGCCTGCATTGCAAACCCGCTCATTATCAGGCCGTCAGCCAGCATTCCGGTAGCCTCGACATCTCCATTGGCGACAGCTGCAGGGTCCGAGAGGGCCTTGCGCAGATTCTTCTGGACAAGTCCGAAGGCGAAATCGTCCACGGCCTCGCTTCCGACAGTGTCAGCTATGATCCAGTCAGCCCCGGCCGGCACCTTCGCCAGCAGGTCGGCATAACCGGAGGCCGACATTCCCGCAGGGGCCTTGGCGGCTACGGAAGGGTCGAAAACCACGCCCAGAGGTGCCGGACAGTCGAATGTCTGCTTGTTCCCCTCGTATGTGATGGAAGCGCCGTAGGCTGTATAACCGTCCATGGACGCGGCAGTTCCGACGATTACATAGCGTCTGCCAAGATGATGCGCAGCCAGCTTGGTCAAATCGTTGATGACACCTGAACCGACAGCCACCGGCACTGCGTCAACCTGCCTGAGATAGGCCTCAAGTTCCTCGAGATAAGACCATTCCGCATATAATTCCGGGTCTCTGAAAATGAAATTCTCCGCCATGGGGATACCGGCTGCGGTGAGAATGTCGCAAACCCGCTGTCCTGCGGCTGCGAAAGTATTCACATCGGCCACTGTCACAACCTTTTTGCCCGGAAACAAAGTCCGCAGCATCCCCGGCAATCTTTCCATCGCCCCCTTGCCGAACTCCAGAGCCTTGGTATCTCTTGCTCTCTGAAGAGCTGTCTCGATGTCATTCATATTCTATAATAATTCGCAATTACGATTCGATATCATATCGATTTCTACAAATATACGTAAATGTAAGTAAATTTTTTCATTTTTTAACAAATTCTTTTAATTTTCTCACATTATCGGCCGAAAATACTGTCTTATGTTTATGGAGGGGATGGCTGACTTTCGAAACGAAATCGAGCGGTCCGACAGCCGGCACCATCCTGACCGTATCCGAGGCAGTAACATTAACATCTTCAGCAGTTATTTTTTCAAATTTCTTTGAAATCTTCCAAAAAACGATATCTTTGCAATAACCATTATACATTACAACATGATCAGTATCGCAGAGCGTCATCTTTTTATCAAGGAACAGCTTTCAAGAAACGGATACATCCGCGTCCAGGACATTGCGGACCAGCTCGGAGTTACAGGGGCCACCATCAGGAAAGACCTCAGGATACTCGAAAGCCAGAATGTTCTGATCCGTGCCCACGGCAGCGCATCGCCGGTCAAACCTCACGTGATGGATGTCAGCATCCACGAGAAGTCGGTGCAGCATTCAGCTGAGAAACAGGCGATTGCGAGGGCCGCACAGAAGCTCATTAAGCCGGATGACGCCATCATCCTCGCCTCGGGTTCCACAGTCACCGCATTTGCCGAGCAGCTTCAGCCTGTCAACAGCATCAACATCGTCACTCCGTCCATCGGAATCGCAGTACTGATGAACGAGAAAGAGGATGCCAAAGTGCTTCTCCTGGGAGGGGAAATGTACAAGAATTCCCTCTCTGTACGAGGCATTTACGCCGAAGCCGGACTCAGGAACGTCAGCTGCTCCAAAGTCTTCATCGGCTGCGACGGCATAGACATCTCCACCGGAATCACCTGCGCAACCATCGAGGAGGCCAGGCTTACCAACGCAATGATGTCCGCCGCCTCCCAGACCGTCATCCTGGCCGATTCATCCAAGTTTGGCCGCCGAGGCTTCGGCAAGATCGGAGCCCTCGAGGATTTCGACATCATCATCACCGATGACGGCATTCCGAAGTCCCTCAAGGACAAGATCGAGGATGCGGGAGTCCAGATAATCATAGCCTAGCTGCGGGCGGCCTGCACTGCCGTATCATGTGTTTTCATGTGCCTAAAAAACAAAGACTTATTTATTTTGTTATTTAATTTAATATAAGTAACTTTGTCACAGCAAATAAGCCGGATTTAGGTGCATTATTTCACTAAAATTGTGGAATAGCCATTACACTCCTCTGTAAGTAATTGATTAATAGTACATTACACAAAGAGGGGTGAATTATGGAATACGCTTTTCTGAAAGGGTGGAGATTGGACAGAAATATCCATTGACAGAAAAAGAGCATTGGTTCGCGATGAACGTTTATGCCCTTCGGATGAGCCTTGCCGAGAAAGCGTTGTCCCTCGAGGATAGGCTCGACTATTATCTTCCGAAACATTTTGTCCTGAGGCGATACGCTTCAGGAATGAAACGGATTCTCGTTCCGCTGCTGCCGAGCATGGTCTTCGTGCGGGGCAGATTCTCGGAAGTCCATCGTTTCCAGAGCATCTACTCCTTCATCGGATTCGCCACATTGCCGAAGGACGGACACCGGACACCGATTGTCGTGCCCGATCCCGATATGGAGAATTTCCGGATTGTGGCGGATAAATGCCGGGACGACCTGACATATTACTCGCCTCGTGAAATGAAAATGCAGAAAGGAGAGTATATCAGGATAATCGGGGGGCTCTTTGACGGGGCAGTCGCGAAGCTCGTGAAGGTGCCCGGGAAACGGAACCGCAAACTCGTCGTGGAACTGCCGGGGATTGCCGAGATCGCGACTACCAGCATCGAGCCGCAGTTCGTGAGGAAGATTACGAAATCGGAGTATGACGAGGCCTTGAAGCGCGGTTCCGGAGTGTAGAATGACAATACCCCGCCAGCCCGGCGAACCCGCTGACCTGACGGCAAGAGAAGCAGTGTAGAATGACCCGGCGAACCCGCTGACCTCGCCTGCAAGAGAAAATGAATAATAATAACAGATTAACAATATGAAACATTCGTTCATAGCCGCATTATCAGCAGCCATCCTGCTCAGCTCATGCGCCTCACAGAGGGCCGTGGAGAAAGTCAGGTACTTCCAGGATCTGGAGGACGGAGCTTCCTACGCCACAAGAGTGGAGCAGGCCATCACCGTCAAGCCGGAGGACAAGCTCACCATCGTCGTGAACAGCAAGGATCCGGAGCTTGCGGGAATGTACAACCTCCCGGTCATATCCAAATACCTTGCAGCCGAGGGTTCCAGCTTCTCGCAGAACCAGAGCGTCGCATCATACACGGTGGACAGGAAGGGCAACATTGACTTCCCGATACTTGGAAGCATCAAGGTTGAGGGAAGGACCAGGGACGAGATTGCCGAAAAGATCAAGAGCGAGCTCGTGGACCGCAATCTCATCAGGGACCCTGTGGTCACAGTCGAGTTCATGAACATGTACATCTCAGTCCTCGGCGAAGTCAACAAGCCGGGCCGCTACAACTTCAACCAGGACCGCCTCACCCTCATCGAGGCCCTCGGCCTTGCCGGCGACCTCACCATTTACGGAAGAAGGGACAATGTCAAGGTTCTCCGCGAAGTGGACGGACAGCAGAAAGTCTTCATGGTGGACCTCAGGTCCGGAGCTGACCTCTACAACTCCCCGGTCTTCTACCTCCAGCAGAAAGACATCATCTACGTGGACCCTAACGTAGTCAGGATGCGCCAGTCCACGGTCAACGGCAACAACGTCCGTTCGACCTCATTCTGGATATCCATAGCCTCGGTTCTCACCTCCGTGGCCGTCCTCATCACCAACATTCTCAATAACAGTAACAAAGGAAATAAATAACAGTACCGCACCATGGCTGAATTCAACGAAGAAAACATCCAGAACAACGACGATTTCCTGAACATCCAGGAACTCCTGATAATGTGCCTCTCCAAATGGAAGTGGTTCGCCCTTTCACTGGTCCTGGCTCTCTGCTGCGCGGTATTGTACGTGCTCAGGACCCCGCCGGTCTATACCAGGTCCGCCTCCATCCTCATCAAGGAAGAAGGCAAGGGCTCCGGCTCGCTTGCCGGCGAACTCAGCTCGTTTGCCGACATGGGCATGTTCAGCTCCGGCATCAATGTCTATAACGAGCTGATAACCATACAGTCACCTGCATTGATGTGGGAGGTGGTGAAGCGTCTCCGCCTCGACGTCCGCTACTCCGAGGAAGGCACATTCCACGACAACACCCTCTACGGGGAGTCATTGCCGGTCAGGGTCAATTTCCTCGACCCCGACACCAGAGGCTCATTTGAAATCAATGTCAAGGCCGACGGAAAGGCCAGCCTCACCGCCTTCATCCTCGAAGGCGAGAAGGTCCAGGGCAATGTGAAAGGCAATGTCGGAGATACCCTCTCGACCCCTCTCGGTAAACTGACGGTAGAATACGCCGATGCCTGGGCAGGGGAGGAAGTCAATGTAAAAGTCAGCCGCACATCAGTCTTCGCGGCCGCCACAGGCTGCTCCAATGCATTCTCGGCATCTCTGAACAACAAGAATGCCACCGTCATCGACATGAGCTATGACGACGTCTCCACCAGGAGGGCCGAGGACATACTCAACACCCTCATTGCCGTTTACAATGAGAACTGGGTCAAGGACAAGAACCAGATTGCGGTCAGCACCTCCAGATTCATTGACGAGAGGCTGAAAGTCATTGAGGCTGAGCTCGGTGACGTGGACAGCAACATATCCTCGTTCAAGAGCGAGCATCTCATCCCGGACATCAATGCCGCCACCGGCATGTACATGCAGAATGCCAACCAGGCATCCCAGCAGGTACTCGAGCTGAACAATCAGCTCTACATGGCCCGCTACATCAAGGCATTCATCCAGAACAGTGACAAGTTCCAGCTCCTCCCGGCCAACTCCGGAGTAGAGAGCGCATCCCTCGAGGGCCTCATAGGGGAGTTCAATGAGAACCTCCTCCGCCGCAACCGCCTCGTGGCCAACAGCAGCGAGCAGAACCCTCTGGTAATAGACCTGGACCGCACTCTCGAGTCGATGAGCAGCTCCATCCTCGTCTCCCTCGACAATGTCATCAACTCCATCCAGACCCGGATCAATTCCCTGGAAGCCAGCGAGAGAAAGAACACCGCCCGCATCCAGTCCAATCCGTCCCAGGCCAAGTACCTCATCTCGGTGGAGCGTCAGCAGAAAGTCAAGGAGGCCCTCTACCTCTTCCTCCTCCAGAAACGTGAGGAGAACGAGCTCTCGCAGGCCTTCACCGCATACAATACCAGGGTAATCACCCCGCCGACAGGCAGCAGGATGCCGAAGTCCCCGAACAGGAAGATGATACTCCTCATCGCCATCGTGTTCGGACTGGCATTGCCGTTCGGCATCATTTACCTCATACAGACCACCAACACCAAGGTCAGGGGCCGCAAGGACATTGAAAAGCTCAGCATCCCGCTCGTGGGCGAAGTTCCGCTCTGCGGTGCCGAGGACGACGTGAAGAACTGGAAGAAGCATCTTCTGAACAGGCACGAGGAGAAACGCCAGCTCATCGTCGTGAAAGACGGCAGCAGGGATGTGGCCAATGAGGCCTTCCGCGTGCTCAGGACCAATCTCGAGTTCATGTCGGCCAAGGATCCGGACAAGAACGTGTTCATCTTCACCTCATTCAATCCGGGCTCCGGAAAATCCTTCCTCACCCTGAATCTCGCCATCTCATTCGCGATCAAGGGCCGCAGGGTACTCCTCGTCGACGGTGACCTCAGACACGCCTCCACGTCGGCTTACGTCAAGTATCCGTCCAAGGGTATCGCCACCTATCTCTCCCACAAGACAGATGACTGGAAGGAATATGTGATAAAGGATGAAACCCATCCGAGCCTGGATGTCCTCCCTGTCGGAAAGATACCGCCAAACCCTACCGAACTCCTTGAGGATGAGAGACTTGCAAGACTTGTTGAGGATGCAAGGAGCAGGTACGACTACGTATTCTTCGACTGCCCTCCGGTGGACATTGTCGCAGATACCCGGATTATCGGAAGCCTGGCGGACCGCACGGTATTCATCGTGAGGGCCGGCCTCTTCGAGAGGGCCATGCTGCCGGAGCTGGAGACATTATACTCCGAGAAGAAGTACAGCAACATGTGCCTCATTCTCAACGGCACGGACAACGGCAGCGGAAAATATGGCTACCGCTACAGATACGGCTACCGCTATGGCTACAAGTACGGATACTCTTCATACAGATCGTATTACGGAGATACCGGAAAGAAATAGCATATACCCCGGAAAGAAGTAGAATCCAAGCCAACGGACCATGTTATTCTGGAATAAAGTCAAGCTCCGCGAATCCGGCATTTTCAAAGGCTTCACCGACTGGCATTCGCACATACTGCCAGGGGTGGACGACGGCCTCAGGGAAATGGAGGATTCCCTCCGCATCCTGAGCCTGTACGACGAACTCGGAGTCAGCCGGGTCTGGTGCACGCCACACATAATGGAGGACATCCCTAATGCCCCTTCAGACCTGAAGACCAGGTTCGGGGAACTCCGTGAAGCCTGGCAGGGCAATGTGGAGCTGCATCTGGCAGCCGAGAACATGATGGACACCATCCTCGATGAAAGGCTCGAAGGCAGGGACCTTCTCCCGCTGGGCAGCGGACTCCTCGTAGAGACCTCGTTCTTCAGCCCGCCGATCGATATGGAAGGGATGCTGGAAAGAGTCAGGGGCAGGGGATATTTCCCGGTTCTGGCCCATCCGGAGCGATACGGCTACATGATGGACAAGGAATACGAGAACCTTAAGAGACAGGGGGTACTGTTCCAGCTGAACCTTCCGTCGCTGACCGGATTCTACGGACCCGGCGCACAGAAAAAGGCCGAAAAATTCCTGAAGAGAGGCTGGTACGACCTCGTCGGCCTTGACCTTCATTCATACAATGCATTAAAACATATCCTCGATTCGCCGGTCGCCGCAAAGACTCTCGCATTGCTCGGGAACCTTCGGGGAGCAGAGGTGATAGAGGAATAGTAAATTATTGATAATGAGAAGTTTCAATGAAATCAACATTGCAGTGGCAGGAACCGGCTATGTCGGCCTGAGCATTGCAACATTGCTGTCGCAGCATCACCGCGTGACAGCTGTGGACGTCATTCCTGAGAAAGTAGGGAAAATCAACAGCCGCATCTCACCTATTCAGGACGAGTACATTGAGAAATATCTTGCGGAAAAAGACCTGAACCTCACGGCCACGCTGGACGGAGCCGCAGCATACAGGGATGCGGATTTCGTGGTGGTGGCCGCTCCGACCAACTACGACTCGGTAAGGAACTACTTCGACACCTCCCACGTGGAGGAAGTCATCGACCTGGTCAGGGAAGTCAATCCGCAGGCCGTCATTGTCATAAAGAGCACCATTCCGGTGGGCTATTGCGAAAGCCTCTACCACCGCTACGGCAGGGAGCTCAGACTGCTTTTCGCTCCGGAGTTCCTCCGCGAGAGCAAGGCCCTCTACGACAATTTCTACCCGTCCCGCATCATCCTCGGCATACCTTCGGAGGAGATTGCCGCGCACAGGGCAGAGCTGGATGAGGCCGCAAGGACATTTGCCGCATTGCTTCAGGAAGGGGCCATCAAGGAGAACATCGACACCCTCTACATGGGCCTTACCGAGGCCGAGGCCGTGAAACTCTTCGCCAATACATATCTCGCCCTGAGAGTCAGCTATTTCAATGAGCTCGACACCTATGCCGAGATGAAAGGCCTCAATACACAGGACATCATCAATGGTGTAAGCCTCGACCCGAGAATCGGGGGCCACTACAACAACCCTTCATTCGGATACGGCGGATACTGCCTTCCGAAGGATACCAAGCAGCTGCTTGCCAATTATGCCGACGTTCCTGAGAACCTGATCCAGGCCATCGTCGAGAGCAACAGGACCAGGAAGGACTTCATTGCCGACAGGGTATTGGCGAAGGCCGGCTATTACAGTGCCAATGCATCCTGGGACGCTGCCCGCGAGAAGCAGGTGACAGTCGGAGTGTACCGCCTCACCATGAAGTCGAACTCCGACAATTTCCGTCAGAGCAGCATCCAGGGCGTGATGAAGCGCATCAAGGCCAAGGGAGCAGAGGTCATCATCTACGAGCCGACCCTCGAGGACGGAAGCACGTTCTTCGGCAGCCTCGTTGTCAATGACCTCGGGGAATTCAAGGCCAGGAGCCAGGCCATCATCGCCAACAGATATGATTCCTGCCTGGACGATGTGAAGGAAAAGGTTTATACAAGAGATATTTTCAGACGCGACTGAAACTTAACAAATATACCTATATATGTCCCATAAGAAAGTTTTTGTCAGCGGATGTTATGATCTGCTGCATAGCGGGCATGTGGAGTTCTTCATGCAGGCCTCCCGCTTCGGGGATCTCTATGTGGGAATAGGCTCCGATGCCACCTACCTGGAGTACAAGCATCGCAAGCCGATGTTCCCGCAGGAGGAGCGCCTCTTCATGGTGAAGAGCATACGCTATGTCAAGGACGCCTTCATCAATGCAGGAAGCGGTGTCATCGACTATCTGCCGACACTGGACCTTGTACGTCCGGACATTTTCGTGGTCAATGCCGAAGGCGGCAGCGACGAAAAGCGCCGCATCTGCGAGGAGCGGGGGATCCAGTACGTTGAACTGCAGCGTACACCTCACGAAGGCCTGCAGGCCAGAAGCTCATCCTCCCTCAAGGCTGCCCTCGGGGCGGTCCCGGAAAAGAAGGAGGAAGAAGGCATCCCTACCCGAATCGACATTGCAGGCACCTGGATTGACCAGCCTTACGTGAGCGTCTATCACCCGGGCTGGGCCATAACCTTGTCTGTAGAGCCTACATTCGACATCAGGGACCGCTGCGGCCTTTCCACCAGCACCAGAAACGCAATCCGCAAGATCTGGCCTGTGAAGCTCCCGAAGATGGACCCCGAGATGCTTGCCCGTCTGGTATTCTGCTTCGAGAATAATCCGGAGCGGGAGGCCGGCCATATCTCCGGTGCACAGGACGCCATCGGAATCTGCATGCCGGGACTGGCCCGTCATTATTATGACAACAGCTTCTGGCCGAAGAAAATCGAGAACACCGTGGACGAGATGACAATGCGGTTTCTCGAGAACCACATCGTCCTCATTCCGCTCGAGCCGCGCCGCCAGGGATGCAGCGTGGTGGACGGGAAGAGCATAGATGCTGCAAAGGTAGAGGCTCTCGCCAATGCCGCAGAGGCCTGCTGGGATGCCATTCTCCGCCACGACCTCGCCGGCTTCGCCGAATCATTCAGGGCTTCATTCGAGGCCCAGGTGGCCATGTTCCCGGGAATGGTGGATCCTACCGTGAACGGAAATCCCTGTCCCGAGGCCAGCGTAAGGCCGGACATCGGACATTGGTCAGCCGTGCCGGGAGTATTGGCATGGAAGCTCGCGGGAGCGGGCGGTGGAGGATATCTCATCCTGGCGGTGGAGGACTCTGAGGCGTTCAGCGCTGCCAACCCGGATGCGGTCCGCATTAGCGTCAGGCGATAGATAAATATTATGATTATGGGTATTTTCAGGAAAGTATCAGGCTGGTACTTCACTCAGAAGGCTTTGCCTTACTGGTGCATTCTCGTTCTCGACTGCGCCATAGTCGGGGTATCCGGCTACATCGGATATTATTTCAATCTCGGAGGCATCGGCTTTGCCTCAAGCTTCTGGCCCATCACCTGGGCACTCCTCATCGGCGAATTTTTCTTTGTCACCGTATTCAAACTCTTCCATACATACTCCGGCGTCATTCGGTATTCGTCTTTCGTGGACCTGCAGCGGGTAGCCACGGCCACCATCATTGCCACAGCCGGATTCTACATTGCCGGCATTCTGGCCGATCTCATCTGGCCGGGTCAGCGGGCCGTTCTCTTCCCGGATTTCATTACCGTCCTGGCTCTCTTCGTCATAAGCACCCTCGTGCTCTGGGTCGAGAGAATAGTCGTCAAGCGTCTCCACGACGAGTTCCTCACCGACAATGCCAAGCCGACCGTCATCTACGGTACCCAGGAAGGCGGAATCAGCCTTGCCAAGAGCATTACCTCAGTGAAGGACAAGAAGTTCGTCCTCCATTCATTCATCACCGACGGTCTGGACATGAAGGGCGCCTACATGATGGGCAAGCCGGTTTATTACAATGAACCCGGCCTCGCCAGGAAGCTCAAGGCCCAGGGCATCAAGGTCCTGCTCGTGTCTCCGCTCAAGAGTGACCGCTTCCGCGAGAACCAGCAGATGGTGGACGAGTTCATCGATGCCGGCATCCAGATCATGATGATGCCGCCGGCCGAGGAATGGGACGGCAAGGACTACACCCTGAGCCATCGCCAGCTGCATGAAGTGGACGTGGAAGACCTCCTTCCGAGGGACAAGATCGAGGTGGACATGGATGCCATAGGGGCTCTGCTGACCGGAAAATGCATCCTCATCACCGGTGCGGCCGGCTCGATCGGCTCCGAGATGGTCCGCCAGGTGGCCAGGTTCAAGCCATCCAGGATGATTCTCATCGACCAGGCCGAGACGCCTATGCACGACATCAGGCTTATGATGTCCAAGAAATACTCCGACATCGATAATCTCACCATTGTCACCAGCATTGCCAACAAGAGGCACATGGAGAAGATATTCGCTGAATACAGGCCTGAATACGTCTTCCATGCAGCTGCCTACAAGCACGTTCCGATGATGGAGGACGACCCTGCCATAGCTGTCCAGAACAATATCTACGGCACCAGGGTAATCGCCGACCTGGCCGTCAAGTACGGCACGAAGAAATTCGTGATGATATCCACCGACAAGGCCGTGAATCCGACCAACGTGATGGGCTGCAGCAAGCGAATCTGCGAAATCTACTGCCAGAGCCTCAGCCAGGCCATCCAGGCGGGCAAGGTCCAGGGCGTGACCCAGTTCGTGACCACCCGCTTCGGCAATGTCCTCGGCTCCAACGGCAGCGTGATCCCTATCTTCAAGGAGCAGATAGCGAACGGCGGTCCTGTCACCGTCACCCATCCGGACATCATCCGCTTCTTCATGCTCATACCTGAGGCCTGCAGGCTGGTTCTCGAGGCCGGCACCATGGGCAAGGGCGGGGAAATCTTCGTCTTCGACATGGGCAAGCCGGTGAAGATCGTGGATCTGGCCAAGCGCATGATCCAGCTTTCCGGAGCTGCCAATGTGGAAATCAAGTTCACCGGACTCCGCGACGGAGAGAAGCTCTACGAGGAGGTGCTCAATGACAGCGAGGGTACCCTCCCGACCACCAATCCGAAAATCAAGGTGGCCAGGACCCGCGAATATGACTACGAGACCGCCTGCGAAAACGAGAGCCGCCTGATGGAAGTCTCCAAGACTTTCGACGACATGGCCATCGTCAAGGTTATGAAGGAAATCGTTCCTGAGTACAAGAGCAGGCATTCAAAGTATGAGGCATTGGACTAACTTAACAATCAAAACATTATGAAAAAAGCACTGATCACCGGCATCACCGGTCAGGACGGATCGTATCTTGCCGAGTTCCTTCTCGATAAAGGCTATGATGTACACGGCACAATCCGCAGATCCTCAGTAGATTACAGAGAGAGGATCGCACATCTCGAAGGCCGTCCGAATTTCCATCTGCATTACGCCGATATGGGCGACTCCATGAGCCTCATCCAGGTGGTGGGCAAGGTCCGCCCTGACGAAGTATATAACCTCGCTGCCCAGAGCCACGTGCAGGTCAGCTTCGACTCCCCGGAGTTCACCGCCGACGTGGACGCCACCGGAGTGCTGAGGGTACTTGAGGCTGTACGCCAATGCGGTCTGGCCGACACCTGCCGCATTTACCAGGCATCCACCTCCGAGCTCTACGGCAAGGTGGAGGAAGTCCCTCAGAATGAGAACACTCCGTTCCACCCTTACAGCCCGTACGCCGTGGCCAAGCTCTACGGCTTCTGGATAGTGAAGGAATACCGCGAGGCCTACAACATGTTCTGCTGCTCAGGCATTCTCTTCAATCATGAGAGCGAGCGCAGGGGAGAGACCTTCGTCACCAGAAAGATTACATTGGCGGCTGCCCGCATTGCCCAGGGCAAGCAGGACTGCCTCTATCTCGGCAATCTCAGTTCGCTCCGTGACTGGGGCTACGCCAAGGACTATGTCGAGTGCATGTGGCTCATTCTCCAGAATGACAAGCCTGAGGACTTCGTGATCGCGACCGGAGTGCAGCACAGCGTGAGGGAGTTTGCCTACTACGCCTTCAAGCACGCAGGCATCGAGCTCAAGTTCGAGGGAGAGGGCTTGGACGAGAAGGGAATCTGCGTGGCAGTGAGCGGCAATGCTCCGGAATCCCTCATCGGAAAGACACTTGTGGCCGTGTCCGAGGACTTTTACAGGCCTACCGACGTGGTCAATCTCTGGGGCGACCCGACCAAGGCCAAGGCCAAGCTGGGCTGGAATCCGTCCAGAACTTCGTTCGAGGATCTGGTAAGAATAATGGTGGAGTCGGATATGGCCAAAGTTGCCGCCGAGGGAGCCGCCGCCAAGGTGCGTACAAATCTCGCAGAGTATCTGGAAAAAGGAATTGTAAAGTAATGCTGGACAAATCATCAAAAATCTACATAGCCGGCCACCGGGGCCTGGTAGGATCTGCCATCTGGAACAATCTCCAGTCCCGCGGCTACACGAATCTCATAGGCCGCACCCACAGCGAACTTGACCTCACCGACCAGCTGGCGGTGAGGCGTTTCTTTGATGAGGAACGTCCTGACGCAGTGGTACTTGCAGCCGCCTTCGTGGGCGGGATCATGGCCAATTCCCTGTATCGCGCAGACTTCATAATGCAGAACATGAAGATGCAGTGCAATGTCATCAGCGAGGCCTACGCCCACGGCGTGAAGAAACTCCTCTTCCTTGGCTCCACCTGCATCTATCCGAAGAACGCACCCCAGCCGATGAAAGAGGACTGCCTCCTCACATCGCCATTGGAATACACCAATGAGGAATACGCCATCGCAAAGATCGCAGGCCTGAAGATGTGCGAGAGCTACAACCTCCAGTACGGCACGAACTACATTGCCGTGATGCCGACCAACCTCTACGGCCCGAACGACAACTTCCACCTGGAGAACTCCCACGTCATGCCGGCGATGATGCGCAAGATCTATCTTGCCAAACTCATCAATGACGGCAATTGGTCTGCAATCCGCAAGGACCTGAGCATCAGACCTGTAGGAGCAAACATCAAGGAGAATGGAGAAACCGTGCGCTATGTCATTGACGGAAATTCGGACGAGGCCACCATACTGAAGGTGCTAGCATTCTACGGCATCTCCGACAACCGCGTCTCACTTTGGGGAACCGGTACTCCATTGAGGGAATTCCTCTGGAGCGAGGATATGGCCGACGCCTCTGTGCACGTCCTCCTGAACGTGGATTTCAAGGATATAATCGGCATTGAGAAATACTCATCCGTACATTACGGAATCAAGGCCGACGGTATTGTGGACCGCAACCACAGCACCGGCCGCGGCGGCGCCATCCCGTCCATCGGCGAGATCCGCAACTGCCACATCAATGTCGGCACCGGCAAGGAACTCACCATCAGGGAACTTTCCCAGCTGGTAGTCAAGGCAGTAGGCTTCACCGGAACCGTCGAGTTCGATGCCTCCAAGCCTGACGGCACAATGCGCAAGCTCATCGACGTCAGCAAGCTCCACTCCCTCGGCTGGACCCACAAGGTCGAGATCGAGGACGGGGTCCGGAGGCTGTTCGAGTGGTACCGCGAGAGTCTGAAATAATTCCACAGTATGAAACGCTATTGTCAAACCCTGACATTGAAAAACGACCCCGAACTGGTCGAGAAATACATAGAGGTACATTCTCACGTCTGGCCCGAAATCATAGCCGGCCAGCACGCCGTAGGCATACTCTCGATGCAGATCTACGCCCAGGGCCGCAGCCTGTTCATGATAGTGGACACCGTGGACGACTTCGACTGGGACCGTGACATGGCAAGGCTCGCCACCCTTCCCCGCCAGGCCGAATGGGAAGCCTACGTAAGCCAGTTCCAGGGCTGCGACCCAGATGCCACCTCGGCCGAGAAATGGACGCTGATGGGGAAGATATTCGACTCGGAGGAGTAGGGGTAGAGGAGACGGAGGATATTCGAGAATAGATAAGATATCCGGCCGAAACGACCGGAATGAGATATAAAATCGTAAATTTGATGAGCCGGATGCAGAAATGGAGGGGATCAGTCGGCTGCTTCGGTCAAACAGAAAACATTAAACGACAATTCCTATCTAAAGATTAATCATTAATAGTTAGTCCACCGTGGATATTACAGACATAAAGACTTTACTTCAGGTCGGAGAACGTATTTCGTTTGAATGTAAGAAATGCGAGAGTCAAATTCCTAAATCAGTATGGGAAACATATTCTTCCTTCGCAAACACTGTAGGAGGAATCATCGTGCTTGGCATAACCGAGCATATGGAAGAACACGACCCATCAAAAAGATTTGAAATAACAGGTGTCAGAAATCCAAATAAATTAATGAAGGAGTTTTTCGATACCTTGAACAGCAGCAAAGTAAACCGAAATATCCTTACTGAAGATGATGTTGATGTAATTGAATATGAAGGACATACTTTAATTTCTATCAATATTCCGCAAGTAGATTATCGGCAAAGGCCGATCTATATCAATGGGAATATGATGAAAGGCTCTTTCAAGCGGAACTATGAGGGAGACTACCATTGTACCGAAGATGACGTAAAAGCGATGATTCGGGATGCCAACGACAGCGGTAATGATTCTGTTCTTATGGAGAATTACTCTATGGATGATATTGATGCCAACACCCTTGCTGCATATCGCAACAGATTCCGAACATCTAACATTGACCATATTTGGAACGACTATTCAGACAAAGACTTTTTGCTGAATATGGGTGGCTACACCATTGACAGGAATACACATCGTGAGGGATTGACCCTTGCCGGTTTATTGATGTTCGGTAAAGGATTGTCCATTAGAGAGCGATTTGACAACATTCGTATGGACTACTTAGACATGACGAACCTTCAGCCTGATAGTCGCTGGAGTGACCGACTGACATACGATGGAAGATGGGAGAACAATCTGTACAACTTCTTTATGATCGTGCAGTCCAAATTAATCAAAGACTTGAAGCGCCCGTTCAGATTGGAAGGCATGGAACGAATAGATGACACAGCTGTTCATAAAGCAGTGCGAGAAGCATTGACCAATCTTGTGATACATTCAGACTATATGATAACTGGAGTTCTGAAAGTTGAGAAGCACGATGATTGTTTTGTCTTTTCCAATCCCGGTTCTCTGAAAATACCTGTAATGGATATTTATGCAGGAGGACACTCCAAAGCCCGTAACCCGAATATGCAGGCAATGTTCAGGATGATTGGTTTTGGTGACAATATAGGCTCTGGATTTCCGACCATGCTTAATGCTTGGAAAAAAGAAAATTGGCGTCAACCTTGTCTTATTGAAAATCAGGATTTGCATTTGGTTGAATTGACACTCACTATGACATCTTTGATATCAGATGAATGCCACATCGCACTTCACAAACTTTATGGTAGCGACTATGCGAATCTTAACAAGGAGGAGCAATTAGTTTTAGCAACAGCATTTACCGAAGGGAGCACATCAAATTACCGTATGCAGCAATTACTCGGCAAAAACTCATTGGAAGTTGGGAAAATACTGTATGCTATGGTAGGAAGAGCTATGCTCGTGCCTGTCAACAGAGGTCGTTGGACTTCTTACTCCTTGAATTATGAATATTTGGAAGAAGAAAAGTCAAGGAGTAAAAGTCAAGGAGTAAAAAGTCAAGGAGTAGAAAGTCAGGGAGTCAAGTCTAGAAAAGAAAAAAGGCAAGAAACAATACAGAAACTGATTAGTTATTGTAAAGAACCTCGCACTCTAAAGGAGATTTCAGAATATCTGGGCTATTCAGACAAATACAGGATGAAACGTATATACATAGATCCATTACTTGGTGATGTGTTGATAATGACTTCTGCAGAAAGTAAGACAGACCCTAAACAGAAATATGTGGTCAAGCAGAAAATCTTTGTGGATCAACTCCTCTAAAAAACGAGACTGGTTGTTTTTTAAATGGAACGATGTACTCAAACAAAGATACTGATTGTCCCAGCGTTTGGTCCAACATATTGTTGGGAGCAGTTTTCTAGAGCGGGAAGATTCCTGTAAGGATGAGTTTGATAACGTGGCGATTGAAAATGGAATTATCTTTCCATATTGTTTGAAAATTGAATAATGGTATTATGTTCATTCGAAAGATTAAACTCCACAATTATAGGCGCTTTAAAGATCTTGAGATATCATTCAATGAAGGTCGGAATATCCTCGTGGGTGATAACGAGTCTGGTAAATCTTCTGTCTTGGAGGCGATTGACTTGACAGCGCGCGGTAGCCGCCATAGAGTGGAAGATATTGGTATTGAGACCTTGTTTAACGTGGATGTTATAAGGGATTTTATGGATAGTGATAGGCAACTTGCCAATCTCCCGGAACTTTACGTTGAGTTATATCTCGGAAATATTGCGGAAGAAGGACTTGATGGTACTAATAATACCGATGGTAAAGATGCTTACGGCCTTAGAATGTTATTTGAACCAGATATTCTGTTGAGTCGCCAAACACAAGATGTTTTACAAGCAGCAGATGCCTCCTTCCCGTTTGAGTTTTATACAATATCTTTCACGACCTTCAGTGGCGAAGCGTACAATGGCTATACCAAAAAGTTAAAGACAATCCTTCTGGATAACAATACTATTGGAAATGAATATGCGCTAAATGATTTTATCTCAACCATATATGGTGTTACTCTGGATCCTGTAGAACAACTTACAACAAAACATAGTTATGGGACTTTAAAGGTCTTGTTTAAGACGAATACTCTTGCGCGATTCGACAATAAGTTACCCGACGGTTATACATTTGCTGTAAAGAACACTGGTAAGAACTGTTTGGAGAACGATTTGACAATACAGATGGATGGTGTTCCTATCACAGAAAAGGGAACAGGTATTCAATGTGTTGTTAAGACTCAGCTTGCGCTGAAAAGGACACCTGATATTCCTGTCATTATGCTTGAAGAGCCTGAAAATCATCTCAGCCATCTGAACATGCGCAAGATGATAGATGATATTGAGAGGAATAACCAGGCTCAGATTTTCATCTCAACGCATAGTGACCTCATTAGTACTCGGCTGGATTTGAGGAACTGCATTCTTATGAACAGTGCTACGCCCATGAGTACGACAGCAATGAGTTTTATAAGTGAAGATACCGCCAAGTTCTTTATGAAGGCCCCAGATAACAATATGCTCCAGTTTGTTCTTGCAAAGAAAGTGATACTAGTGGAAGGTGATGCTGAGTTTATTATGATGGATGCCTTCTGCCGTAGAGTTTTGAATCATTCTTTGTCCGAACAAGGGATTGACGTAATCTCTGTAGATGGCAAGAGTTTTAAGCGTTATTTGGAAATTGCCAAGGTGTTGAAGATGCGCGTGGCTGTAATTACTGATAACGATGGCAATTATGATGAGAATATCACGGCTGCCTATCAGGGGTATATGGATAATGAGTTTGATAATATCAAGATTTATTCAGATTTAGACAATGAGCGTTATACTTTTGAAGTAGCGATATATAGAGATAATCAGACTGCATGTGATGAATTATTTGAGGATGGTAGAAGGACTCTTACAATTTTGAAATACATGTTGGCAAACAAGGCTGAGGCTGCTTATAAGTTGCTGACAGAGAAAAGTGACACCATTGCAACTCCTCAATATATCAAAAATGCTTTGGAATGGGTAAGTGCTTGATGCTGGCTGTAGCAGGTTCAGGAAAAACTACATATTTGATAAGCAAATTAGATCTTGATCATCGTTTTTTGCTTGTTACCTACACAAGAAACAATTACGAGCATCTGCGAAGTTCAATATTGAGAAAGTTTGGCTACTTTCCTGAGAATGTCAAAGTGCTGAAATATTTCCAATTCCTTTATTCTTTTTGCTTCAGGCCCTATTCTGGGCTTGGTATGAAGGCAAAGGGAATCTGTTTTGATTTTCCACCAAAGCAAACTCTTTATCACAGAGGTACTGATGCTTTCTATAAAACCAAAGCAGGCAGAATGTACTCAAACCGAATTGCATACTATTGTATAAAAAATAGTGCGGATCGTATCAGAGAACGGTTGGATAAGTACTATGATTTCTTTTTCATTGATGAGGTACAAGATTTAGCCGGACATGACTTTAATCTGTTGTTATCCATTATACCAAACAGGTGTGAATCACTTTTCGTGGGAGATTTTTATCAGCATACCTATGAGACAAGTAATGACGGTAACGTAAATCATGGTCTATATGATGATTTCAAAAAGTATATAAAGAAATGGAAGAATGTGGGTGTAACTATAGACACTGAATCCTTGGCGAGAACACATCGATGTTGTGCAGAGGTATGTGTCTTTGTTAAGGGGATGGGAATAGCCATAGAATCAACAGGTGAGGCAACTGGGAGTGTGTCCGTTGTATGTACGGAAAAGGACGCTGATGCGATAATTGCAAATGACAGTATTCCTAAACTCTTTCTTGAAAAGAGTAATATGTTTAGATGTGCATCTATGAACTGGGGTGCTTCAAAAGGGATAGATGCTTTTATAGATGTTTGTGTGGTTTTGAATAAAACGACGCAAAGGTTTTTTGAACAAGGTAAACTTGCTGAACTTAATCCTAGAACAAGGAACAAGTTATATGTGGCTTGTACACGTGCCCATAGGCATTTGTACTTAATGAGCTATAAATATCTAGCAATACTTCGGTAAAAATTTACCGCGCTAAAAGTTAAACATATGAAGCCGGCTAT
>SAMEA3663025__coassemble_587_pt1 | contig 22965 bp, 16 predicted proteins | sample SAMEA3663025__metabat2_low_PE_053 | metagenome-assembled genome bin SAMEA3663025 (sample SAMEA3663025) | pig gut metagenome | biome: pig gut; feature: pig-associated habitat; material: faeces | place: France | collected 2012
CACATACTTGTTGGCAACCACTTCCGCAACGTGTCAATTCAGTCAATGCCAACGACAGCACCGCCGCCGGAATAAAGCGTCTCCGGCGGCTAAAGTTCAAGCGCTGCGGGGAGCTCGCCTCAAGGCTCTCCTCGCGCTTGACTTTTGCCTGTGTATGCTTGGTCGTTCGTGCAAATCACTTGACAGTCAATATGCCACTACGGATACGTGTAGGAGTACACAGGGTTTTCCCACAGACCGCTAAACCGCCCATTTTTACGTAACAATCAAAGAATTACCCGCCTCCCCCATGCGATACCGCAGAGACCGTGCTGCGAGACTTCATTTATATCTCACAGTCAAAGAATTGCCCACGCCCCCTACGCCGTGAAGAACACAATCACCCCGCTAACTCCGATGTATGAATATACAATATACTTCAATGCCGCGGAAGGAATATGCAGATAGACCATCGAGCCCAGCGTGGTGCCGAGGATGACACCGCCGAGACCGTAGAGATAGCTCCATCCCACAGCCGGGGTCAGGAAGCCGTTTCCTGCGCGGAAGAATGTCATTACAAGATTTCCCAGGAAGAAATATGTCTGCGCAATGGCCATATAGTGCTCATTGTCAGGCTCCGAGGAAATGAAGTACAGCACCGCCGGCGGACCCTGCATCCCGAAGAAGCCGCCCAGCACCCCGCTGACCGCCCCCGCCGTGATCTGGAAAGGTAGGGTCGGACGGATATGGATCCGGGATGAAAGAAAGATGAAATACAGGCTCGCGAAGACCAGCACGACACCCAGGATGCGGCGGAGAAGGCTGTCGTCAATACTCCGCAGGCTGAACACCGCCAGCGCAGATACCGCAATGAATGTCAGCAGGATAGGCAGAAGACGCCGCCACGATACCACCTTGCGGAGCCGGAAGGAGATCGCCGCTGAAGTCGTCAGCGCCAGCAGGCCGGAAAGAGTCGTCGCCTCCCCGTAGGAAGGGAGGAGAAAAGGCAGCATTGTCATTATGAAAATGCCGAAACCGAAACCGGTTGTGCGCTGGATGAAACTGGCTCCGATGCAGAGCAGAAATATGTATATAATATGCGTTCCCACATCGCAAAATTAATATTTTTCACTATATTTGCACGGCAAAATCTAAAAATTGCATTCTGAAATATGATTTACACAAACGAAGTGCAGCATATGTGCTGCGTAGCAAAGGGCGCAAACCACGCCAATGCCCCTATTCCTGAGGAAGGAAAGTGGGTGCATGCAAAGGAAATCAAGGACATCTCCGGCCTCACCCACGGTATCGGCTGGTGTGCTCCTCAGCAGGGCTGCTGCAAGCTCACTCTCAATGTCAAGGACGGCATCATCGAGGAGGCTCTCGTCGAGACACTCGGCTGCTCAGGTATGACTCATTCAGCCGCTATGGCCTCTGAGATTCTCCCTGGCAAGACTCTTCTCGAGGCTCTCAACACCGACCTCGTATGCGACGCCATCAACACTGCGATGCGCGAGCTCTTCCTCCAGATTGTCTATGGCCGTACACAGTCCGCATTCTCAGAGGACGGTCTCCCTGTAGGCGCATCTCTCGAGGATCTCGGAAAGAACCTCCGCAGCCAGGTCGGCACAATGTTCGGAACCCGCGCAAAGGGCTCACGTTATCTTGAAATGACTGAGGGATATTGCACCCAGATGGCTCTCGATGCCAACAATGAGGTCATCGGCTACGAGTTCGTGAACCTCGGCAAGCTCATGGACGCTCTCAAGGCTGGTGCTACAGGTCCTGAGGCCATCGAGAAGGCAAAGGGCACCTATGGCCGCTTCAAGGATGCAGTTAAATATATTGACCCACGTAAAGCATAAATGGATATGGCACTTTTTGAAAGCTACGAGCGTCGTATTGATCAGATCAATGCTGCTCTCAACAAATACGGTATCAAGGACCTCGAGGAGGCCAAGGCCATCTGCGAGTCCAAGGGCCTCGATCCATACAAGACTTGCGAGGACACCCAGAAAATCTGCTTCGAGAATGCAAAGTGGGCTTACGTAGTAGGCGCCGCCATCGCAATCAAGAAGGGCTGCACCAATGCCGCTGACGCCGCTGAGGCTATTGGAGAAGGTCTCCAGGCATTCTGCATCCCTGGTTCCGTAGCTGACGACCGCAAGGTTGGTCTCGGCCACGGAAACCTCGCCGCACGTCTTCTCCGCGAGGAGACAGAGTGCTTCGCATTCCTTGCAGGCCACGAGTCATACGCTGCCGCTGAGGGTGCCATCAAGATCGCCGAGATGGCCAACAAGGTTCGCAAGAAACCTCTCCGCGTCATCCTCAACGGCCTTGGAAAAGATGCTGCCAAGATCATCAGCCGCATCAACGGTTTCACATACGTTCAGACTGAGTTCGACTACTATACAGGTGAGCTCAAGATTGTGAACGAGACCCGCTACTCAGAGGGTGTCCGCGGCGGCGTTCGCTGCTACGGTGCTGACGATGTACGCGAGGGCGTGAAGATCATGTGGACAGAGGGCGTTGACGTTTCCATCACCGGAAACTCCACCAACCCTACCCGTTTCCAGCACCCTGTAGCAGGTACATACAAGAAGGAGCGCGTGCTCGCAGGCAAGCCTTACTTCTCAGTGGCTTCAGGTGGAGGTACAGGCCGTACACTTCACCCGGACAACATGGCCGCAGGTCCAGCATCCTACGGTATGACCGATACTCTCGGACGTATGCACTCCGACGCCCAGTTCGCAGGTTCATCTTCAGTTCCTGCACACGTCGAGATGATGGGCTTCCTCGGAATGGGCAACAACCCTATGGTAGGTGCTACCGTAGCAGTCGCTGTTGCAGTAGCCCAGGCTATGGCATAAGCCTCATCGGAAAACAATAAAGGAGGATGGCTGAAAAGTCATCCTCCTTTTTCGTATATGGCAATGAAATCACTTCGGCAGGCCGAAGACATCCGTTATCTCCTGCATCTGTGCGGCCGACATGCCATCCGGCTCGAAGCCCATATTCTTCGCACTGATATAGATCTGGGCTGCCTTGTTCAGCACATCCACCTGGTCGAATGCGGCCATGATGTCCACATCCACGGCGAAGATTCCGTGCTTCTCCCACATCACCACATCATAATCGTCATCGATCGCCTCAATCGTAGCCTTGGCCAGCTCCTTGCTGCCCGCCAGCATATAAGGAACCATTCCCAGGCCCCTCGGACAGAAAGCCTTGGTCTCCGGAATCATCGACCAGAGCAGATTGGTGGCGACATCCTTCTCAAGGAAGCGGGCGGTATGGGTCATCGCTACCAGTTCAATCGGATGAGTATGGAGCGAGGCACGGTATGGAGAGCCCTTGGCCAGAAGATAATTGTGCACGCTAAGATGCGAAGGCAGCTCGGAAGTAGGGTTCACCAATGAGTCCGCAACTATCTCATAATGAGCACAATCATCAGTTATGCGAATGATGGAGCCATTGGCCATCGGGTCACGGGAAAGGTCCCTCATCCTCTTCTGGGTACCCTTGCAGTAGAACCAGCAACCCTTCAGGGCAGGAAGCACGAAACCTATTTCGCGGGCCTCGGAAATGGCCGGCATTGCACGCATCCCGTCATCCACATATTCGGTGACATTGACAGTGATATTTCCGCCGTTCCTCTCGGCCCAGCCCTTGGACCAGAGATAGCCGGCAGTCTCGGCGACCTGCCACACGGCATCGCTGAGAGCTTTTCTGTTATCGAGAATTGACATAAAAAAGTGGTTATTCTGAAAATTCTGAAAAATGGCCGCAGAGGGCCCGGGCAAATTTAATCATTATCACGGGGAGAAAGAAAAATTTCAGGAAAAAATTTGATATTGCCGCAAACAATCATTAATTTTAGGTGTCGGGCTAAAACTGAATCCGGGAAGCTGTGCGAAATGCACACCAGATGGGAAGCTGCGCGAAAGAGCCGCCCGGAGACAGGACAAAATTGACAGACATGAGAGGGAGAATCGAGAAAGACAGCCGCTTCCTGCTGGCTGAGAGGTACATACAGGAGACCGGGATTTCCGTGTTCCTGACAGGCAAGGCAGGAACCGGCAAGACCACCTTCCTGAAGCATATCGTGGAGAACTGCGGGAAAAGACTCGCAGTGGTAGCCCCGACAGGAGTGGCCGCCGTCAATGCCGGAGGCGTCACCATACACTCCTTCTTCCAGCTCCCCCTGTGCCCATATCTCCCTGATGTCAAGGAACTTGTGACAGAATACCAGATGCCGGAGAAAAACCGTTCCATGCGAAAGGACCGGGTGAAAATACTCCGCACGCTGGAGCTCCTCATCATTGACGAAATCTCTATGGTCAGGGCCGACATCCTGGACGCGATAGATGCGACATTGAAGCGCTACAGGAGAAACGACAAGCCATTCGGCGGAGTCCAGCTCCTGATGATAGGCGACGTCCAGCAGCTCCCGCCGGTGGTGACCGAAAGCGAGAAACCCTTCATGGACCAGGTATATCCCTCCCCTTTCTTCTTCAATTCCAGGGCATTCCGCAGCCTCGGGCACATTGTCATCGAGCTCAATAAAATCCATCGCCAGAGCGACGCCGTGTTCACCTCGATGCTGAACGACATCCGGACCGGAACTCCATCAGACCAGACCCTGGAGAGGCTGAACCGACGGCTGGACCCGGATTTCGAGCCGCCTGCCGGAGAATACTGGATAAGGCTCACCACGCACAATCAGCAGGCCGACACCATCAACCGTGAGAAAATGGATGCGCTGAAGGGCAAGTCAATGATTTTCAATGCGAAAATCGAAGGCAACTACCCGGAGAGCGCCTACCCGGCCGAGACCGGACTCCTCCTGAAGAAAGGCGCGCAGGTGATGTTCACACGCAATGACACCTCGGGCAGCTCGATGTATTTCAACGGCAAGATCGGCACAGTCACCGAGCTCGACCCGGAAATCATTGTCACGGACGAGAATGGCAATGAAATCATTGTCAATCAGGAGAAATGGGACAATATCAGATACGAGATCGACAAGGAGACGCAGGAAATCCGGGCCGTGAACGACGGTTCATTCACCCAGTACCCGCTCCGGGCAGCCTGGGCCATCACCATACACAAGAGCCAGGGCCTGACATTCGACCGGGTCATCATTGACGCCGGAAGGGCATTCAGCTTCGGCCAGGTCTATGTGGCCCTGTCCCGCTGCAGGAGTCTGGAAGGCATTGTGCTGACCACGCCGATTACCCGCAGATGCACCTTCCGCAATACTGAAGTAGCCATTTTCGAGAATGGTTATACGCCTGAGAATCAGGCCATTGAAAGCCTGGATAATTACCGTGAATCCTATCTGGAGGATAAGATCTGCGCCTCATTCAGCCTTGGCCGGATCGCCTCGCTGTCATTGAAACTGGAGAAACTCTGGAAAGGCAGCCTCGGCTCTGTATATCCGAAGATAGCCGCAAGAATCACCGGACTGGTCTCCGGTCAGGACGAGGATTTCAGCGGGGTGGAGGCAATCGCCTCTGTCGGAACCCGTTTCCAGAGCCAGATCAGGGCAATATTCGCAGACCCAAGCCGCAGCAGGGAGGACAGGGATGCATTCATAAATGAAAGAATATCAAAGGCTTGCGCATACTTCACCGCACAGCTCGGTTACTACGCCAAGGCCATTGCCCCGACCTGCCTGGTGGAAATAGAGAACAAGGAGACCCAGAAGGTTTTCAAGAACATTGCAGAGGAACTGCTTAAGGAATTGATATTCAGGCTGAATCTCTATCGTGCCATCATGGCCGACGGCTTCTCCGTGAAGCTTTTCTCGAGGGTCGCAACGGAGTCCGAACTGGAAAAATCCGGCACATTGAAGTCATGCGTCAGGCGCATCATCTCGGCCTCCAGGGCAGCCGCTGACGGGACTGATGGCAAGTCCGCCTCCAGAGCTGCGCCTGACGGGACCGATGGCAGGGCAGCGGCTGACGAGACTGATGCCAAGTCCAGGAGGGCTGGCACGGCCGCGGACAACGCCAAAGACAGAAAAAAGCTGCCGGAATCCGGAACGGACCACGACACCTCCTATGCAGATGCAGAATACGCCGACATTGATGCAGAATACGATGAAGCCACCGAAAAACTGCTGAAAGTCCTGAAGGCCTGGAGGAAAATGAAATACGAGGAACTTCACGTCCCGGCCTTCATGATATTGCACCAGAAAGTCCTGGTCCAGATTGCAGAAGAGAAACCGTCCACAAAGGAGGAATTGATGCAGATCAGCGGTTTCGGCAAGCGGAAATGGGACAAATACGGGCAGGAAATCCTGGACATCATCGAGGAATACCACAACTAAAACTGATATACAATGGAAAAGATTAAAGGTCTGATCGACGCACCATTCACCCCGATGCTCCCCAACGGGGACATCAATCCGTCAGTAATCCCCGCCTACGCCGCCATGCTCGTGAAGAACGGGCTGAAAGGCGTATTCATCAACGGTTCTTCCGGAGAGGGATATATGCTTACTACAGAGGAACGTATGGAACTGGCAAGGGCTTGGGTCGCAGCGGTCCCTTCGGGATTTAAAGTCATTGTCCACGTGGGAAGCTGCTGCCTCAGGGAGAGTGTGAAACTTGCTCGGGACGCAGAGGAAATCGGAGCCTGGGGAATAGGTGCAATGGCCCCTCCTTTCCCGAAAATCGGAAGAATCGAGGAACTCGTGAAATATTGTGAGACCATAGCCGCAGCCGCCCCTTCCCTGCCATTCTACTACTATCACATTCCTGCATTCAACGGAGCCTATCTTCCTATGCTTGAGATGCTTAAAGCAGTGGACGGGCGCATTCCGAACTTCGCCGGCATCAAATACACTTTCGAAAGCCTGTATGAATACAACCAATGCAGGCTCTACAAGGACGGCAAATTCGATATGCTTCACGGTCAGGACGAAACCATACTCCCGAGCCTTGCACAAGGAGGTGCTCAGGGAGGGATTGGTGGCACTACCAACTACAACGGACGCGAGCTCACCGGCATCATTGAAGCCTGGGAAAAAGGAGACATTGAAACAGCCAGGGAAAAACAGAACTTCTCCCAGGCCGTCATCAACGTCATCTGCAACTACCGCGGCAACATTGTCGGAGGAAAAAGAATCATGAAACTCATCGGCCTGGACCTTGGCCCGAACAGGGTGCCGTTCCGCAATATGACTGACGAGGAAGAAGCCTCAATGAAGAAGGAACTCGAGGCAATAGGCTTCTTCGAGAGATGCAACAAGTTCTGAACCAGGACATCAAATCCCCATGAAGTTCAAATCATCCAAGGCCTATCCATGGATTGTGGTAGGCTTGCTGTGGGTGGTGGCCCTGCTTAACTATATGGACAGGCAGATGCTTTCCACCATGAGGGAGGCCATGCAGATCGACATAGCCGAGCTGGAGTCCGCCGTCAATTTCGGACGTCTTATGGCCATATTCCTCTGGATTTACGGCTGCATCAGTCCATTCGCAGGAGCAATCGCCGACCGCATAAGCCGTAAATGGCTGATAATCGGCTCATTGACCGTGTGGTCAGGAGTGACTCTCGCAATGGGATTCTGCACCACCTATAACCAGATTTACGTGCTCCGCGCCCTGATGGGAATCAGCGAGGCATTGTACATACCTGCCGGACTCTCCCTCATTGCAGACTATTTCACAGGATCTTCCCGCAGCCTTGCTGTCGGCATCCATATGACCGGATTATATCTCGGCCAGGCAGTAGGAGGATTCGGGGCGACGATTGCCGCCGCATTCTCCTGGCAGCAGACATTCCTGTGCTTCGGAATCGCGGGAGTCGCCTATGCGGCATTGCTCGCGATAATGCTTGAGGACAGGAGAAATGAGAAAAGTGAATGCGTCCCGGATGCTGCAGAGCCTCCGGCCAAAGAACCTGTCTGGAAGAGTTTTGCACTCATTTTCAGCAATATAAGCTTCTGGACAATACTGTTTTTCTTCGCCGCTTCATCCCTTCCGGGCTGGTCCACAAAGAACTGGCTCCCGACTCTCTTTGCGGAAAGCCTCGGCATACCGATGTCACAGGCGGGACCGCTCTCGACAATCACCATCGCCGTGTCATCATTCTTCGGCGTGCTCATCGGAGGTTCCCTTTCTGACAATTGGGTCAGGAAAAACATTCGCGGCCGGATTTATACAAGTGCCATCGGACTGGCAATGATGATACCTGCGCTGGTGTTCATCGGTGGTCTGGGCAGCGGTCTGGTCTCCGCCATCGGAGCGGGAGTCTGCTTCGGAGTCGGATACGGAATGTTCGACACGAACAACATGCCTATTCTCTGTCAATTCGTGTCATCCAGGCATCGCGCCACCGCCTACGGTATCATGAATATGACGGGAGTATTCTTCGGTGCCCTGATCACTCAGGTTCTAGGCCGCTGGGCTGACAATGGCAATCTCGGTCTCGGTTTCGCGTTGATGGCTGCCGCATTGGGAATCGCCCTCCTGCTCCAGCTGACAGTCCTCCGCCCGACCACGGACAATTTGGAATAACGGCAAAGCCGGCAGGCTGAGTCCTATTGCTGACTCCCGCCTGCCGGCTTATTCTGTTCCTAACGGCTGCCTCCGCCGAAACCGCCGCCGCTGAAGCCACCTCCGCCACCGAAGGAAGAAGAGCCTCCAAAGCCACTGGAAGCGGATTGCGCAGCAGCCCTGGCCTCGGCCGCCCTCACCGCAGACTGGATGGAACGGGAAATGAACCTCGACAGATAAATGGTCTCCGTCACGGAAATATCATTGCCGCCCACCGTCTCGCGGTAAATGTCGGCATTGATTTCCTTAAGCTGCGCAGCCACCTTGTCGGCAATGCCGAAAAGCGTCGCAAACGTCAGATAATCCTGCCAGAGGACCACCTCAGGGGTCTCCCTTTCGGAAACCAGCGTGAATTCTGAAAGATATTTCTTCAGCCCGAGAAGATTGCGGGCCTCGGCAATGCCGGCTTCAGTGGACTTGTCCCCGTGCATAAGATCCTTCTCCGCCAGCCATCTCCGGCCCTCTGCCACAACTGAGTCTCCCCAGGCGGTCAAAGTGCCGGTATGCTTGCGGGCCCATCTTCTGAACTCATTCTCCTGAAGTATCCCGTCATCGCCGGCAGCGGTGCTGAGCATATCCCTCAGCTCCACATAATGCTCGCCGAGTTCGCCGGCCTTCCCGGCATCCCCGAGGACGAGCTCGACCTTGCCCTTGGCATTCCTCACAGAGGTCAAAGCCCCCTTCTGGATCATCCGCAGCACCATTGCCGAGGTGATGTTGCCCTTGTCCCCGACCTCCTTGGTCAAAGTAGCTACCACATTGGCAGCCAGGAGATTGCCTCCATAAGGAGGGTCACGGAACCAGGTTATCCCATCCTTGCGCTGCGGGCCGAGGATATTCCTCATTTTCCTGCGTTCCACCCCGACAGCCAGGCCGATCAAAGTCAATGCGGATACAATCACGCCGACAACGGCACCCAATATTTCCTCCAGAGGATCCTCTTCCGATACAAAATAGGAAGAGCCCTCGAAAGCCCTCTCCCTGACCTCCTCGAAAGTCCTAACGCTTTCGCAGACAGGATGGATATGCCCCTTGTCGAACTTCACCAGCGCTATCATCGAGCTCCGTCCGCCGAAATGGCCGTCCGACTCGAAGAGCAGGCTTCCGTCATCGCAGAACTGGGCTACGCCCTGGTATCCGAAGCCCCAGACGCGGGCGAATGTCGAGTCTATCTGTCTGTCAGCCAGCCTTATGTGCAATGTCACATTCTCCGGTGAAGGACTGATGCCGGGAGACACGAACTGTATGTGGAGATAGTCCGCATCCGGAGCCGACTTGCAGGCATTGGTCATGGTATAGCTGGCCGTGAAAATATGGTCGCCATACTCCCCTATCCCCCAGCAAAGCTCCACCCCGCTGTCAGTACGGTTGATTCCGCATTTGCCCGCCTTCCTCTGACGGGATGCGTCCACGTCCCACTTGCCGATATTGCGGAGAGGACCCTGGACATTGTCATTGACCTTGAAATCCTCAATGGAGATCTCCCCGAGATTGTTGCGGACGAGATACCACTCCGTGCCGGAGGTGACGGTCACGTCCCATCTCTCGACAATGTCTATGGAGCCGTCATCCCGGACAGTAGCCTCGATGTCGATGTCCCTGACCCTGGCCTCATCGGCATAGGACGGCAGGACTGCCAGAAGAAACAGCCCCGCCATTGCACACAAAAACCGGCGCATAATCTAGATCTTCATGGAAGGCATCGCAGTCTTCTCCTGAGGCACCTCAAGATACTCGCGGGTACCGAAATGCAGAAGGCTTGCGACAATGTTGGAAGGCACCTGGCGGATAATCCTGTTGTAGGCGGTAACACTGTCATTGTAAACCATCCTCGACATGCGGACCTGATTCTCGTATGTGTTGACGCTGTCCATAGCGGACTTGTAGTTCTCATTGGCCTTCAGCTCAGGATACTGCTCAGCCACGGCATTGATCTGCGCAATGGCGGACTGGAGAGCCTTCTCCTGCCCCTCGACATCGGCAGTGGCGCTGCCTCCATTGACGGACTTTCTCATTGCGATAATGTCCCTGAGGGTATTGTACTCGTGCTCATTGTAAGATTTCACGAGCTCCGCGATGGCAGTGAGCGCATCCCAGCGGCTGGACTGCTGAACCCCTATCTGGCTGAGGGAATTCTTGCACATCTCGTCATGGCTGACAAGGCTGCGCTGTACGGAAAAGAACCAAAGTACCAGAAGGACCAGTACGCCAATGATGATTAATGTTGTCATAACAAATAAATTTAATTTCAATTCCCCTAAAATAGTGAAAAATCATTGAATTACAATAGGTAATACTCCCTATACCACTCGGCAAATCTGCGCAATCCGTCCCGCAGCGGGGTATCCGGCTTGAACCCGAAGTCCTCCTCCAGCGGCGCAGTGTCCGCATAGGTCACCGGCACATCTCCCGGCTGCATAGGGACCAGCTCCTTATGTGCCTCGAAATCATAGTCTTCCGGCAGCACCCCTGCCCTGACGAGCTCCTCCTGGAGAATAGTCACGAAGTCCAGCAGGTTCTCCGGACGGTTGTTCCCGATGTTATAGACCTTGTAAGGCGGAACCGGAAGTCCGTCCGCACCGTTCCTGCGCTCAGGAGCATGCCGCATAACCCTGATCACTCCCTCGACGATGTCGTCAATGTAGGTGAAATCCCTCTTGCAATGCCCGTAGTTGAAGATCTTGATGCTCTTCCCCGCCCTGAGCTTGTCCGTGAACCCGAAATAAGCCATGTCCGGCCTGCCCGCCGGCCCGTAAACCGTGAAGAAACGCAGCCCGGTGGACGGGATGTTGTAAAGCTTGGAGTAGGCGTGCGCCATCAGCTCGTTGCTCTTCTTGGTGGCCGCATAGAGGCTGACCGGATTGTCCACCTTGTCATCCGTGGAGTAAGGCACCTTCTCATTAGACCCGTAAACCGATGAGGATGAAGCATATACGAGATGGTCAACTCCGTAGTGCCGGCAGGCCTCGAGAATATTGTAGAAGCCGATGATATTGCTCTCGATATAAGCGTCCGGATTCTCGATGCTGTACCGCACGCCCGCCTGTGCCGCCAGATTGACCACCACCGAAGGCGCATGCTCCGTGAAAATCCGTGTCACCGCCTCCTTCCTGGCAATGCTGTCCTCCACGAACACAAAGTCCTCATACCCCTCCAGCCTGCGCAGCCTCTCCCTCTTGATATTGACATCGTAATAATCAGTCATTGAATCGATTCCAATGACCTTAGCCCCCATCTCCAGCAGCCTCCCTGCCAGATTGCTTCCAATGAATCCCGCCGCGCCGGTCACCAGGACTGTCCGGCCGGGAAGAGTTAAATTGTCTTTAAGCATAATGTTTAATCTTGACCTAAAAGTACAAAAAAATCATATCAATCTTGCACGTTCACTGCAATTTGGAAGTCAGTGCAGACTCTGCACACGGTAACGCAAAGTCTCCGTATAATGTTTGTTTATTACAATACCTCTTTTCTCGCCAAAATCTCTCGTTCAAGATCCGGAAGCGAAGCGACAAACTTCTCGAAGCGCACTTTGCCCATTCTTGCATACAGTGCTTCTGCCAGATGATACACCTTCGTTTGAAGAAACCCCGGAAGATAGCCATTCGGATTAGAGTCCGCCTTTTTTGCATTCATTATGGCCTGGAGCATAAGAGGCAGATATTTGATGTAATAATATCCGCCGGGTTCAATGTCTCCCAAAGCCTTTTTTGCATCTTGAGCAGAATGAATATCAAGTTCCGAAAGATCCTCAAGTTTGTGATATAGAAGCCAAACTTCTATGCAAGGATTGCTGATTGTCAGAAAACAATTCTTCTTTCCGCTGCAGAAATTGTAAAGTTCCTCAATCTGTTCCTGAGGCCATCTGTCTTTGTCAATAACACACCACAGGGTGTCGCCATATTTCGCATCCAATTGGTATTCTTCCATATAGGCAAGAACTCTTTCAAGAACGTGAGACGGCGATGATGGTCTAGATTGTATTGTAACGCCATTCTCTCGCGAACATACATCATCAATTATATCAACCTTAATACGGTCAATGCCATCAAACAGCCGGAAATAGTCCGGCTCACGTTCAGTACCCTCACAGGCAATTGCAAATAGAGAATAGTCTCTGACCTTGTCCTGTGGAACAGTCCTCGTATAACCTCTTATCTTGAATCCCATACCTACTCCCAGTTAAGATCGTCCAATTTGGCAAGAAACGGGACAGCTCCGAATCTGCCATTCAAATAACCTTTTTCCAAATTCAGATCAGTACGAGGCTTGAACTCATCCAAAGAATACAAGCGAGTGGATTGGGTATCATTGTCTTTTTCCGCAAACCAGATCTCGTCATTGCGGAAAATGTCGCCATCAAGAAGACCGGCATCGTGTGTAGTGAAAATCAACTGCCCTTTCATATTCTTGTCTGTCACTATCCGCTTCACCAGAGCCCTGACAAGAATCGGATGCAGACTTCTGTCCAACTCGTCAATCACATACGTTTTATCAGAAACGCTCACTTCCTGAACAGCAGGCAGAAAATCGAAAATCCGTTGAGTTCCATCTGACTCTTCCTTAAGTTCGAAATCATAACTGACATCTTTCACATCATGAACAGTTTTCACTCTCCGCACATAAAATCTCCCACCTTCGAACCTTATGCTGATTGTAAATAGTCCTGTTTCTATAAGCGCCTCCTTTCCGTCTTCAGGCGATTTTGAGATATTCCTGACCACTTCTTCAATTTCCTGAACCAATTCAGGCCATTCAGAAATGCTCTGTTTGAACGAATCCAAATCCTCATCACGGAGAACAAGTTTGCTGATACCGAGCCCAAACGCAGCTATCAACTTCTCGGACTGACACTTGAATTCCTCGTCCGAATACCTGTTGTCAAAAATCGAAGTCGAATGCGTCTCGGGTTCAATCACGCGAAGCTGATTTGCTATCCAAAGAAAAGCATCCAACATCTTCTCATTCTTTATAATATCGTACTTAGACAGAAGCAACTCATTATTTTTCAAAAGATTATCTTCAAGGAGCGACACGAGAAGATCTCTTCTTTGATCGGACTTGACATCAGGTTCCAGTCTTATCTCATTCTTCCCGGAATCAGATGCCCATTTCCTTTCAAAAATGCATTTTGGAGTTTTCTGCGTAGAATACAGCCACTCTTCAACACAGATATTGCCCAGATAACTCAAGCCATAGGAATATTGTCCTGTCAATGTTTTGAATTCAATTTCAAGAGTCACAGGCTCGTTTGCACCGACGAATTTGTTCGCATCCCTATTTGACGAAGACAAGAGACTGCCAGCGAGAACCATCGCCTGTAAGTTTCCTATCGCCTTAACCAAACATGACTTGCCGGCGCCATTTGCCCCATAAATAACGGCTGAACACAAAACATCCGATCCTGCACTATTCCTGTGAATATGGTAATCCAGCCTACGCACATTCTGCGAAGGCAACATATTGAATTCAGTCTCTGTACCATAAGACTTGAAATTCGTGGCAACAAATCTTATCAACATTGTTACTTCTATTAAATTGAGCCGCCAAGTTACGAATTTTTCGTTATAAAACAATATGCATCCCCCGCATTGACCTGCAATTTATATTGAACATAACGAATAATTCGTCATAGCAGTTGTAGCCAATCGCTCCGGTTCCGAGTTAATTCTTTTCCTGCTGCGTGGCTCCCCCTCCCATGACCTTCTCCTTGTTGCCATCATCAAACTGCAGATTTAACTTAATTGCCTCCGGCATACTCATTTTAAGAAGTCCATGATCGTACAAGAACAATTTTGCTCTATTAACAGGCCTATTCATTCTTTTAATTGTTCTCTGTTTCCACTTATCAATCCAAGTCTCTTCATACGAACGGAACTTGTGATGGAAGTTTCCTTTATCATCCATCCACACATAGCCCCCGGCCTGTATTCTAGGCCAATATGAAGAATTTGGCTTATAGGTGCGTTCCATAAGTACAGGCCACACCAGACATTTCCCCTCCCGTTTCAGATATTCTATCAATAAATCTTTTCTGATAAATAGGCCACCGTGTTCGCCATAAACCCAACTACTATCATAACATGCCACACTCCCGTCTGGCATAAGCCATACTCCGTTGTTAACCGAGAATTTCATTCCAAGTCCCTCGTACAAGTAAGGAGAAGGCATTATCACTTCCTGAGCCTCCGCCAACGAAGCATCTGAATACTCGCTAATAGTATATAATAAATATGATGGTTGTACTTGTATACCGGTTGACAATGACTCAACGGTATACTCACAGTTTGTAAATCCTTCGCCCTCAATATCTTTCTTATAGTATTCCGACCAATAGTATTCTCTGTAATAAATGGAAGACACGTCCCTATTCTCCAATGAGGACCGACCAGCAAGGCCCGCCTTATCAATAGCACGACACATCTTCCTACGGTCTCCTTTATCCACTATAAATGCTTGAATAAATGTCCACACCTCACGCTCGCTCTTACCTTTCATTTCAACCGTATTACTAGCATTTGAGGAAATAGTATAATAAGAAAACAAGTCTATCCATATCTTATCTCCACTCTTATATTCAAGGTACTCTTCAATGTCAGGAAACAATTTCCAGCTCCTCATCCATTCCTCGTCTGAGCCTGAAGACAAATCATATTGCGGTACGCGGTATTTTGGCAATACATCAGCGAAGTCACGCATATCTGAATTCATAAACAATGTTGGATCAAACTTCCTTGCCCTTACCGTCATCTCTCCTCTCCATTTATACCTATATGGCTCCCCGTAATGATTATCAGCAAGTATTGCAGCAATTTTGTACATTGCTATCCATTGATATTTCTTACCGATTCGTTCGATGGTGTTCTTGTGCCGCATCTCGCTGGAATGCTGTCCATCAAACTTCTTGAATACATGCGCATCGTATCCGATTTCTTCAAATATATATTTGATTGCATAGTTTGAAACCAGCTCTATATCCTCATTCCAGTTATCCAGAAGCGACTGGAATGTGTAGCGTCCAAAGTCCCCATAAAAACCTCTTGAACTATGTTCTGTCCGCATCGAGAACATGATATTATTCTGTGCATTGTACAACTCCTTGTCTTCAGTTTTATCGTAATCGAGCTCGTATTTCAAAATCTCCGCTTTAGAAGCCAACACATTCTTTATAGTATTGCTATAGGGTCCCGTGACATTCTTCATTTCAATATCCACTTGACAATCTAAATACAAGGCATAGTCAATAATACATTTCCCATAATCCCTTACAAGTATATTCTCTCTTGGTTCTCCATCCTTGAAAAGGCAATTGTAGGTCGTCTGTGCAACAGATGCTACATATTCTTTCGACTGATTGCCCGTACAGCACCCAAAAGCGACAGCAAACAATCGTTCTACGATATAGTCATCATCTACATTGTAGTAGTCGTTTATACATTGCAATAGGCAATTCTGTTGATTCCTAAGCAAATTGACCAATGCATGCGTTGTTTTATCGCGAAGGGCCAGATTAGTTGTAGTCAGCGTCCATATAAGTTGTCTGCAAATAAGAATCAACACATCCTTATCCAAATGGGCTACCACATCATCTGAAACCGAATGTCCCCACTCTACCAATTCCATTAAATAATCATTGGCAATGGCATTCCCGGATATATAAGTCGTCCACAGAGCATCCCTCTCCACCATTCTTAATGGTTTCAATACTTCATCCAACACGTTAGCATTCAATGGCCATTCCTTGTGATAAGGCACACTTGCGATAATATCAAACACATCAAGCCACTGCTGGCCATCGGCATAACTATTGAGTAATGCTTTTCCTGCTGGAGTAAGGCTTGTACGCATTGGCAAACCCTTAACAAAAAAATCCAACGGATTGTACCACGAATCGTCATCTTTCAGTATTTCAAACAACTCTTTCCCTGTTTTTGCAGGTAAAATATCCGTCAATGCTTCAAACACAGCTTCATCATTCAAATAAGAGCCGCTGATAACATCGTTTTCAACCATGCTTCTGGCAATTAGGTAGGCTCCTATCGTATCATATCCGAAAGTGTAATGTGGCTCCTTTTCGGAGAAATGGTACTCATTCAGAATTCCTTCATCCACCAATGCCGTCAGATAATTGTCTGCCTGATCTTTGATCGTTTGATTGTTACACAAGATATCTAGCACATCTTGCTGGGACATTTTCCAACGATTGCCATCTGCAATCATCTTATCTGCTATCTCATGAAGAACACTTTGAAGAACCAGAGACGAGTATTGAAATACTTCGGACAGACGTTTATTGAAATGAGCGACGTAATGTTCTATAATCTCCATCCTTGTTTCATGCTTAGGAGGAGTCAGATCTCCTTTGTGTGCTTGACAGAATAATGTCAAAAGCATTGGGTTTTTGAACTCATTGTTCATTATTGGCCACACGGGGAGAGGTACAGAGAAAGATTTGAACATATATTCCACAGCCCCTGAGACATTCTTCTCAAAGCCATGGTGACGGTATGAAGGAAGTCCCTCAGTTTTGATGAAGCGGTCAATCCAATTGTCTCCTCCACTTGTTCTCACAGATACAATCATCCCAATATTCTCGTATGATTGGATCTCATTCAAGAAATTAAGCAGATGATCTTTCCAAAGAGACAATCCAACTCCCTCATTTATTCCATCGACTACTATCAATACTCGTCCATGCTGCTTTCCGTATTTGTCCAATGCCTCAAAGAAAGATTGCTTCTTACATCTGACATCCAGCGCATTCAGGATTTGTTCCATCGGTGTGTTGGTATCAGTTATCATCCGCCCAAGGAAGAATATCGTTGGCTGGTTTTCTTCCATTCTGCGTTGTACCAACGTGGCAAGCAAGTGGGTTTTTCCATAACCTCCCTGACCATAGACAATCAGTGATTGTCCCTTGATACTCTGAATCCAATCATTTTCCAGACGAGCTCGGATTTTTCTCAAGTCTGACTGAATGTTATTGAAGCGATAGTCATCATCATTCACCTTTTTGTTAATGATGGCTTGACTTAAGATACTCTCAACATTGTCAATAGCTTGCGATAAGGTCTCTAGACCTTGCGCATCAAAACGCTTCAACGACAGATTGTCTACAATCTGCTCGACGGCATTATCTGCTTCCGTGAGCGTTATACCCTCAATATTGTCTTTATAGTTATCTTTGGCACGATTGAAGTCAGAAAGTAATTTGGATCGATCTTTCACAAATAGTTGCGCCACTCTTTCATCCCGGCAGGTGGAAGCGAATGCGTCTTCAAATAAATCGTATTTGAAGTTGATGCTTAAGTCAATTTTTCTCCCGAGATTCTTGATTCCAAGCCTTGACTTTTCATTAAACCAGTCTTGAGTAGGAATAAATTCAAACTCCTTATTAATTACTTTAACCGCAGAGGAAAGAATCTCGTTCTTGTATTTGAGATTCGTGCAATAGAGAAAAGCAGCATAAGCGAGCGTCACAAATAACAATGATGATATTAGCAATTCTGTGGGCACGCCGTTATCTATCCAAAGTTGCAAGTCTATCACACCCTTCTCGTTAGCTGCATATATATTAGCCTTTATGAAGGGAATAACGCCTCCGCCGCCTATGATGATTGTCACTGCGCCAATATAAGTCTTGAATGCCCATGTCTGGCGGCGATTCTCCATATACTTTTGGAACATCTCATTCAGTTTGTCAGCATCCAGATAATCTTTGGCTTTACCAACAATAATTCTGAATACTCCACGCGCTAACCGGGAATCTAAAAAAAAGACTCCCAACCAGCCTAATAGGATGATAACAACTAAGATGAGTATATAGAGAACTATAGACATACTAAAAATTTGCAATTAATAACTCTGACCTATTCTCACACGTCGCTGCGTACCAGTCGCTCATCGTGGAGTCACATATCTTCACACCCAGTTCCTTGCACTTCTGCAGCACCCGATAGAACGGCATGCGATAGAAGTGTTCACCGCAACGGTTTCTTGTGCAGAATCTTTCTGTTTGCTGCTGCGGGACCGTGCAGGCTTGATTGGGCTGAGAAGAATTGTTCCTCATGGTATCAACTGAAGGAACTCGCCCGCATTTTCTCCTTCCTCTTTCGGGGCGTACTTGCGCTTTGCGTCATAGAAGTTCCATGGGCTAATCCCAAGTTCCGACAGGCGCTGTTTGCAACTGATCTTGTTCTCGTCGCAGGAGGCAATCACCTGGGCGACCTCTTCCTTTGTCATCATGGCGTTTAGTATTTGATGCAAAGGTAGCTGCCCCAGTTGCCCTGATGGATGCCGTTTATCGGAGGCTTACATTACTTGTACGCATTGGGATGTTTTGATTGTATTTATCATTAAAGAGATTAGTCATTTACTTTTCTTTAAACTCCAACAGACTTAATAACCCAAAAGCATGGACTATTCGGTCAGCAACAGTAGAGTTAAATCCTGAAGTCTGTAATAAGCCATGACTGATCCGGTTTCTTAGGTTCCATCCATTATGCTCTGTAAACAAGTTTTTGAAGTATGTCTGCATATCCTCCTTCAAGCTATTTTTGGCTTCTTCACTATCAAGAAGACCGTCCAAAGATATATAGCGATTGCCATCTTTAGGGTCTCGATCAGATTGTAGAATCTCACCGCCGCACAGTGATACCATCCGTCTTATCGCAGATTCGAACTGTGGTATCAGCAAATGGCAGGCAACGATATAATCTTCTTCAAAATAGGCCTTCATTCCCCTTTCAAAGAGCCCATATTGTTCCTCTGCTATTAAAGGTGAATCTTTGAAGGCATCCAATACTATTTCTAAACTTAGTTTCCCTTGCTCTATCATTCTTGTTACTTCTAATTTCAGAAATATGGCAGAAATCAGCATTCTGCGATACATGCCATACATTAGTTTTTGATATTCTGAATCTTCACCTACACCAACATTGTTAATTGGCGAACCATTTATATCGTATGTTGTAGTTCTAATAATATCCAGAAGAGGATATTGCTCTGCCTCCTCTTTCTGTCTTTGGCGTTCTACATCTTGAATGGGCATATTACGAAGTAGATACTTCAAGAACACTTCTTTAGGTGTACCAGATAAGAAATCATTTAAATATACCTCAAGTTGTTCATTGTCAATAGGCACTGAGAACTCATGTCCTTGCATATCTGCTAGAGCCTTCTTTCCCCAATCCTGAATATCGATGTAGAGATTATTGGCCTCCTTGTAAAAATGATACTTTCGATATTTAGACTGCATAATCTGCAACATTGCATGAGCCCACATTCCTCCCCTCAGGTCAAAAGACTTCTTAATGACAACTAGTTCACGATCTAGATATTCTTTGATTTTGATATTATCGCCCTTCTTATTATAATACTCACAAAGCAAATCGGTTTCCTCAGCGAGAATGTGCGCGAAATGGTCAGTCTTACCTCCATCTAATAATGCCTGAGATTCAATTCTATTAAAACGCGCCTCATTCTCTTTTACCAAAGCCTCTTCAAACCTACCGTATCTTTCCAGATAAGTAATCATTATCTTAAAATGCCGCCCCCACAAACCAGGACTTTCGTCCTTACCATGCTTATGGTCATAGTCCCACAGAACCTGTTGAGCTTTTTCGAAAAGTTGAATATTATTGATAGAGGCGGACATCTGCAAAGCACGCTCCATTTTTAAATAGCCCTCTACTTCGTAAGCGACATAGTCGTCTTCGACACATTTTATGACTGCTTCTATATACGGCAGTATAATCGTCCTATAGTCAGGCTTGTCACCGGTCACTTTCTTTTTGAAATCAAGAACTAATCCCGTATATCTCATTAACATCAAGGGGTTTGCTGTCTCACCGGCTCTATTTTCCCAATAGCTAATATGATTTGGTTTAATTGAGGAAATATCCGGTCGCAACACTTCTTCACCTGTATCTGTACGCACCCATGTGGTCATAGGACCAAGATATGTATTCCAATGTTTTTCTCCCGTATTGTCTTGGAAAGCCATAGCCAGATACTCCGCTTGAGCTTCAAATGAAGCAGTGATTTCCTCTGGCAACTGCGCTATGGTATTAGACACATCTAAATAGTGAAAATGCTTTTTCTCTGGATTATCAAATAACAACAGCGCCTCCTTCAATGTGTTCATAATTGAGCCTTCTTAAACATTTAACAGATTGCGGCAAGCCTTCCAAAAATCGCCCGGGACGCCGTACTTCTCGCAGGCTTCATAATAAGTGTCCCTGGGCAAATCCCGTCACAAGACCATGCTGATGGTCAACGTGCGCGCCGATCGGGCACACACGATAATTTATTATTGGCGAAAGTATTAACTTTGTCTCAGGAAAGTTCACACTTACTAATGCTATGGCTATAAAGATAACCTCTGATCCTTTTCTTGTATATGCTATCAATAAAGATGGCGCACTGGTTCATATAGATGACGTCCCGAATGGATTGGGCTGTAATTGCGTTTGTCCATATTGTAAGGATAGGCTTATTGCCAAAAATGGAGGCACAAAAAATGCGCACAGTTTTGCTCATTGCGGTGGGGCTGATTGCATCGGTGCGAAAGAATCTGTTTTACACCTTTTAGCCAAAGAGGTTTTGTGCGAGGAAAAGGTCATCGCACTTCCTGTCAGTTCCGGTTGCGCACCTGTCGGAAAGCTAAGTCTGGACAGGGTTGAAAAAGAAGAGTACCACCCCGAGCTGAAACTTCGTCCAGATTGTGTTGGATACTATGGCGAAAAACAAATCTGGATAGAGTTTAAGCGCTCCCATGCCGTAGATGTACACAAGGAGGAAAAGATTATCTCAGCCCATATAGATTGTATAGAGATTGATCTTAATGACTGCAAGCAAGACAAGGAAGAAATCCGCAAGTTTATAACAGAAAATCCAGCTAAACGCAGATGGATTTACTACTCTGCACGTGGGTTATGTGAACATAATCCACACACCAGGTCTGATGGCCACGCCGAAAACCATAACTCCTATTTTGAAAATAACAGGATAAGCAGACATTATGCGATTGAAGACGGAATAAGAGTTGTCAACTCCTATGAAAGCGATCTTGATGCCGTCAGCCATACCTATACGTGTCCCTCCTGCGGAGAAGAAGTCTTTGTTGATGTGGATAATGATGGATGCTATAGCTTTTCACATATAATAGAGAACAAGTATTGTGATTACGCACTATATTTGAAGCGAACAGCGAAACAAATTCTGAAACAAGTATTTGAAAGTGCTCTCCAGTTCAATATTGCAGTAAGACAACGGCACGAATGCAAACATGCTAAAGAGTGCAGGCTCGCAAATGATTCATGTGTCAAAGTTGAGCCGCATACATTCGACATCAAAAAGCATGGATTCGATTCGTGCAAAATGGGCTATCTATTCGAAGGGGCGACACAACAATCAGACCTTGTTTTCTGTAAAGGAGACTCAATGGAAGATGCTATAGCCGTCGTGATAACTCATCCATCTCTACCAATAGAATACGAAGACTGGAATATTAGGCGGCTGCAGATTTCCATAAGAAGCGAGTATGATATTGAGCGTCTGAAGCATGGTTTAATTGACCAGGATAATACCGATTGTTTCAGATTCAAAGATTCGTCAGATACTTGCGTTGAACCTCAAGAAACCTCACGGGAATTTGTTAAATACACATTTTACAACAGCGGTAAGTTTTATCGAGATACTGTAAATTGTAATGGTGTATTCACAAAGAGCACATTGCGAAATGTAATCAAGGAAGTGATATTCATCAAGGCAACCGGCAACGATGACGAGATGCGAAACTACTTACTGAGCAAGCTCAAGAAATCCGGCATCACACAACAGTGCTATTGCTACCTGTGCTATTTCTTAAAAAGCTATTCTTCAATCTATGGAAGGCAATACATCTGCTCGAGATATAAGACTAAAGGGACTCCGCGCAATCCACTTGACACCAAACCAGTGAACTGTCCATATTTTAGCATAGACAGGAATGTGGAAAGGCATATCGCAGAAGTATCGGATCAAATGGAGATTATTGAGCTATAGATTATGAATGCCCCTGAGATAACCAGGAAAGACATCTTCAACTACTGACAAGAAAGTTGCGATGTGCAAACACTCTCTGTTTCATCAGCCACAAACCTCACATCCGGCTCAGGTCTATCCGATAGCAGTTGGTATCATACTGCCCGAAGCCCAGTTTCCGGTACAGTGCATTGGCGGCCTCAAGCCCAAGACCGCCTCAGAATCTAAGCGACAGCCCCATTCCGGAAGTGGTCGGGCCAATCTCGAGGCTCACTGACCTGTCACGGCCATAAACATTTCGTTCATTGTAATCCGCCGCAACCCATTTCAGACGGCCGCGGCTGATGAACAGGTATGCAATACCGCCGCCAAGCATAGCCATTCCCACAGCATTAAC
>SAMEA3663025__coassemble_612_pt1 | contig 22085 bp, 16 predicted proteins | sample SAMEA3663025__metabat2_low_PE_053 | metagenome-assembled genome bin SAMEA3663025 (sample SAMEA3663025) | pig gut metagenome | biome: pig gut; feature: pig-associated habitat; material: faeces | place: France | collected 2012
CCCTACAGGGCCTTCTGGGGCAGGTCGGCCGGCCAGGTGAATGTCACGAGGATTTGGTTTACAGACTATATCAATGATGTCACCGTCGCCGGAATAATTATCTAAATGTGAAAGGACCAAGCACGGAAGCCGTCACAAAGCGGGCGGAGCGAGCCATTGGCTGAGCTTGCGCAGCCTGCGTTGAGCAGCCGGAGGGCGTATATTCCGGCTGCGTTGACGAAAGACAGGCCAGGTACACATCTAGTTACTCAGCATCCACCCGTCCAAGAATGAGGCTTAAGTCTAAATGCCTGTTTATCGCGCGCCATGGAGATGCTTGCCGGATAATGATCTCGTGACATTCATCTGCACACCCACCCCACTGTTCTACGTACCTGTGTGGCAGGTAGGCGGCGCAGGTGGACACAATTCCTTTCCATTGGGACACCCTGGATGCCCTACAATGCCTTCTGGGGCAGGTCGGCCGGCCAGGTGAATGTCACGAGGGCTTGTGCTTTGCAACCTGTTATTCTACCAAAACTGGCTCTCATCGTTTCATTTCCGGCCCTCTTCTTTTGTGACGTGTTATTTCGTAGAATCTCGCTTCCCCATAAATCTTTCATTGCTTTCTGGTTCTGCGGCGTGTTACTTCATTAGTTTTAGGACAATGTCAATGACGGCACCGCCGCCGGAATATACGCCCTCCGGCGGTAAAGGTCAAGCGCTGCGGGGAGCTCGCCCAAAGGCTCTCCTCGCGCTTGACTTTTGCCTATGTATACGTGGTTGTTCGTGCAATTCATTCATCCAGGTGCTTATCAGCGGGACTGCTAGTGTATTTCATCCTGTCGGGAATTTCAGCGTGATCCTTTGTGCAATTCATCTAGGCAGGCCAGCACCACCTGGGGCCATTGTGGACGGGTTGCCCTGCCTAGATGTAGTCATTTTCGGGACATCTAGGCAGGGTAAGGGCAATACACATATCTGTGGCGGGGGATCCCTGCCTAGATGAATTGCACGAAAGCGAAAAGGTGGATTGTTCCCTGTTTGCAAATAAATAATCATCCTGCGTCGAGCGGATTCCTGCTGGAAGAGGTTCTCGTGACGCTGCGGGTGCTCGCCCAAAGGCTTTCCTAGCGCTTGACTGTTGCCTCGGCAACCCACTTCCGCTTGCCCAATACCCACTTCTGTTTGCCCGATAATGGGCGACGCAGAATTATCCGGAATTGACGCATTTCATTCACGCTGATGCCGTCGGAAAAGGCAATTTCCCGGTTTGGGGAAGTTGTCAAAAATTCTTCGATAAGATATTGCCTGCTTGATTGGGAACAGAGAAAAATTTCGTAACTTTGCGACGCTTTGGAGAGCGGCGCCGGAATCTTGGTGATTTGAGATAATGACCGATTCTCAGGGCTTATGTCCCAAAGGAAGCCTGGATCCTGTCCGGAAGCCATCCGCCTTATCCTGCAGACCTTTGCCCTGCCCTCGGAGCAGCCTATAACGAACAGACTATAATTATGAAAGTAGCGATTTTAATGGGATCCACCAGCGACTACGATGTAATGTCAGCCGCCGTGGAGACACTTGACGCTTTTGGAGTGCCGTATGAGAAACGGGTCATAAGCGCACACAGGACACCGGATCTGATGTTTGAATATGCAAGGTCGGCCAAGGCCAATGGCATTGACGTGATTATTGCGGGAGCAGGTGGCGCGGCGCACGTGGCCGGCGTCATTGCGGGACTGACAACGGTGCCAGTAATCGGAGTGCCGATCAGAACCCAGATGATGGGAGGCTTGGATTCGCTGCTTTCGATTGTCCAGATGCCCGGCGGAATACCGGTGGCAACGGTTGCCATCAATGGAGCAAAGAATGCGGCACTGCTTGCCGTGCAGATGCTTGCGATAAAATATGAGGACCTTGCGGCCAAGCTTGAGGAGTTCCGGAAGAAACAGACACAGAAGGTTTTGGACGCTGAAATCTGATGAAAGGCAATTGGAAATATGCGGTGGCGTGTTCAGGGAGTCGAATGACTACCGGAGAATGCGCCACCTGCTTTTTATTTTCAATGTAAACGCCGCCAATCAATGTCAGCGCCGCCTTTCGATATGAACGCCGCCAATCAATACGAGCGCGCAATCAATATAAACGCCCTCCCGGCGCAAAATAAAGAACAAACAGAAACCCAACATACTGATATGCAGAATTACCGCATTTTCGTAGAAAAACATCCTGAATTTCAGGTAGAGGCAGCAAGCCTCAAGGCAGAACTGAACGAGAACCTCCAGCTCCGGCTGACAACACTCCGGCTGCTGAACGTCTATGACCTCTTCGGCTTCACTCCGGAGCTCCTTGAGAAGAGCCGCTACAGCGTCTTCGGGGAAATCGTGACTGACAATGTCACCGACACCTGCGACCTCGAGGGCAAGAAATACATTGCCATTGAATATCTCCCGGGCCAGTTCGACCAGAGAGCCGCATCCGCCGTGGACTGCGTCCGCCTCATTGACCCTGCGGCTGAAGTCAGAATCAAGAGCTCCAAGCTCATCATCCTTGACAATGACATTGACGACGCCACCCTCGGCAGAATCAGACATTATATGATCAATGCCGTTGAATCCCGCGAGAAAGACCTGGCCAAACTCACCGACTCCGAGCAGGCCGCCGTCAAGCCGGTAGCCGTCCTCGAAGGGTTCACGAAAATGCAACCTTCTGAATATGAGGCATATTGCCGCAAGATGGGTCTGGCAATGAATGCCGACGACCTCGGAGAAGTGGTCAAGTACTTCACCGAAGAAGGCCGCGAGCCCAACGAGACCGAGCTCAGGATCCTTGACACATATTGGAGCGACCATTGCCGCCACACCACATTCACCACTGAACTTGAGGAATATGGGGTCGAGGACTCCTTCGCCAAGGAGGAAATCGACGGAACACTGAAACTCTACCTCAGGCTCCGCAAGGAACTCGGCCGCGAAGGCAAGGGCCTGAATCTCATGGACATGGCCACCATCGGCGGAAGATATCTCCGCAGCATCGGCAAACTCGACGACATGGAAGTCAGCGAGGAAAACAATGCCTGCAGCATCTACGTGGATGTAGAAGTGGACGGCCGCCTCGAGAAATGGCTGCTCATGTTCAAGAACGAAACCCACAACCACCCGACGGAAATCGAGCCGTTCGGAGGCGCTGCAACCTGTCTCGGCGGAGCAATCCGCGACCCTCTTTCCGGACGTTCATACGTATATCAGGCAATGAGGGTGACCGGAGCAGGCGATATCTACAAACCTGTGGCTGAGACACTTCCTGGCAAACTCCCGCAGTGCGTCATTACCCGCAAGGCAGCCCATGGCTACTCCAGCTACGGCAACCAGATAGGCCTTGCCACTACACACGTCAGGGAAATCTACGACGAGGGCTACACTGCCAAGCGTCTTGAAGTCGGAGCAGTGGTCGGAGCAGTGAAGGCCGACAAGGTCCGCAGAGAGTCCCCAGTGCCGGGAGACATTGTCCTCCTGCTCGGCGGCAGAACCGGACGTGACGGAATCGGAGGAGCTACAGGCTCATCCAAGGAACATACCGAGGAATCCCTCGAAACCTGCGGCAGCGAGGTCCAGAAAGGAAACGCTCCTGAGGAGAGGAAACTCCAGAGACTTTTCCGCAGGCCTGAGGTCACCAGCCTCATCAAGAAGTCCAACGACTTTGGAGCCGGCGGAGTCAGCGTTGCCATCGGAGAGCTGACGGACGGCCTCGACATCTATCTCGACAGAGTACCTGTAAAATACAGCGGACTGAACTCTACCGAATTGGCTATCAGTGAGTCACAGGAAAGGATGTCAGTGGTCGTAGCCCCTGGTGACGCCGAAAGATTCAAGGAATACTGCCGCAGCGAGAATGTGGAAGTGACCCACGTCGCTGACGTTACGGATACCAGGAGAATGAGAATGTACAATGGCGACAGACTCGTCGTTGACCTCAAGCGCAGCTTCATCGACAGCGCAGGAGCCAGGCATTACGCCAAGGCCTGCATCGGAGCAGTCGAGGACATTGACCCGTTCCGCCGCGAAGTGGCAGGCGAGTCCCTCAAGGATAAGCTCAACAACAATCTCAAGGACCCTAACGTAGTGAGCCAGAAGGGCTTGATAGAAATGTTCGACTCCACTATCGGAAGGTCCACAGTCCTTATGCCATACGGCGGGGAACTCCAGCTCACAGAGACCCAGGTCTCAGTCCAGAAACTCCCGACCGACGGATACACCGACACCGCCAGCATCATGGCATTCGGATTCAATCCGGTCATAAGCAAATGGAGCCCTTATCACGGAGCCGCATATTCAATGGTCGAGGCCTGCGCCAAGGTAGTCGCCGCCGGCGGCCATTATGAGAAAATGCGCTTCTCCTGCCAGGAATATTTCGAGAGAATGACACACGACCCCAAGGTCTGGGGCAAGCCGATGAGCGCCCTCCTAGGTTCTCTCAAGATGCAGATCGAACTCGGTCTCCCGTCCATCGGAGGCAAGGATTCAATGAGCGGCACATTCGAGCACATCAATGTCCCTCCGACACTTATCTCATTCGGTATCACCACGGTAGATGCCAATAAAGTAATATCTCCGGAACTCAAATGGGAGGGCAACCAGCTCTATCTCATCAAGCATACCCCGCGTGCAGACAGGATGCCGGACGTGGACCAGCTCAAGAAGAACTGGGCCTATGTCACAGAGCAGATCGAGGCAGGCAACATTGTCTCGGCCTGGGCTGTAGGATTCGGCGGCGTGGCCGAGGCATTGTGCAAGATGTCCTTCGGCAATGCCTTCGGAGTCGATGTGAAAATCCCTGAAAATGAGCTCTTTGACTACAGCTACGGCTCAATCGTGGTAGAATCCGAAGGAAGCCTCGATTTCGAAAATGCGGAGTATCTTGGCCTCGTGACATCCGGCGTGGACGACTGCCTCAGAATCAATGCCAAGAACATCCCTATGGCAGACCTCGTGGAAAGCGCATTCGCAGGCTACGAGAGAGTCTATCCCGCTACCAGCAAGCCTTTAATGAAACGTCTCCTGCCAAAGGGAGCCGAGGGCGTGAAGCCTTACAAGGCCAAGAAGGCGGACCTCAAATACAAAGGAGAGAAGGTTGCGGAACCGATAGCCTACCTCCCTGTATTCCCGGGAACCAACTGCGACTACGACACCGCCAAGGCATTCCGCAAGGCCGGAGCGAAGGTGGAGATGAGCGTGTTCCGCAATCTCACCACCCAGGACATCTTCGACTCCATAGCCGAGATGAAGGCCAATATTGAAAAATGCCACATCCTGGCATTCTGCGGCGGATTCTCTGCCGGTGACGAACCGGACGGAAGCGGCAAGTTCATTGCCAATGTATTGAACAATAAGGATATAGCAGAGGCAATCGAAGGCCTCATTGCCAGAGGTGGCCTCATTCTCGGAATCTGCAACGGATTCCAGGCCCTCGTCAAGTCCGGCCTTCTTCCTTACGGACATCTCGGCTGCGTCACCAAGGACTCTCCGACATTGTTCCGCAACGACATCAACCGCCACATCTCCCAGATTGCCTGCACCCGCCTCGCGACAGTCAACTCGCCTTGGCTCTCCGGCCTGAAAATCGGAGACACATTCTCCATCGCAGTCAGCCACGGGGAAGGCAAGTTCGTTGTAAATGAGGAACTTGCGAAGGAACTCTTCGAGAATGGCCAGGTAGCGTTCCAGTATGCCGACCCTATTGACAATGCTGTCACGATGGAGTCCCCTTACAACCCGAACGGCTCCTACTACGCCATCGAGGGCATCATCAGCCGTGACGGACGAATCCTCGGAAAGATGGGCCACACGGAGCGCTACGAGAACAACCTCTTCAAGAACATTGTCTCCGAGAAGGAACAGCCGCTCTTTGACAATGCCGTGAGATACTTCAGAGGAGAATAAGCTGAGCGATAACGAACAAGACAAATGAACAGGACAAACATTATCCACGACGGCGTTTCGATCAAGATTTACGAAACGGATGAGCCGGACAAGGTGATCATCAGCTTCACCGACGACATCACCGCCTACTACAAGATCAAGAAAGCCGTCATCAGGGACAAGGGCCTTTATTGCAACAACATCTCCTGCATGATATTCCGCCATCTCATCAAAGGTGGGATTCCGGTGCACTTCATCAGGCAGATTTCGGACAGGGAGCAGCTCTGCCGCAAGGTGGACGTGATTCCGATGGAAGTCATTGTGCGCAATGTCATTGCCGGGTCTATGGCCCAGCGCCTCGGAATCGAGGAGGGAATGGTGCCGAACGAGACCATCTTCGACATCTGCTACAAGTCCGACGAACTAGGCGACCCGATAATAAATGACTACCACGCCATTGCCCTCGGCCTCGCCACCCGTGCGGAACTGGATGAGATATACAGCATCACGAAGAGGGTCAATGATATCCTCTACCCGCTGTTCAAGGGCATTGGCATAACGCTGGTGGACTTCAAGATAGAGTTCGGCCGGCTCCCGGACGGAAGCCTTGTGCTGGCCGACGACATTACCCCGGACAGCGCCAGATTCTGGGACATTGAGACCGGGATGAAGCTGGACAAGGATAGGTTCCGCCATGACGCAGGCAAGGTTGGCCTCGCGTATAAGACTGTATATGAGAGACTTGCATCGGTGACAGATAACAGTGATTGCGATGAATGACAATAATCAGGCTCCGTTCAGGGGCATTCACGAAGAATGCGGCGTCTTCGGCGTCTATGGCGTGAAGAATGCCGCCGAAATCACCTACTACGGCCTTCACTCCCTCCAGCACAGGGGGCAGGAAGGCTGCGGAATAGTCGCTGTCAATGATGAAGGCCAGCTCAGGAGAGTCAAGGGCCAGGGCCTCGTCACCGAGGTGTTCAACAATGACAATCTCTCCAGCCTGAAAGGCAGTATGGCAATGGGCCACGTGAGATATTCCACGACGGGTGGCGGCGGAATCGAGAACGTCCAGCCTTTCCTCTTCAGGCACAATTCCGGAGATTTCGCATTGGCCCACAACGGCAACCTGGTCAACTCCGTCCAGCTCCGCAAATATCTCGAGGACAGGGGCAGCCTCTTCCAGTCCACCTCCGACAGCGAGATTCTCGCCCACCTCATCAAGAAGGACCCGCTCGAGCGCAAGACCCCGCGGATTTTCCCGATAATGGAGGCCCTCAATATGATAGAAGGCGCATTCGCATTCCTGATAATGACCCAGAACCGCATCTACGCCTGCCGTGACAAATACGGACTGAGGCCGCTTTCTCTCGGACGGCTCGGTGACGGATACGTGATAAGCAGCGAGACATGTGCGTTCAGCGTGATCGGGGCAGAGTACATCAGGGACGTGGAACCGGGAGAGATTGTCACCATAGACCACCACGGAATCAGGTCCAGAAGATACTCCGAGTATCAGAGACACGCAATGTGCGCGATGGAGTACATATATTTCGCGAGGCCGGACAGCGACATTGAGAATGTAAATGTGCACACCTTCAGGAAGGAGTCGGGAAAACTCCTCTTCAAGGAATCACCAGCGGATGCGGACATCGTCATCGGCGTTCCGGACTCCAGCCTCAGTGCGGCAATGGGATATTCCGAGGCCAGCGGCCTGCCGTATGAGATGGGCCTCATCAAGAACAAATACATCGGCAGGACCTTCATCCAGCCTTCCCAGGAAATGAGGGACAAGGGCGTCAAGATGAAGCTCTCCCCGGTACGCAGCATAGTGGAAGGCAAGAGAGTGGTCCTCATTGACGATTCCATAGTCCGGGGAACCACTTCCAGAAGGATTGTGCGGATGCTCAGGGAGGCCGGGGCGACAGAGGTCCACGTCAGGATTGCCAGCCCGATGATCAAGTCCCCTTGCTTCTACGGCGTGGACATTTCCACTTACGACGAACTGCTCTGCGCACACCGCACATTGCAGGAAGCCTGTGAGACAATAGAGGCGGATTCATTGGCATTCCTTTCGGAAAATGCCCTCTACGAGGCCGGAAGGCGGAGCGACCTCTGCCTGGCCTGCTTCAGCGGCATTTATCCGACCGCCCTGTATTCCAGCATTGAGGATGCCAACAAAGAAGGGAAATTCTAAAAACATTGATATACTATGGCAGTAGATTATGAGAAAGCAGGCGTAAGCCTCGAAGCCGGATACGACGTTGTCCGCCGTATCAAGAAACACGTGGCTTCCACTTCCCGTACGGGCGTGATGGGAAACATCGGCTCCTTCGGCGGAATGTTCGACCTTTCCGCACTGAACATCAAGGAACCTGTCCTCGTCAGCGGAACTGACGGCGTGGGAACCAAGCTCAAACTGGCATTTGCAATGGACAAGCACGACACCATCGGCATCGATGCAGTTGCAATGTGTGTCAATGACGTGCTGGCGCAGGGAGCCGAGCCTCTTTTCTTCCTCGACTATGTCGCTGTGGGAAAGAACATTCCGGCCAAGGTTGAGGCTATTGTCTCCGGAGTTGCCGAGGGATGCCGCCAGGCCGGCTGTGCCCTCATCGGCGGTGAGACTGCCGAGATGCCGGGAATGTACGGGGACGGGGAATATGACATTGCCGGCTACACTACCGGAGTCGTGGAGAAGTCGAAGCTCATTGACGGCACCAAGGTCAAGGTCGGCGACGTGCTCGTGGGCATTGCATCCACCGGAGTGCATTCCAATGGCTTCAGCCTCGTCCGCAAGGTATTCTCAGACGCCGGCCTCGATATACATAAGGTCTATCCGGAACTTGGCGACAAGCCTCTCGGCGAGGTGGCATTGACCCCGACCCGCATCTATGTAAGGCAGGTCCTCGACGTGATCCGCAACTGCGATGTGCACGGTGTCGCCCACATCACCGGAGGCGGCTTCGACGAGAATATCCCTCGCATCCTCCAGGAGGGTCAGGGCATCCATGTCGAGGAGGGGAGCTGGGAAATCCTGCCGATTTTCCGTTTCCTCGAGAAGCACGGCAACATCAGCCACCGCGAGATGTTCAACATCTTCAACATGGGTGTCGGAATGGTGCTCGCAATGGACGAATCCGAGGCGCAGAAGGCAATTGACATCCTCGCCAGCCACGGCGACAAGGCCACTGTCATAGGCAGTGTCACCGCCACCCCGGGGGTTGACATCAAACTGCTTTAGGCTTCCATTGACCCTTCGCACAAATCGTAAACAACTAAAACACAGCATAATGAAAGCATTGATAAGTGTAAGCGACAAGACCGGCGTAGTGGAATTCGCCCGTGAACTCGTCGCACTCGGCTGGGAGATTCTCTCCACCAGCGGAACTATGAAACTTCTGCGCGAGGCAGGACTTCCTGTCACCAGCGTCAGCGACGTTACCGGATTCCCTGAAATCTGCGACGGCCGCGTAAAGACCCTTCATCCGAAAATCCACGGTGCCCTTCTTGCCCGCAGGGATATCCCTGAGCATATGAAAGCATTGAAGGACAATGAAATAGAAACCATTGACCTCGTCTGCGTGAACCTCTATCCTTTCCGCGAGACCATCGCGAAACCGGATGTGACAATGGAGGATGCAGTGGAGCATATCGACATAGGCGGACCGTCAATGTTGAGGAGCGCTGCCAAGAACTGGGAGTCGGTGACCGTTGTCTGCAACCCTTCCGACTACGCCACCATCATTTCAGAGATCAAGACCACCGGCAACACGACCCGCGAGACAAGGCTTGCCCTTTCCGCCAAGGCCTATACCCACACTGCCGAGTACGATATGGCCATCGCCACCTATATGCGCGCCCAGGCCGGCCTGAATGAGAAACTCTTCCTGGAGTACGATCTCAAGCAAAGCCTCCGCTACGGTGAGAACCCTCACCAGCAGGCCAAGTTCTACAGCAGCGCAGAGGTGGAGCCGTTCTCCCTCGCCACAGCTGAGCAGCTTGGCGGCAAGGAGCTGTCATACAACAATATACAGGATGCCAATGCGACATTGAACATTGCCCGTGAATTCGACGAGCCGTTCTGCGTGGGCGTAAAGCACATGAATCCTTGCGGCAGCGCAGTGGGCAAGACCATAGCCGAGGCCTGGAGGAAGGCTTACGAGGCAGACAAGACCAGCATTTTCGGCGGAATCGTGGCAGCCAACAGGGAGATCGACCTCGAGACCGCACAGATGCTCAAGCCTATTTTCCTTGAAATCGTGATGGCTCCTTCATTTGCCCCGGATGCCCTCGAACTGCTCCAGACCAAGAAGAACCTCCGCATTCTCAAGGTGGATATGACCAGGGATGACAAGGTCCGCAGCCAGTATGTAAGCATGAACGGCGGAATGCTCGTCCAGGACAGGGACAGCAGCATTGTTCCTGTAAGCGCAGGTCAATGTGTGACCGAGGCGAAGCCGACCGAGGCCCAGCTCGCCGACCTCGATTTCGCATGGAAGATTGTAAAGCACGTGAAGTCCAATGCCATAGTCGTGGCCAAGGACGGAATGACCTACGGTGTAGGCGCAGGCCAGATGAACCGTGTCGGCTCAGCTGAAATCGCTCTCAAGCAAGCTGCCGCAACATTGAAGAAAGAGGGCAGGGACATCAATGCCGAAGGCCTCGTGCTCGCTTCAGACGGCTTCTTCCCGTTCAATGACGTAGTCGCTCTCGCCGCAGAATACGGCATCAAGGCCATTGTTCAGCCGGGAGGCAGCATCAGGGACGAGGATTCCGTCAAGCTTGCCAATGAGAAAGGCATCACGATGCTCTTCACCGGCGAGAGGCATTTCAAACATTAATAGAACAAGGGCTCCCCGTCCGGGAGCCTCTATTTGATATTTATGGATACAAATACGAACAAAGCCAAGGTTCTGGTAGTGGGCGGAGGCGGCAGGGAGCACGCCATCGTGGACGCTCTTTCCCGTTCGTCCAGGGTTGCAAAGATTTTCTGCGCTCCGGGCAATGCGGGTATTGCAATGCAGGCCGAATGTGTCCCGATAAAGGATACCAATGTGGCTGAACTTGCGGATTTCGCCGAGGCTCAGGGCATTGACCTTACCGTAGTCGGTCCCGAGTCGGCTCTCGCTGCCGGCATTGTTGACGAATTCGAGTCGCGCGGGCTGAAGATTTTCGGCCCTTCGAAAGCGGCTGCCGTCATCGAGTCCAGCAAGGATTTCGCCAAGGCTCTCATGGCTCGACACAATGTCCCTACAGCGGCTTACCGGACATTTTCCTCATATGACGAGGCATTGGCATACGTCAGGGAGGGAAAGTTCCCGGTAGTGCTCAAATATGACGGGCTCGCAGCCGGAAAGGGCGTTGTCATTGCAGAGAATCTTCAGCAGGCTGACGAGACGCTCAGGGACATGCTTCTTGACGACAGGTTCGGACACGGCAAGGTGGTCGTGGAGGAATTCCTTACCGGGCCCGAGTTCTCCTTCCTCTGTTTCGTGAACGGAAAGGAAGTCGTTCCGATGATTCTTGCCCAGGACCACAAGCGCGCTTTCGATGGTGACGAGGGTCCCAACACCGGCGGAATGGGAGCCTATACCGGACTTCCTTTTGTCAATGCCGAAGATCAGGAATATGCGCTGGAGCATATCATGAAGCCTGTCGCCGCCGGAATGGCGGAGGAAGGCATCCCATTCAGGGGAGTTCTCTACGGAGGCCTGATGAAGACCCCGGACGGAATCAAGGTCATAGAATTCAACTGCCGTTTCGGCGATCCTGAAACGGAGGTCGTGCTCCCGGCTCTGGAGTCGGATATCTACGACATTTTCCTTGCGGTGGCCGAGCATCGTCCGATTCCTGAGGTGAAGTGGGACAGGAAACCGCACATCGGTTTCGTCCTTGCCTCCAAGGGCTATCCCGGCTCTTATGCCAAAGGTTTCGAAATCAAGGGTCTGAAGGCATTGCCGGATGACGTCAAGGTTTACCACATGGGGACTTCACTTGCCCTGCTTGGCGAGGGTCACGAGGATTTCGACGGCACAGGACGCTCCCTGGTGACATCCGGAGGCCGCGTGCTGATGGTCCTTGCAGGAGCTCCGACCCTGTCGGAGGCAAGGGACAAGGCCCTGGGTGCCGTGAACTCCATCTATTGCGACAATCTCTTCCACAGGACTGACATCGGCCACTGGGCATTGTGAATGCCTTTCCATTACTCCCGGCCTGGCCGGGTTTTACAGCAAAATTATCAGAATCTATGTCAAAAGTAATAAGCGGAAAAGATCTTTCCATAAAGCTGAAGGCGGAAATGGCCGCCCGGGTAGCCACCTTCCCTGAAAAATACGGCCGCGTTCCACATCTCGTAGTCATACTCGTAGGAGAGGACCCTGCCAGCCAGTCATACGTGCGCGGCAAGGCCAAGGCTTCAGAGGTAGTGGGCATACGCAACACCACCATCCTCAAGCCGGCTGACATCACCGAGGCTGAACTCCTTGATCTCATCGCCGGTCTCAATGCCGATGACAGCGTGGACGGCATTCTCGTCCAGCTGCCTCTGCCTGACCATATTTCCGAGGACAAGGTCATTGCCGCGATTTCCAAGGACAAGGACGTTGACGGCTTTCATCCTCTCAATGTCGCAGCCCTCTGGCAGAAGCAGCCTTGCACTGTGCCTTGCACCCCTGAAGGCATTATCAGAATGCTGGATGAGGCAGGCGTGGAAATCAAGGGAAAGAGGGCAGTCGTGATCGGCCGCAGCCAGATTGTCGGACTTCCTGTTGCCAAGCTCCTGCTTGACCGCAATGCCACTGTCACCATCTGCCACAGCCGCACTGTTGACCTGCCTTCAGTGACAAGGCAGGCCGAGATTCTCGTTGTCGCCATCGGCCGCCCGAGATTCGTGACGGCGGATATGGTCGCTCCGGGCACAGTGGTGATCGATGTCGGAGTCAACCGTGACCCTCTTACCGGCAAACTCTGCGGGGACGTGGATTACGATGCGGTCGAACCTCTCGCATCGGTGATTACTCCTGTTCCCGGCGGTGTCGGTCCGATGACCATCACCTGTCTTATGGAGAACACTATAAAATTGTTTGTTGAGAAGATGGAGAACCGCTAGGGCCTTTCTGGTGCATTGCAGAGGCCGAAGTTTTCAGCCTTTTGGACAAATTGTTGTTTCGCACTGCGGACAAAAAGACAAATTTTTCCTGTTTGTCTTTTTGTCCGCAGGTGTTATGTGCTGATAATCAATTTTTTGACGGGGGGGGGTAGGTATTATTCCATTTGAACCAATTTGACCGAAGTTATTCTTTCAATATCTCAAAATAATATCGTATCTTTGTCAGTGATAATGGATTGCTAACTGTTATAATGACCTGGATACTATTCTGTGCCCTGATTTCAAGGGCAAGTTCCCTTTAGCATTCCAATTGAGACGCAGTCTCTTGTAACTTATTGATTTTCAACACTTTACGTTGGATTTCATGCCCCGGTGTATTGTGTATTAACGAAATTTGGCCATGAATGCGGCAGAATCCAGAATTTGGTATGCAATGCGCGTGACTTACCGTCGCGAGCTGGCTGCCGAGGCCATTCTGAATGCGAAGGGGATAGCCTGTTATATCCCGAAGAAGCAATGCCCGGATCCGAAGAACAAGGGTAAGAAAATAGCCGTGCCTGTTATTCATAACCTGATATTTGTCCATGCGGCTCCGTCCGAGATGCGCAAGCTCAAGTCAGATATGGAGATTCCCTACCTCCAGTACATGATGGATGCACGTGCCGGTAAGAAAATCACTGTCCCGGACCGCCAGATGCGGCTCTTCATTGCCGCCACCGCCGATTACGACGAGACTCTCCTGTATTTTCAGCCCGACGAGCTCAATCTCGCCAAGGGTACAAAGGTGAGGGTGACCGCCGGTCCTCTCGAGGGGCACGAAGGCGTTGTCCTGAAAGTCAAGGGCGCCCGCGACCGCCGCCTCATCATCCAGATAGACGGTGTCATCGCGGTCGCCAAGGCTCTCGTCCACCCGGAGCTGGTGCAGGTGATCAGGTAATTTGATATTTCGCCATTGCGAAGCCAATGACAAAAGACAATATTCAGCCGGATATGATGGCGGACAAGGCCGCCAATAACCGCCGCATCGCGAAGAACACGCTGATGCTCTATGCCAGGATGCTGGTGGGTATGCTGGTATCCCTCTATACCTCCAGAGTCCTGCTCAATGCCCTCGGCGTTGAGGATTACGGAATATACGGAGCCGTGGGCGGATTCGTGTCGATGTTCTCGCTGATTTCCTCGGCGCTGACGTCGTCAGTCAGCCGGTTCCTCACGTTTGAGCTGGGTACGGGCAACAAGGAAAGGCTAAAGGCTGTATTTGAGACATCATTGCTCATTCAGATAGCAATGGCCGTTGTCATTGTCATAGTTTCAGAGACTATTGGATTATGGTTTCTGAACAATAAGATGACAATTCCGGCCGAAAGAATGGGGGCGGCAGGCGTGGTGTTCCAGGCTTCGATTCTGTCATTCGTATTCGGCTTGCTCACAGTGCCGTTTACGTCTACGATCATTTCCCATGAGAAGATGGGTGCCTTCGCCTGGTTCGGGATTTTAGATATTTTCGCCAGACTTGGGATTGTGCTTCTCATAGCATATTGTTCCGCAGTCAAGGATAGGCTGATAGTGTATGCGCTGCTGGTAGTCGCTCTTGGTGTCCTGATGCAGGCACTGTATGTCCTCTATTGCAGGAGCAGATTTGAGGAATGCCGGTTCAGCCTTTCGTTTGACAGGAAAATCTTCAGGGAGATGGGCGGATTTGCCACCTGGAACTTTATAGGATGCACAGCAGGACTGCTTAAGGACCAGGGCGTCAATCTGCTGTATAACCTGTTTGTAGGACCGGTTCTGAATGCTGCAAGAGGCATTGCGGGCTCGGTGAATGGAGCAGTCACCTCATTCGCCTCCAACTTTATGACGGCCCTTAATCCGCAGATTACCAAGCTCTATGCTGCGGGGGATTTGAAATATGTACATTCGCTTGTAGAGAGAGGCTCGAAATTTTCGTTTTACATCATTTTGTTTTTTGCAGTCCCGATTCTGCTGGAAACGGAGTTCATCCTTGGAATCTGGCTGGGGAAGTATCCCGAGCACAGCATTGACTTTGTCAGGCTGACATTGATGCTTTCATTGATAGGGACACTGTCTAATACCCTGATCAATCTTCAGAATGCTACCGGACGGATAAGGAACTATCAGATAGTCGTAGGCGGAATCCTGATGCTGAACTTTCCGCTTTCTTACCTCTGCCTCAAGGCCGGCTTCAATCCGGAGTCAACATATATCGTAGCGATTCTGGTGGACATTGCCTGCCTTTTCGCCAGGCTTCTTTTCCTGCGGAAAATGGCTGGACTTCCTGTGGGCCGTTTCATCAGGACCGTGCTGCTCAATGTCACGGCAGTTACTGTTGTCGCTGTCATATTGCCCTTCATCATTCATCTTGAGATGGATTACGGCTGGCAGCGTTTCGTGACAGTGGGATTCACAAGCGTCGTGACAGTGCTTCTGTCAATTCTTTTTGTGGGATGCTCGAACAACGAGCGCAGATTCCTGATTGACAAGGCTAAGTCTTTTGTTGAAAGATTGTATGTCAAGGCTTGCTGATAGGGCCGTTTGCTGCGGATGCGCCGCCTGTGCACAGATATGCCTGAAGCATTGTATTTCAATGCAGGAGGACCGTGAAGGCTTCCTCTATCCGGAAATTGATTCTGTTCTCTGCGTGGATTGCGGCCGATGTGAGAAGGCGTGTCCGGCGTTGGAAAGCGAAAGGCAGATGGCTGCGCCGAGAGCCTATGCCGCCAAGGCGAAAGATGAGAAAATAAGACGCTCAAGCAGCTCAGGAGGGGTGTTTTCAATCATAGCAGAGAAAGTGCTGAAGGAAGGAGGCGTCGTATTCGGCTGCCGTATGAATGACAGTCTCGAGGCGGAGCACATTTGCGTCAGCAGTCTTCAGGAACTGGATGTCCTCAGGGGCTCAAAATATGTCCAGAGCAGTATTGGAGACAGTTTTGCCGAGGCAAAAGGATTTCTTACCGGCGGCAGGAAGGTGCTCTTTACAGGAACACCATGCCAGATTTCAGGGCTAAGAGCTTATCTTGGCAGAGATTATGAAAATCTGCTGACTGTCGAGGTGATTTGCCACGGGGCACCAAGTCCGGCAGTCTGGAAGAAGTATATACAGGATAGATTCCCCGGAGCGCAAAGGGTGAAATTCAGGGAAAAGAGGGAAGGATGGAGGAATTACCATTTTCAGGTCAATGAAAACAGCGAATGCTTCAAGGACAATGACTATATGCGTCTTTTCCTTGACAATGCAACTCTCCGCCCTTCCTGTCACTCCTGCAAGTCCAAGTCCGGCCGTTCCGGAGCGGATATCACCCTCGGTGATTTCTGGGGTATTGAAAATGTGATGCCTGACTTCGATGATGACAAGGGTTGCAGCATAGTACTGGTGAATACCGGGAAAGGGGAAATGGCCCTGGAAGGGCTTGATGTTGAGATGGCTGAAGTTGATATGTCCTCGGCAGTAGCCTGTAATCAGGCTTATTCCCATTCTGTCCGGCCGCACATCAACAGGGCTTATTTCTTTTCAGTCCTGAACCGGAGCGGCTCTTTCAACAGGGCTTATGCCAGGATGTACGACGAATCCCTGCTTGGCAGAATCAGGCATAAATTATTCAGGATTATCGGATTATGAAAATTGCGATACTGACCTTGCGCTTCGAGACTAACTATGGTTGCCTACTCCAGGCTTATGCGCTGCAGACTGCTCTGGAAAGATTAGGACATGAGGTGGAGCATCTTCAGCCGCAGCCTTGGTTTTTGCATCTTCATCCTGCCTGGCAGATGCCTTTTGTTTGGGTAAAGCGCTTGTACCGTAAATATCTTTGTGGGGACAGGAAACTTCCGGTTTTTGAGAATCCGTATAAATGGATTCGGAAGTATACGGATAAATTTATAGAGAATAACATACATTGTAGATATCTTGAAGAGAAGGAATGGGGAATTGGCTTGGCTGGGGACTATGACATTTTCGTGGTTGGCAGTGATCAAGTATGGCGACCACTGTTTGCTATGAACCTTGGGCAGTTCTTCTTGAATTTTCTTGATTCGGCAGAGACCAGGAGAATTTCATATTCGGCCTCATTCGGAGTTGATCACGATGAGTATTCGGATGAAGAAAGGGCAATGGCGAGGAGTCTGATGCCAATGTTCAATGCCGTTTCAGTCAGGGAGGAGTCCGGAATCAAGCTATGCAAGGATATTTTCGGAATGGATGCAGTATGTACGCTTGACCCGACAATGTTGTTGACATCAGAGGATTACGATAATCTTTCAGTGAAAGCTCCTCTGTCTTCCGGGAATCTGATGACCTACATTCTGGATGAGTCGCAGCGTACGGATGAAATTATTGACAATGTTGCCAAGGAACGTGGTTTGACGCCGTTCAGGGTCAACTCGAAAGTGGAGATGGGAGATAATGAGCCGAAACTGAGCAACAGGCAGCAGCCTCCGGTGGAGAACTGGCTGAGAGGGTTCAGAGATGCGGAATATGTTATCACCGATTCATTCCACGCCTGCGTATTCTCCATCATATACAACAAGCCGTTCCTGTGCATAGGCAATGGTTTTAGGGGAATGGCGAGATTCAATACCCTTTTGGGCCAGTTCGGCCTGATGGACCGGCTAGTCTCTATTGACTCTGACCATATACCGTCCTCTGATGTTGAGTGGACGAAGGTCAATGCGATTCTGGAAGAAAAGCGTCGGAAAAGCCTTGGTTTTCTCCGTCAGGCATTGGGTAATTGAGGTGGCACATTTTGACGAAAAGAAACTAGCCGAATACGAGGAGGAAATTATGAGAGAATACGATTATTATTCAAGAATGGCCTACGCTGAACATAAAGGCGAGGAACGCGCTCTTGCCAAGACTGCCATTAATCTGAGAGCAATGGGAATGTCCTTTGAATTCATCCTTGACGTAACCGGTCTCACTGAAGAAGAACTGAAGAAAATACTGTCGTGAGCAATCCGAAGATTTCAGTAATAATACCGGTATATAACGCAGAATCGACCCTGAGACGCTGTGTGGACAGTGTCCTGGCCCAGACTTTCACCGATTTCGAGTGCCTTCTCATCAATGACGGCAGCGAGGACAAGTCCGGTGAGATTTGTGATGAATATGCTATCAGGGATAGCCGCGTCAGGGTTTTCCATAAGGAGAATGGTGGAGTCAGTTCAGCCCGGAATGTTGGCCTGGACAATGCCACAGGCGAATGGATTGCGTTTGTGGACAGTGATGACTGGGTGGGGGAGAAATATCTGTAGTCGTTTTCCGGCCATCTTGATGCGGATCTCGTAATTGGTGGTTTTTGAGAGTTAGGAATAATGAGATTGTGCACGGTAATTTTGGGATTATCTTCCTGATGGGCTTTATTTGAACTTCAGGCACCTAATTGGAAGCCACTTGAACCGTAGCATTTTTTCAGCTCCTTGGACGAAGTTGTTCAAAAGAAAACTAGTCGGCAAGACTAGATTTGATACTCATATTTTCATTGGCGAGGACAATCTCTTTGTAATGATGTATTTGAATGGAGTTCAATCAATTAGAGTCCTGCCATTTGATATGGATAGAAAGTTTTCATATCTATACATGGAACCAGCGACTTTTTTTCACATTAAGTATCAACGGACTGTTAAAGACGCTGTGTATAATATCGTCAAACGAGATGAGGCGTATTCTTCCTTGAACGTAGATTGTTCGGAGTATGAAATCGCACTTGTTAAATGTGCTTTTGATCTTTGCCGAGATGATATGGCTGTCAATGGTCGACTTTGGTACGAGAATCGTGACATTGAACGTATCTCACTTAGGGCTAGCAAGCATCTAGGTACATGTGCATATTTGCGTACATGGTTGATGTTCAGGTGCTTGTATCCGTTCCGATTTTTGTTTGGAGGAAGAAAACAGTTAGATTAGAGACTAGTTGCTTGAGAAGAACAGATGAGTCGATTTAATATTGCATTTGTCGGAAAACATCCATTTAATCCCTATATGGGAGGCGTGGAGCGGGTAACGGATATTCTTGCAAAAGAATTCATCCGTAGAGGTTATAATGTTTGGTATTTATGCGAAACAGCTCCTGATCCAACATCTTGCCAATATAATTACCCTGTAGAACTGATAATCCTGCCAGAAGTTGGGGGATTCCGCAACAGCATAAATATCGAAGCCTATAAAAGATTTCTTTGCGATAAGAAGATTGATATAGTTGTTAACCAGCAGGGCTATGCTCCTGTTATGAATAATGTCCTACGATTGGCTAAAACCATTTCAGTGGTTCATACATCTGAAGATGGGCTTGTTAAGATGGATATGTCGTATTCTCGTATGTTAAGATGCGATAAGTCAGTTGCGGGTTTGTTGAAGTGGTTATTGAAGATATGCGGTTATCCGATATATATATACTATAAAAGGTTTATTCTCGAAAAAGGGTTAAAGGCTCATTATCGAGCGTTGGCAAATGATTCAGCGGCGGTTTTTATGCTTTCTGATAGTGATTGTATAGCATTTGAAAAAAGGATTAGCCCGATAAAAGCCAATATATTTACGGTTATCAATCCGTCAGGTACCGAGCAAGAGCCTTTTTCAACTTTCCATAAAGAGAAGATAATTCTTTACGTAGGGAGAATAGATTCTGTAATTAAGAAACCTATTCGGCTATTGAAAATTTGGAAGATGTTGTGTTCAAAGCATGAAGATTGGCGTTTGATCTTTGTCGGGGAAGGGGATCAGCTCCAAAAGATGAGGGATTATGTAGAACGCAATAAGCTTCAAAATGTTTCTTTTGATGGGCATCAAAAAGAATTATTAGATTACTATCGTAGGGCATCATTCATTTGCCTGACTTCGGAGTCGGAAGGTTTTGGAATGGCATTGGTCGAGGGTATGACTTATGGTTGTATCCCAGTCACATTTGGCAATGTAGGTATTGCAGAAAGGATAATAGATGGGCAAGATGGCGTTCTTGTCCCAGAACATAATTTGTCTACGTATAGGAATCGACTTGAGGACTTGATGGATAATGAGGAAAAGCGAAGGAGACTTTCATACAATGCGTTCTTAAAGTCTCAACAGTTTTCTGTCGATATGATTGTCAATCAGTGGGAGAAGATTTTTGATAGTATTATGGCAAATTAAGAAGCCGCATTTTGAACGACTAATAGCATTGTGAGCAATCCGGCAATTTCGGTAATAGTACCAGTATATAACGCAGAAACAACCATTTGCCGTTGTGTTGATAGCGTCCTGTCTCAGACTTTCACCGATTTCGAGTGCTTACCTATTAATGACGGCAGCAAGGACCGTTCCGGTGAGATTTGTGATGAATATGCTGCGAGGGATAGCCGCATCAGGGGCTTTTCGATGCGGCCGAGGTAGCACATTTTGACGAAAAGAAATTAGCCGAATACGAGGAGGAAATTATGAGAGAATACGATTATTATTCAAGAATGGCCTACGCTGAACATAAAGGCGAGGAACGCGCTCTTGCCAAGACTGCCATTAATCTGAGAGCAATGGGAATGTCCTTTGAATTCATCCTTGACGTAACCGGTCTCACTGAAGAAGAACTGAAGAAAATACTGTCGTGAGCAATCCGAAGATTTCAGTAATAATACCGGTATATAACGCGGAATCGACCCTGAGACGCTGTGTGGACAGCGTCCTGGCCCAGACTTTCACCGATTTCGAGTGCCTTCTCATCAATGACGGCAGCAAGGACAGGTCCGGTGCGATCTGCGATGAATATGCTGCGAGGGACAGCCGCATCAGGGCTTTCCATAAGGAGAATGGAGGCCCCTCTGCTGCGAGAAATTTCGGATTGAATCAGGCAATAGGGCAGTATGTGATTTTTCAAGATGCAGATGATTACTTGATTGATAACGAAGCATATCTAAAGTTGATAACATATGCTGTTCAGAATAATCTCGATATTCTTCGGTTTGATTATTCGATTGTTGATAAAGATGGAAACCTGAATATGCGGAAGTCGCTGGATAAGAAGGCCCATCTTTACGGGATTGTTTTCAGCCCTGCAGTACTTGTTCATGAGGCTTTTTGTGGAGAATGGTTTACCGTGTTGTGTATAATTAAGCGTACCATAATTGGGAATATTAGATTTAACCTGCACATGACATTCCTTGAGGATATGGATTTCTATGCGAGGCTGTTGGCGTCGGCGAATCTAAGATGCGGGTATATGCCGGAAATTTTTTACGCATATTGTCAAACGGATAATTCTTTGTCAAAATCAGGGTCAGATACTAACTTTGTATGTTCGTTTGCTCTTTGTGATGTTTTTGCTGAACTGGCTTATGTCGCGACTGATCAAAACTTGAGTGAATTATACAGGTATAACTCAGTAATGATGTATTATTGGACATTGAATTCGATTTCTGACGACCCATATTATGAGAGACGGGAAGAGATATTAAACGAGTGTGGTATCGGAGATATACATGATCGTACATTGCATAGGATTAAAAATGTGAGGGGAATCTGCAAATATTGGCTATTTATTGTTCTGAGGCCATCGTGGTCACTTCGCCTTCTTCGTCTTAAAACACGGATTGTAGTATTATTGAAATCATTATGAGCACAGTCTCCATTATAGTCCCTATTTATAAAGTTGAGGATTACATCAGGGAATGCATTGACAGTATCCTGGCTCAGACGTATCCTGATTTTGAACTGATTCTCGTGGATGACGGGAGTCCGGATAGCTGCGGCCGGATATGTGATGATTATGCAAAGAGGGATAATAGGATCAAGGTTGTTCATAAGGTGAACGGAGGCCTTACTTCTGCAAGGAATGCGGGACTTGAAGTTGCGAAAGGGGAGTGGATAATGCATGTTGACGGGGATGACTGGATAGAGCCCGATATGATAGAGTCCTTGATAGAGGCTGCGCAGATTACTGGAGCAGATATGGTTTTCGGTGATTTTATGAAATACGGGCCTTCTGCCGGTTATAATAAACTTCCCACTTGGAGCAGCGACAAGAAAAAGTCAATGACGAATTATATCGCATATGTGATGACAACAATTTGGGGAAGCATTGCCAAACGTTCATTAT
>SAMEA3663025__coassemble_655_pt1 | contig 20681 bp, 21 predicted proteins | sample SAMEA3663025__metabat2_low_PE_053 | metagenome-assembled genome bin SAMEA3663025 (sample SAMEA3663025) | pig gut metagenome | biome: pig gut; feature: pig-associated habitat; material: faeces | place: France | collected 2012
AACAAATCCAGAATGATAGCCGGATATTGCTACGACTGGGTCAGCAAGAAAGACCGGAATCGTTATGACATAATTCTGCCTGATGGATTCAGGGCGCAATGGAACTTTTCCGATACTGCTACCTGGGCTATCGATGATGATTCTTTCGAACAAGTCGGCTGTATTCATACTTCCCAAGGTTTGGAATTTGATTATGTTGGTATCATCATCGGAAAAGATCTTGTTTTCAGGGATGGAGAGGTGCAGACCGATTTTCTTGCCCGTGCGAAGACTGATACTTCTCTGAAGGGCATCAAGTCCAGTCGGAATTATGCATTGGCTGACAGAATCATCAGAAATACCTATCGCACGATTCTGTCCCGTGGCCAGAAAGGTTGTTTCATCTATTGTGAAGACAAGGCCCTGGGAGACTACATCAAGAGGCAGTTGGCATGATTATTTTGGATTTTGAAGTATGATTTACGATGCCATCAGAATGGCCGGACATGACGAAGCCGCTCCGGCGGGGAACGGCTTCGATACGGACGGGGTTGCGGTCAAGGCCGTGGGCTTACCTATGTCGGTAGTGAGCCTTCACGTACACCTTCTTGCTTCCGACCATTCTGAAATGGCCTCGTACATGGATAGGTGCTTGAGCTGCTTCTTTGCACTCTTTGCAAGGACGCTCATCAAGCTTGATAGAAATGGAGATTTTTAACATGTGTAATTATTTTTAAGCCTGAGAGCTGAGAGCGGCCTGCCTTAGTGCTACATCCCGTCCGTATTTCTTTAAACAACAAAGCATTCGCCCGTAGGCAAATGCTTTGTAAGAATTAAAGCTTGATGAGCGCTCAAAAATAATTCTTTATAATCTCCAGCACAAAGGTATTAAAGTTTTTTGTAACTGCAAAAATATTTATGAGTGAGATAAGCGATATGATTCAGCGGCTCTGCCCGGATGGGGTGGAGTATCGGAAGTTGGGGAGGTTGTAAATTTTCTTTCCCTTTCCGCTCGCCGGAGGGGATTAGCCACGCTGTGCGTGCATTTTCCCTGACAGCTCGCTGCTGGGATTAGCCACGCTGTGCGTGCCTTTTCCCTCCTCCTCGCCGGAGGGGCCCTTGCAAAGCAATGATTATCAAGGAGTCACGCGTCCGAAGGCCGCTATTTCGTTTCTGTCCAACCCCTTCCGAAAGCGAGCTTTCGTCGGGGCCGCCCAGAAACGAAATCAGCATCGCTTATGCGATGCTGACTCCTTGATAATCATTGCTTTGCGGAGAGGGAGGGATTCGAACCCCCGGAGCCTTTCAGCTCAACAGTTTTCAAGACTGCCGTAATCGACCACTCTACCACCTCTCCAAGGTTTGTAGGCCTGTTTTTGGAACAGGGTTGCAAATATAGGCATTTTATTTGGATTTGCAAAGGATGACGTGATTTTTTTATTTATGATGGAATCTGAAAAACAAATATCGCCTTCACCCATACGTGAAAATTTGAATCTTTCAAAAGATTTGGTAAATTTCGCCGACTAAATTATGATTTTATGAAACGTACAGTATTTCTTCTTGCCATTCTTGTGATGGCGTTTTCCTGCGCGCCTCAGGAGTCTCAGTCTTTGTCAGATGCTGTAAATCAAGTGATTATGAGCCGCCGCAGCATCAGGCAATATAAACCGGTGACGGTGGGAAGGGATACGCTTGAGATGATTCTCAAGGCGGGCATCAATGCTCCAAACGGGATGAACAAGCAGTCGTGGGAAATCAGGGTTGTGGACAATCCGGAAGTGCTCGAGCAGTTCAAGGAGGCCATGAGGGAGGCCAACTCCGGCAACAGGATGGCAGGGGAGTGCTTCAGGGGTGCACCGGTAATGGTTTTCATTGCCAATGACACTGCTTATGACTGTTCGCCGATCGATTGCGGCCTGCTGGCAGAGAACATGATTCTGTCTGCATGGTCAATGGGCGTCGGTTCTGTATGTCTTGGCAGCCCTGTCAGGTTTATCGGCTCTCCGGACGACCCTGCCAACGAGAAAATCAAGGCGGTCTGGAAGAAGCTGGACTTCAGCGAGGGGTACAAGCTGATAATCTGCGTCGGGATGGGTTACGCAGACGAGAGCCCGGAAGCGAAGCCTCGGGACGAATCCAAGTACAGATTTGTGGAGTAGGCGCGGCCGTTTGGGGTTGGAGCCGGAGCGGAACGATATCCGCAAGGTGAACCGGGCTGAAGATTCCTAAACATCGAAAACCACTTCCTTGCCGAAAGGAAACAGTGCAAGGCCGGCCATCTTGAAGTGGCGGGTGCCGAAAGGTATGCCGATGATGGTGATGCAGAGGAGAATGCCGAAGAACAGATGCATAAGGCATGACCAGAGGCCTCCGAATATGAACCAGAGTATGTTCAGCGGAACGGTGATGCATCCGTTGGAATCCTCTGACTGCCTGATTGTGGAGCCGAATGGCCAGAGGCAGTAAAGACCGATCTTGAAGGTCTGGAGGGCGAATGGAATGCCGATGATGGTGACTGCGACTGCAAGGCTTCCCGTGAAGTAGCCGATGGCGGATTCAAGGCCTCCGAAGATCCACCAGATGATATTGCCTAAAATTTTCATATTGCCGGATATTTAATCAATTTTCAGATTGAAATGAATCTGAAGCAAATACTGTTTCAGATTCTGTATTCATTGTCATATTTCCACAAAATTACGTAAATTTGTGGAATATGAACCCGATTAAAAGCATTATCTTCGATTTTGACGGAACTTTGGCGGATACAGCCACCGTCATTGTCGATACTATGAGAAGAACTTTCACGGATATGGGGCTGCCGGTTCCGGACGAGGAGGATATGCGCAGGACAATCGGCATGAAGCTCCTTCTGGCCCTTGCTAAGCTGGGCAATCTCTCTGATTCACAGGCTGTTGATGCTACGGAAAGATACAAGAAATTCTTCAAGGAATACGCTGTGGATAAGGTCCTGCTTTTCCCGGAAGTGGCCCAGACGCTGCATGGGTTGCAGGAAAAAGGCATCAGGATGGCCATAGCAACTTCCAGAAACGCCGAGTCGCTGGAGACCATACTTGCCAACAACGATATCGCACATTGTTTTGAAAAGATTGTATCCAACAGTGACAATCTTGCACCTAAACCTGAGCCTGAGATGGTCCTGACACTTCTTCAGCGTATGGGAGTCGGAGCTGGGGAGACATTGGTCGTGGGGGACACCACATTTGACATTGAGATGGGGAAAAGGGCAGGATGCCGCTGCTGTGCAGTCACCTGGGGCAATCACGACAGGGAAACTTTGGCCTCGGCAGGACCGGACTTCTATATTGACAAGTTTTCGGAATTGCTGACAATACTTGACCGTTGAAACATAGTACAATGCACTTTCTCGAAGAAAAAATCCTTGCCGACGGCATCATCAAGCCGGGCAATATCCTGAAGGTGGACAACTTTCTCAACCACCAGATTGACATAATGAGGCAGATTGCCTATGAGTTCAAACGCCGTTTCAAGGGGAAGCTCGTTACCGGGATCATGACCATCGAGGCGAGCGGAATCGCGATTGCGACAATGCTGTTGACAGGCTGCATTATGGAGAACACAGTTACTGGACCACAGATTGAGCCCCGCTACGTTACTTTCTCGGCGGAATCGGAGCAGACCTTCAGCTGGAATTTCCAACCGGACAAGGATGCAGAAGCATTTACATTAGGTGAGGGCGAATATTTTGAGTATAGGGTAGGCAATGGGGATTGGAATGAATTTACCAGTTCTATCGCCGATGTCCCTTTCGGCGGCAGCCTGGGAGACTTGCAGCTCCGTGGAATCAGCAGCCGGGGCTCAGCGTATTCTTCGGACGAGAAGTTTTCAATAATCAGTTTTGGCGGTGATGCCAGGGTAAGCTGCAGCGGAGATATCCGTACTATTGTCAATTTCGAGGATTACGAGAATGCCAATACATCCGAGGCAAGATTCAAGAGTTTGTTCTATTGTTGTCCCCAATTGATATCGGCCCCGGACTTTCCGGCGACAGAGCTGGCAACTTATTGTTATTGTGACTTGTTTTGTGGTTGTACGTCATTGGAAACAGCTCCGGATCTTCCGGCTGATGTACTGGCTGATTATTGTTATCTCAGAATGTTTTTAGGATGTTCCTCATTGAAAACGGCGCCGGAATTGCCCGCTACGAACTTGGCGACAGGCTGCTATGGAGGTATGTTTATGGGCTGCAAGGCACTTGAATCCGCTCCGGTGCTTCCGGCCACTCAACTGCACCGTGAGTGTTATGGCTCTATTTTCGGGGGATGTGAATTAATCAATGAGGTGCATATCAAGTCGAAGACCATCGTGTTATTGACTGATTCCGGTGAGGGAGAACCTGAGTTCAGGGAGTTTGATATTAATGACCGGGCTTGCAGGTTCGAAGTAACCAATGCCTTGATGTATTGGCTCCCTTCAGGCGGAGGAACCATCTACTGTTCCGTGGCATTTGCCAAATTATGGTTCAGTGAGGATTTTGTGCGTCCGGACGGAAACTGGAAGGTCGCGAGTCGATATTGACAAGTTTTCGGAATTGCTGACAATACTTGACCGTTGAAACATAGTACAATGAACTTTCTTGAAGAAAAAATTCTTGCGGACGGCGTCATCAAGCCGGGCAATATCCTGAAGGTGGACAACTTCCTTAACCACCAGATTGACATTGACATAATGAGGCAGATTGCCTATGAATTCAAGCGCCGTTTCAGGGGGAAGCTTGTGACCAGGATCCTGACCATCGAGGCGAGCGGGATTGCGATAGCGACAATGCTGGCAGATCTGTACGATGTCCCGGTAGTCTTCGCCAAGAAGGGCGAGACGGCCAACAGCACAGATGACAAATATGTGTCCCAGGCATATTCCTTCACGCATAAGCGGATGAACAATGTCTTCGTTTCCAAGCCGTATCTCAATGAGGGAGACCAGGTTCTCATCGTAGATGATTTTCTCGCCGACGGCCAGGCGATGATGGCGCTGATCGATATCGTGAAGCAGGCCGGCGCAAATGTCGTCGGTCTGGGAGTCGCCATCGAGAAAGGCCAGCAGAAAGGCGGCAGGATACTCCGGGCCGCAGGCTATCATCTTGAAAGCATTGCCATCATCGATTCGATGGATGCAGAGAAGCAGACAGTCAATTTCCGAAAACTTTAACCAGATATGTCAAAGTCCAGCATCTATCAGCTTGACGGACGAGTTCCGTTTGCGCAGGCCGTTCCGTTCGGCCTCCAGCACGTGCTTGCGATGTTCGTGAGCAACATTACCCCTATCATCATTCTCGCCGGAATTGTCGGCGTGGATCCTGCCCTTCAGGGAGCATTGATCCAGAACTGTATGATAATCGCCGGAATCGGCACATTCATCCAGCTCTTTCCTGTCTGGAGAATCGGTTCGAGGCTGCCTATTGTGATGGGTATCAGCTTCACATTCCTTTCCCTCGCCATTGTCATAGGAACAGGCAGCGGAATGGGGACATTGATGGGTGCCGTCATCATCGGCGGCATTGTGGAGGGTGTTCTCGGCCTTTTTGCGAAATACTGGATCAAGATCATTTCCCCGATTGTGGCAGCCACTGTCGTTACCGCAATCGGCTTTTCATTGCTGCCGATCGGCGCCAACAGTTTCGCCGGCGGACAGGGTGCGGCTGATTTCGGAGCGGCGCACAACTGGATAGTGGGCTCCCTTACGCTGCTGACCTGCCTGCTCTGCCAGGTGTTCGGCAAGGGCTTCCTCCGCTCGCTGTCTGTCCTGGTGGGTCTAATTGTGGGCTACATCGTGGCTCTGTTCATGGGTATGGTGGACTTCAGCGCACTCGATGGCGTGGGCATCATATCCCTTCCGAAGATTCTTCCGTTCACTCCCGAGTTCAATCTCGGAGCTGTGCTCTCAATCATTGCGATTTATCTGGTCAGCGCTACCGAAACCATCGGCGATACCAGCGCACTTTGCGCAGGTGCCCTCAAGCGCCAGCCTACTGACAGGGAACTTGGCGGCAGCATTGCCTGCGACGGCTTTGTCAGCTCGATTGCCGGCCTTTTCGGATGCACTCCCATCACCTCATTCAGCCAGAATGTCGGCCTCGCCTCGATGAGCGGTGTAGTCAACCGTTCGGTAATCGCCACAGGAGCCCTCATCATGGTAATCGGAGGCATTTTCCCTGCGGTTGGAGCCATTCTTACAACCATACCTCAGGCCGTTCTCGGCGGCTGTACCCTGATGATGTTCGGAAGCATCCTCTTCGCCGGATTCGGAATGATGGCAAAATGCGGATTCTCAAACCGCAACATGGTGATAGTCAGCCTCTCCCTCAGTGTCGGCCTGGGATTCACATCGGCGTCCCAGATGTTCGGAATCTTTCCTGACATCGTGCGCACAGTATTTGCGGAAAACTGTGTCGCAGTAGTCTTCCTGCTCGCCGTAATACTTAATCTGGCACTGCCGAAGGAGGAATAGCGGGCCTATTCTGCCGGTTTCATCCAACTCTGGAACTTGTGCCCGAGCCAATGTGCGAATGCAAGGTTCGCCGCCATTGCGATTACGCCGGCACCTCCCAGAAGGAGAATTTCCCAGGGACTCATCACGAAACTGATGCTCCGTATTCCGAAAAATGCATAAGGAAGGAGCAGCATGGAAGTGACGAGTCCCGGCACATATCCCCTGATTACGGCTGCCTGCGCAATGTGCACCAGAAGATGAACGGAAAACGCCAGGAACAATGCCGACCAGACCTGAAGGCACCATTGCCCCTGAACGAGCACATAGCATACTGCTGTCGCAATGATGAGGAGCTCTTCCAATGCCGCAATGCTGAATGCCAGTGTCCCAAGTCCGGACAGGTGTTCGGTCAGCGGTCTGAGTCTCGGGAATCTGAGATTCAGCGAGTCCTTGTGACGGAGCATCCAGCGGTGCTGGAAAATGATTTCCTCGGCATCGTGAAGAATGAATGCGAGGGGGAAGGGAAGAATCAGGTATAGAATACTTAATGCGCTCATTGTCAAATGGTTTTGGCGATTGTTGAGGACTGCTTGACTTCAGGGAAAATGACCCTGCGGATGAACGGGGTCTGGTGGCTGTAAGGGATGAATGCCAATGACGGGATTTTCCCGGTAATGATTACGGAACCCAGCTTCCCGATGGTGATGGAGCCGAGCCTGTCTTCCACTCCCATTGCGTATGCGGAATTGATAGTGCAGGCGTTGAAGGCCTGTTCCGGCGTGAGTCTCATGCAGATGCAGCCCAATGCCATCACGAATCGCATATCGCCGCTCGGGGATGAGCCCGGATTGTAGTCCGAGGCAAGGGCTACAGGCAGGCCGGCATTGATGAAATCTTTGGCTCGTCCGTAAGGCATTCCGAGGAAGAAAGAGGCCCCCGGCAGCATTGTAGGCATCGTTTCCCGGCCTCGGAGACATTCAATCTCCTCCTGACCGGTTCTTTCCAGATGGTCCACTGACAGGGCTCCGTGCTGGACTCCAACCTGCACGCCGCCTGAGATTGCGAGTTCATTGGCGTGAATCTTCCCCCTCAGGCCGAAGGAGGCAGCATCCTCCAGTATGCGTGACGTGTCCTCCGGGGTGAAGAATCCCTTGTCGCAGAACACGTCGACATAGTCTGCAAGCCCCTCCTCAGCCACCCGTGGCAGCATTTCGGAGCAGACCAGGTCCACATAAGCCCCGCGGTTGCCGGCATATTCCCTGCCTACTGCGTGTGCCCCCAGGAAGGTAGCCTTCACGGTTATCGGAACACATTCCCTGATCCGCTTTATGACACGGAGCATCTTCAGTTCGTCCTCTGTCCGGAGTCCGTATCCGCTCTTGATTTCCACAGCCCCGGTTCCCTTGGCCATTATTTCATGGACACGGGCGAGGGACTGGCGGAAGAGTTCGTCCTCGGACGTATTGTGCAGAAGGTCAGCGGAATTCAATATTCCACCGCCCCTTGCGGCAATCTCCTCGTAACTCAGACCTGCAATCTTGTCCCGGAATTCTCCGTCCCGGCTGCCGGCATAGACAATGTGGGTGTGGGAGTCGCAGAATGTCGGCATTACATAGCCTCCTTCGGCATCGATTACCTCGTCCGCATCGGGTTCGGGCCGGCTGCCTCTTCCGCCGGGGGCGCTTCCAGGTCCGACGGCCAGATCTCCCTCTGTTGATACGCCTCCGTAACCGCTTATTATTCCGTCAGTTATCTCAAGCCAGGCGTCTCCAATGCATTCCACCTGCGACATCCCTTCCCCCTCCAGCCTTCTGACGGAAGCGGGAAGAATGCCGCACAGCCTGCCTATATTGTGAATGACAGTTCTCATTTTCTCAGGAATTCAACTGATTTGGCAATGAGAGGGGAGAGGAACCTGTCTTCCTCCACGAACGGGACATCCTTGCGGTATGCCTCGAAGATGCTCTCGATGGCAGGGGAAGAATGTTTCGGCCTGCGGAATTCCAGGGCCTGGGCGGCATTGAGAAGCTCTATTGCGAGCACCCTCTCTGTATTCTCCACCACCTTGACAAGCTTGGTGGCTGCATTGGCACCCATGCTGACGTGGTCTTCCTGGCCCTGGGATGAAGGGATCGAGTCCGCGCTGGCCGGGTAGCAGAGCCCCTTGCTCTGGCTCACGATGGAGGCCGCCGTGTACTGCGGAATCATGAATCCGCTGTTGATTCCAGGCTTGGCCACAAGGAATGAAGGCAGGCCGCGCTGTCCGCTGATCAGCTTGTAAACCCTTCTTTCCGAGATACTTGCCAGCTCTGACAATGCCAATGTGAGCATATCCATTGGCAATGCGATCGGCTCACCGTGGAAGTTGCCGGCGGAGATTATGAGATCCTCCTCAGGGAAGACTGTAGGATTGTCGGTGACGCTGTTGATTTCGGTTTCAATGACACTGTGCACGTACTCGATCGTGTCCTTTGCCGCACCGTGAACCTGAGGTATGCATCTGAAGGAGTACGGGTCCTGGACGTGCGTCTTCTCTCCAGTAATCAGTTCGCTGCCTTCCAGCAATTCCCTGAAGCGTGCGGCTGTGCTTTGCTGCCCTTTATGCGGCCTGACCCTGTGGGTCTGGGGCAGGAAAGGCTCGATTCTTCCGTCGAATGCCTCCAGCGACATTGCCCCGATTCTGTCAGCCCAGTCGGAAAGCCTCTCCGCCTGAATCAGGGACCAGACTGCGTGAGCCGCCATGAACTGGGTGCCGTTGAGCAGGGCAAGGCCTTCTTTCGATTTGAGTGTCAATGGCTTCCAGCCCAGCTCTGGCCAAAGTTCCGCAACATTGCGGCGTTCGCCCCTGTAAATTACTTCGCCCATTCCGATCAGCGGAAGACTGAGGTGCGCCAGCGGTGCGAGGTCTCCCGAGGCTCCGAGAGAGCCCTGCTGATAAACGACCGGGAGTACATCGCTGTTGAACATGTCCGCGAGACGCTGCACTGTCTCGAGCTGCGCTCCGGAATGCCCGTAGGATAGGGACTGGATCTTGAGCAGCAGCATTATGCGGACGATTTCCGGGCGTACTGTGTCGCCTGTGCCGCAGGCGTGGGACATTACCAGATTGTGCTGGAGGCGGGACAGATCGTCCGGGGCAATGGTGATGTTGCAGAGCGAGCCGAAGCCGGTCGTGACTCCATATACGGGATGGTCGAGGTCCTCCATCTTGGAGTCCAGGTATTCCCTGCAGCGTACTATTGCCCTGCGGGCCTCATCCCCGATGCGGAGTGTGCACCGGCCGTCGATAATATTCTGTATATCAATGATACTGAGCTTCTTGCTCGATATTATATGTTCCATTACATCAGTCTTTATGTTCCAATGCCTTCTTTATCAGAGAGTTGTCCGCCTCGTTGGGCAGAGTGACCTGCAGGAGGGGAGTGCGCTCCATTTCCCTGCGGATTGCCTTTACCGCAGCCTCATTGCGGGCCCAGCTTCGTCTGGCAATGCCGTTGTTGACATCCCAGAGCAGCATTTCGCTGATGTGCCTGTCTGCGTCAGCGCTTCCGTCAATGACCATTCCGAAGCCTCCGTTGATGACTTCTCCCCAGCCTACTCCGCCGCCGTTGTGCAGCGATACCCAGGTCGCACCCCTGAAACTGTCTCCAATGACGTTCTGCACGGCCATGTCGGCTGTGAAGGCGGAACCGTCGTAAATATTGGAGGTCTCGCGGTAAGGGGAGTCGGTTCCTGATACATCGTGGTGGTCGCGGCCTAGTACGACAGGGGCCTTGAGTCGGCCTTCGCGTATTGCCTTGTTGAATTCGAGGGCGATTTTCGTCCTGCCTTCGCAGTCTGCGTAGAGAATGCGGGCCTGTGAGCCTACCACAAGGTTGTTCCTTGAGGCTTCTTCAATCCAATGAATGTTGTCATCCATCTGGCCCCTGATCTCCTCCGGCGCCTCGGCACGGATTTCCTTCAGCACATTTGCCGCGATTTCATCTGTGAGGGCCAGGTCTGAAGGGTCCTGGGACATGCATACCCAACGGAATGGACCGAAACCGCTGTCGAAGAACATCGGTCCCATAATATCCTGAACATAAGATGGATAGCGGAATTTTCCGTCCTCTGCGAGTACATCGGCTCCGGCCCTGGAGGCTTCGAGGAGGAAGGCATTGCCATAGTCGAAGAAATACATTCCCCGGTCTGCGAGCCTGCCTATGGCCGCGGCGTGCCTGCGGAGCGATGCCCTTACGCATTCCCTGAATCTTTCCGGTTCGGCGGCCATCATTTCCCTGGATTCCTCGTAGCTGTATCCGACCGGGTAGTAACCTCCTGCCCAAGGGTTGTGGAGGGAGGTCTGGTCGGAACCGAGGTCCACTCTGATGTCTTCCGCAGCCAGTCTTTCCCAGAGGTCAACCACATTGCCCTGGTAGGCGAGGGAGACGGCCTCCTTGTCCCGGCAGGCCTTGCGGATTCTCGGTATGAGCTCGTCAAGGTCATCGTGAAGTTCGTCCACCCAGCCCTGGTCATAACGCTTGCGGGCTGCGAGGGGATTGATTTCGGCGATCACGCTCACCACTCCGGAAATGACTCCGGCCTTAGGCTGTGCCCCTGACATTCCGCCGAGGCCGGCGGAGACGAAGAGCATGCCTCCCATATTCTCGCGGGATGGCTCTATCCCTCTGGCCTTGAGCTGCTTGCGTGCGGCGTTCATGACCGTGATGGTGGTTCCGTGGACGATGCCCTGAGGTCCAATGTACATATAGGAGCCGGCTGTCATCTGGCCGTACTGGGATACTCCGAGGGCGTTGAAGCGCTCCCAGTTGTCCTGCGAGGAGTAGTTCGGGATCACCATTCCGTTGGTCACGATGACTCTCGGGGCATCCTTGTGGCTCGGGAAGAGTCCGAGTGGATGGCCGGAGTACATGACAAGGGTCTGCTGCTCCGTCATTGTGGCGAGATATTTCATCGTCAGGCGGTACTGGGCCCAGTTCTGGAAGACGGCTCCGTTGCCGCCGTAGGTGATGAGCTCGTGCGGATGCTGGGCCACTCTCGGGTCCAGATTGTTCTGGATCATTGCCATTATGGCGGCGGCCTGTTTGCATTTTGCCGGGTATTCTCCGATTGGCCTGGCATACATCGGATAGTCCGGACGCAGGCGGTACATATAGATGCGGCCGTAATCCCGGAGTTCACGGGCGAACTCCGGGGCAAGTGTACTGTGCTGATGCTCAGGGAAATACCTTAGAGCATTCTTCAATGCCAACTCATTTTCAGCCTCGGTGAGAATGTCCTTGCGCCTTGGCGCATGATTGACTGAACGGTCATATTCCCTTGGTTCCGGGAGATTTTCAGGTATGCCTGCGAGAATGTCCCTTCTGAATTCCTCGTTTGTCATGATGATCAGATTTTGGAGTTGACGGTATCCAGTATTTCGCCTTCTTCCCTGATCGCCTGTGCGGCAATCTGTTCAGCCTCGGAGCAGAGGGCTTCGGCGGCTGTCCTGTCCTTCAGGGATGCAGCATTGATCTTTACGTTGAGATGGGCGCCTAGGACTGCGCTTCTTGCAGCGAGAGCGCCTACTCCGGCGTCAGAGACGGAGTTTGGGTTTCCTTCCGTTGCCATTGCCCTGAGAATCGGGAAGGCCTTGAGAGCCTCCTTCATTGTCTTGAGAGGTACCTGTGTTGCGTAGAGTGTGGCTTCCTCAAGGGCCTTGGAGCGTGCCGCCTTCTCTTCGTCATTGCCCTTCGGCATCCCGAGAGCGGCCATAATGCGGTTGAATGCAGCCGTATCCTCATCCACGAGGGCGAGGAGCCTGTCCATTATTTCCTGTCCCTGGACCGCCCAGTCTGAGAATTCCTTCCACCTGTCGTCCCAGCCGCGCTTGTGTGAGGAGAGGTTGGCCACCATTGTTCCCAATGCTGCCGCAAGGGCTCCCATATAGGCTGAGATTGAGCCGCCTCCAGGGGCTGCAGACTCTGAGGCGGTCTCGCTTGCGAACTCCCTGCAGGTCATCCTGGTGAGTCTTTCTTTCAGGGCCTTTTCTTCCTCATCCTCAAGCAGATACTCGATTACTTTCTCCTTCGGGTCGAATGGCTTCAGGTCGTCCAGACCCATTGACTTGATGGCGATTTTCATTATCTCATCCTCGGAGATGCCGAGGGAGCGCTGCTGCTTCTCAAGGAAGTATTTTCCGGCTTCAATGAGACTGCGCTTCGGCACGAGGCCGACTATTTCGGTTCCGGTGACCCTGAGACCCCTGGCCTGGGCAGCCCTGCAGACTTCCTCGAATGCCTTGTGGAGCGGAGTGACATTGATGTCGGTGATGTTCATCGATACCTGGGCAATGCCGTATTCGTCTATGTACCAGCCGATTGCCTTGCATCCTTTCAATGTTCCCGGTATCATCACCGGATTTCCGTCAGCGTCCTTCACTATCTTGCCCGTCAGCGGATTGCCCTCTCTTTTCGGCCGGCCTTTCTCGCGGACGTCGAAGGCTACGGCATTGGCCCTGCGGGTCGAGGTGGTGTTGAGATTGAAGTTCACGGCAATGAGGAAGTCCCTGGCGCCGACGTTGCTGGCTCCGCTGCGGGCCACTGTCTCATTGTATGTGTCCGGGCCGAAATCCGGACGCCTTTCCGGGTCCTTGATCTTTTCCGGCAATGCCTCGTATTCGCCAGCCCTGCATACCGCAAGGTTCTTTCTTTCAGGCTTGTACGCAGCAGCTTCATAGCAGTAGCAAGGGATTCCGAGCTCCCTGTAAATCCTTTCGGCGAGCTTGCGGGACATCTCTGCGCATTCTTCCAGCGTGACACCTGAAATCGGCACCAATGGCAGCACGTCCGTTGCCCCTGACCTCGGATGGGCCCCGTGATGCTGTCTCATGTCAATGAGTTCAGCAGCTTTGCTGACTGATCTGAATGCTGCCTCGACGACGGCCTCCGGGTTTCCCGCAAAGGTTATGACTGTCCTGTTGGTGGCCTCGCCGGGGTCGATGTTCAGAATCTTGACCTGGCCTTCATTGCCGCATCTGCGGATGGAATCTGCAATGGCGCTGATGATTTCAGGATTGCGGCCTTCACTGAAATTCGGCACGCATTCTATTATTTTTTGCATATATGTTTTAGTGTAATTAATGTTTTACAAATATAAACCAATTCCTCTGAAAAACTATAAGTGAACAGTGGGAATTATCTATTTGGCCAAAGACGGCGTCAAGGCTTGGTGAACTGGTAGGCCAGGCGCTCGGTACCGTTCCAGCAATGGATGATGCCGCAGTATTTAAAGCCCTCCTTGGCAATGGCATTGCGCATTACGGTATTGTCCCTGTGGGTGTCGATGCGTATGGCGGAGTATCTTTCCAATGCATATTGCATTGCAGCATGCAGCATTCCCTTCCTTTCTCCCCGGCTCGCGATTCTGTGGATGGTGGCGTATGGTAGGTCATCGGGCCAATTGCCGTCATATATTGTGTCGTAGGTAGGATCATTGCCCGGCCGGAGCACGAAGGTGGCGACGATTCTTCCGCCGCTCAATATGACATGGCTGTCCCCGCTTGCAATGTCGCTTTTCAGCAGCTCTTCTCCAGGATAGTCTTCCGACCATTGGTCCGGATTCCCCGTCATTGCCATGAATCTGCGGGCTGCGGCGAAGATTTCCATCATTTCCGGGATGTCGTCCGGTGCCGATTTCCGTATGGTCAATGCGCTCCTGAGAACTTTGCCGATTTCGACGAGGATGTCACGGTCGGCCGGCAGCCATCTGACTGTGTCAAGGTCATCGGCAGAAAGCCAGGCGGCTGCCTCGTGCTCTTTCAGGACGAGTTCACCTGACTGGAGTCCGCACCAGAAGCAATGCATTGTGAGATGGAAGGCAGGGTAGTCCCATTCGACGGTCTGGAGGAGCTCTCCGACTTCGATTGCCGCATCCAGCTCCTCCCGGATTTCGCGTCTTAATGCCTCCTCAGGAGTCTCTCCGGGTTCAATCTTGCCACCCGGAAACTCCCACCAGTCTTTGAACTCCCCGTATCCGCGCTGGGTGGCGAAAATCCTGTCGCCCCGCCTTATTATGGCTGCCGCCACTTCTATCCGTTTCATTGTATTATGCTGTTGCTCATGGCCGGAAATGGTCCGGCTCATTCATTTTTACTGTTGAATCTTATCCCCGAAGTATCTGAAGACAAGTTGTAGAGCCGGGTCCCGGGACATGTCGTTAGGGTTCGTGCCGGGCTCTCCCTCAGGCACATCCCTGCCAAGCCCGGCGAACAATCCGGTCCAGAACTCAGGCATGTTCCCGTCCTTGTCCCTGAAATTCATCGGGATGGCGGTGAAAAGATGCGAGCCGTCCCTGCGCAGGAAACTTTCATAAACCAGTTCCGAGCAGTACATCATTCCGTTTGAGGGAAGGTAGTACCAGTCGTAGTCCTGTCCCAGAAAACTCAGGGCCCGTTCAATGGCGGCATCAATGTCAATGTCCTCCCTTATCCGCATTATGTCAATCCCCGGCTTTCCGCCAATCTTGTCCGCCTGGGCAAGGTATTCCTCCCAGCCGACCGTCCGGACACCATATTTCGAGGTGGCCTCTATTACCGAAGGGATGCCGTCCAGATTGGCGAATATCGCCACGTGGTCGTATTGCATGTCATTGTCGTTGAGCGTGGCGGAGGTGATGGCTTTGCTCATCGGGGTGTCTCCGCCCGCGCAGAATATAAGGTCTCCGTCCTGCGGGGAGAATGAGTTCCGGGCGCAGGCCGCTGTCAGCATTGCCGCACAAAGGGTGAGTATGGTTCTCGCAGCTTTCATCCTTCAAGTTGTTCAACATCCGCAAAGGTATGTATTTTTGCAATATGTTCCTCTCTGGAGCGGCAATTTCAAGATGACTGTCAATACCAATTCCGAGAAGTACCATTATATGGTGTGCGGCATCAACGAGACCGGAAGCCTGGGAGGGAAAGACCTTCACCGGACGTTTCCTCATGAACACCGGATTGGCGCTTGGCCTCCGAGGCGAGTATTCAAGCTGCGTCATCAGATGCATCAGGCAGTAGCACCGGCATCATGCACCGGCATCTGAATCAGATAACGGCAGGTCTTTATGACCTGTCGTCTTGTTTCTGTGAGTGCATATCGCGATACACTTTGGGCGCAACGCCTGCGTGCTGCTTGAAGTATTTACGGAAGGTAAACTGTTCGGGGAAGTTCAGCTCTGCGGCAATCTGTTTGATGCTCTTGTCGCGTTGCTCCAAAAGCAATTTTGCATATGCGGTTGTGACGGTTGCAATCCACTCTGAGGGTGTTTTGCCTGTGGCTGCCTTGATGAGTGCAGTAAAGTGTCCCGATGAGAGGTTTGCCTCGGAGGCGTACCACGAAACGCTGCGTTCGCGATGGTAGTTTTCGTGCAGAGAGAGGATAAAGCGATAGGCAATAATCTCTTGCCTGTTGATATTGTCCACTTGTGCGGGGTAGTTGCGAATGTGGTTACCAACCACCTCCAACATCGTTTCGTGGCGAATGAGGTGTATTTGATGTGAAAGTACGGTACAATAGTCGGCAATCGGCTCTTCTTTGAGAAGTTTTTTCTTTTGTTCAATGCGTTGGTGTTGAGCCACGACATAGGCTATCTCCTCCTTGGAAAGCTGCCAGCAAGGGTACTCGCGCACCTTCAAAGGGATACTCGTATCTGCAATTATCTTGAAAATGGGATAAAAGACCTTAAGGTCATTGACAAACGATATGGAGCGAAAGTCATCGGATGGTGCAATGGATGATATTTGCACCAACGGCGTGACGATAAATATGCTTCCTTTTGTCAATCTGTATTTTTGCTCATTTATGACAATGTCTGCATACCCTTCGGTGCAGAGTGTAAAACCGCCCTTGTTCCAATAATTCAATAATAAAGTATCGTTATGCAACGCAAACATATTCTTTTGTTTTAACATCTACCGCAAAGTTAGTCATAACTGCATATTATCATTCTTGAAAACACATCTATTTTATTACAATCGTGGATATTGCTCAATAATTCAATGATATGGACCTTTACGAAGTTTGGTGAATGGGATAATTTTGCAGTACATATTTGAAGAACTATGGATATTAACGATCTCACTTGGAATCCGTGGCACGGTTGCCATAAGTGCAGCGAGGGGTGTCAGAACTGCTATGCGTTCTTTTTGGACAAACGTTATGGGCGTGACACAAGTCACATCACTCTGAACGCCTCCAATATGGACCTTCCGGTAAAGAAGGACAAGGGAGGAAACTGGAAACTGCCGTCAGGCTCTTTCGTGCGTGTATGTATGACCAGCGACTTTTTTCTCGAAGAGGCTGACCAGTGGCGCAACGAGGCGTGGAGTTATATTCGCCGCCGCCCGGATGTAACATTCTCACTGCTGACCAAGCGGGCAGACCGCATTATCGACCATTTGCCGGCCGATTGGGGCAATGGTTGGGCGAATGTGCAGTTCGCCGTGTCTGCGGAGAACCAACGGCGCGTCGATGAGCGTATCCCATACCTTTTGAAAGTCCCGTCCAAACACAAGTGGGTGAGTATAAAGCCATTTATTGGCGAGGTCGATTTGTCGAAATATCTTGCAACGGGCGAGATTGAGACAGTCTTGGCTGGTGGCGAAAACTACCTTGGCTCACGCCCTTTGCACTACGAATGGGTGAAGAACCTGCACGAACAGTGCAAGGCCCACGGCGTACGCCTCATCTTCGGTCAGACCGGCAATGTCTTCATCAAAGATGGCAAGGAGTATAAGATTCGCAACCGCACAGACCAGATGATTCAGGCGTTGAAATCGGGCTTGCACTATCCTGCGGTAGATATTGACGCCGAAATCGCCAAGGTGATCGAGCGCAAGGAGAGAATGAAGGCACTCAGGGCAAAGAAATAACAAATACTATTGATAATCAAAAAAGAGATTTATGAAAAAGACAATGCAATGGTTGTATGACAACTGGATGAAGGCAACGCCCTTCTTGGCACTCTATTCGTTTATTCTGATTTGGCTCTATGTGAAGGCGCAGAACTACGCCTTGTTCCTTATCTGGATGCAGGTGCCTATCTATTGGTTTCACGAGTTCGAGGAGTATGTATGCCCAGGCGGCTTCCTCGACTTCTTCAACCGCAATCCTCTCGGCTCAAAGTTGGGCGATTACCCACTGACCAAGACCGGCTCGTTTTGGATTAACATTCCGTTGGTCTATATTCTGTTGCCGTTGGCGGGCATCGTTTCGCATTTCTACGGCATTGAGTGGGGACTGTGGACAGCCTATTTCTCGGCTCTTAACGCCTTCGCCCACGTTGTAATGTTCTTCCTCTTTGGCTTTAAGTATAACCCGGGATTGGTTGCAAGTACATTCGTAAATATTCCGTTTGGAGTCTATATGGTGTGGTATTTCCTCTCCAACGACCTTGTTTCTGTGGAGGTGAATATCGCCAGCATCATCTTCGGCATCTTGGCACAAGCCTCCATGATGGTCTATGGCTTTGCATACCTTGTCCCTAAAATGAAACGCGAAGGGCTGAAAGCATAAAATATGCCGGCGAAAATGGAAATTATCGCAACTTCTCTTTTTGTCAGCATTATTTTTGGCAATTATATTAGACCCTGAACATAGTAAAATACTGTCAGCATGACAGTATTTTTTTGTGTGATATTTATAAGTTTAAGTCGGTTCCGTTCAAAGCATCCACATTCGAATATGGTAAGTTTATTCTGCTTGCAGCCTATGCCTCATTCTGGTTTGACGATAAGTATAGTGTAATTCGATTCTGCTATATGTCGTATAGTTATATGCGTGGCTTTTGGATGATCCTAATGATAAGCGATAAGCGAAAGAAGTCGATTCAACGAAATGGCCAGCAGTCGTATGGCCGCCGTACCTTCATCGGCAACATCTACAAACTGGTCAAAGATCCGAACCTAATATCCGCTCTCACCGGCCACGCCGAAGGCAGCTGCGCCTTCAATCGCTACCGCGACATCGATATGAAACGTGATCTTGTCAAGATTCTGGAGGGAAAACACTGATGCCGGTTTTTATTTGACTGACATTTGACTGAAAGTCTCAAAACTGCCTTTGATTCGGAATTTATTGCAAATTTGCAATAAATTCCGAAAGAGTTTAAGGCAATATTGGTGGTAAAAGAACAGAAATAGGGCTTTGTAGTTGACTGACATTTGACTGGATGAAAGTATTTGCCTATATACAGTTGCTGATTCGGAATTTATTGTAAATTTGCAATAAATTCCGAAAAGATGAAAATATGACGGATATGGAATATATAAAGAGAGACATTTATCTGCAGAAACTGATTGACAGTAGGCTCAATGGGGATGTAAAGGTTGTTACCGGTCCAAGACGATGCGGTAAATCTTGGCTTCTTACACGTATATATAAAGATTATCTTATTTCAGACGGAGTGCCAGAAGATGATATCATCATAGTATCTCTAGATTTGGATGATGAAACTAATCAGAGTGAACTTGCTGATAAAGATAAACTCAAAGCGTATCTTTATGGCAAGATGACAGATCCATCACGCACTTATTATGTGATACTTGATGAAATTCAGGAAGTAGAAGGTTTCGAGAAACTTGTCAATGGATTACGCAATAAAGATAATGTCGATGTCTATGTTACTGGAAGTAATGCGAAATTACTTTCAAAGGAAATCAGTACAATTTTCCGTGACAGAGGACAGGAAATCAGATGTAATCCGTTTTCGTTCAAGGAGTTTTGTACCGGTCGTACTGAGGGTATTAGGGAGTTGTGGCAGGAGTATTATACGTATGGTGGAATGCCTGGACTTCGACGTCGTAAAACCAAATTGCAGAAGGCTGCGTATCTACAGGCTCTGTGGAACAAGACTTATATAACGGACATAAAGGATCGCTATACCATAGAAAACGAGTTGGCTTTGGAAGCACTTGCTGATGGTTTGTGTTCATCGATAGGTGCATTGTCGAATCCGACTAAGATGACCAATTCCCTTCGTAGTGTCCGTAACATAAAGATAGATGAAGAGACGGTAAAGAAGTATCTTGATTATGTCTGCGATTCTTTCCTTTTTGAGGGATCACAGCGATACGACATCAAAGGGAAAGAATACTACAAGTCATTCAAGAAGTATTATTGTGTTGATGTTGGTCTTAGAAATGCAAGACTGAATTTCCGCCAGCAGGAGATAACCCACATTATGGAGAATATAATTTATAATGAACTACGTGCGCGAGATTACCTGGTGGATGTAGGAATGGTGGCCTCTCGAGAAATGCGAGATGGAAAGTCTGAATATATTCAGTATGAGGTGGATTTCATCGCGACTAACGGAATTGATAAATATTATATCCAATCTGCCTATGCACTTCCGACTGAAGAGAAACGTGAACGGGAGTTCAAGTCACTGAAAAAGATCAGCGACTCATTCCAGAAGATTGTAATAGTTGGTGATGATATTGCATCCTATACTGACGAGGACGGCATAATCATTATGGGACTGTTCCAGTTTTTGATGAATGCGGATATTTTGAAATAGTAAAAATAGATATCAGTAGACTATGGACTTGTATGGCAAGTCTCTTCTGGTACGATTCTTCAATCGGGCGCTCGATGTCTATAACCGTCACCGCTATAAGATGCCTCCTGAAATACTTATTGCGGACGAGCTGTCATCTATGACAGAAGATCTTCCGGAAGACATTTAAGGGCTCTTGCCAGTTTAATGACGCTCATGGCCTCTGCTTTTGATATGTCCTGATTGCCCTGCTCATATGCCTTTATCATCCTGACCTTGACTCCGGATCTTTCGGCCAGTTCCTTCTGGGTAAGTCCGGCAGACTTGCGCTGGCGCTTGAGAGGGTTGACTGATTTCCCCTTATACTCGGCAATTCTTGCTGTGGCCGTATCAATCATCTTTGATATATCCGCCTCATGATGGGTAGGGTAGAGGTTCAACAGGAATGATATGGTGACGCCCCATTCCTTGATCTTCTCGAAAGTATAACCAGTATACCACTGCAGGTATGCCAATGCCCATCCGGTCCAGTATGTGGCTGTTCTTCCGAAAGTCCTGTACTCGACATATACGGGCGTTCCTCCTGTATCCTCAATGACTTTTTCAGCCAGTTCTATACCTGACATTCCGGCAATGTATCGGGGACTGCCGCTACCGAACTGCTTTGATATGTCACTGACCAGGAATCTGTCAAAGAACAGTTCCGGGTCACCGTAGGT
>SAMEA3663025__coassemble_702_pt1 | contig 19546 bp, 12 predicted proteins | sample SAMEA3663025__metabat2_low_PE_053 | metagenome-assembled genome bin SAMEA3663025 (sample SAMEA3663025) | pig gut metagenome | biome: pig gut; feature: pig-associated habitat; material: faeces | place: France | collected 2012
GAAGAACCATCCTTACCCTTACATAGAGTTCAATGATATCGTGAAGGGCGGCGAACTCGTGTTCAGGATGGGAACCGAAAAGACTCTTTGGTATTGATTTCATAACACTAAACATAGATAATTATGACTGATTTCAGAAACGACTCGAGAATTGTCCTGACGCTTGACGCAGGCGGAACAAATATGGTGTTCAGCGCAATGCGCGGGGGAGAGTACATCGTGGACCCGATCACGCTCCCTTCCAATTCCAACAATCTCGACCTCTGTCTCGAAACGATGGTATTGGGTTTCAGTACGGTACTCAACTCTTTGGAAGACAAGCCTGTAGCCATAAGTTTCGCATTCCCGGGCCCGGCCGATTACCCTAACGGAATCATTGGCGGATACCTCCCGAATTTCCCTTCATTCCGTGATGGAGTAGCTCTCGGACCATTCCTTGAGGACAAGTTCGGAATACCTGTATATATCAATAATGACGGTGACCTCTACGCATTCGGCGAGGCCCTCGGAGGAGCTCTTCCGGACGTGAACCGCAGGCTTGCGGAGGCCGGCAGCAAGAAGCGCTACCGCAATCTCATCGGCTACACCTTCGGAACCGGATTCGGCTACGGAGCTGTCATTGACGGAGTCCTGAACCGCGGAGACAATTCCTGCGTGGAGACATTCTGCCTCCAGAACCCGAAACTTCCGGGATATATAATCGAGGACAGTGTCGCTGTAAGGGCTGTCACAAGGGTTTACGGCGAGGCAAGCGGCCACATGGACCACGGCCTGACCCCGAAGGACATCAGCGATATCTGCCACGGCAGGCGCGAAGGTGACAGGGGAGCCGCCATCAAGGCTTTCAACGATCTCGGAGAGGCAGCCGGAGACGCCATGGCCACCGCTGCGACCCTGCTTGACGGAATCATCTGCATCGGCGGAGGCATCATGAACAACAGCGAGTACATCATGCCGGGCATCCTCAATTCGATGAGAGGCACCATCAGGACAATGTCGGGAGATGTAATCGGCCGCGTCCAGTCCAAGGTTTACAATCTCGACGACCCGGAGGAGTTCGCCCAGTTCGCCAGCGGAGATGCGCGCGAGATAAAGGTCTATGGCTCTGACAGGACCGTGACCTACGACCCTCAGAAACGTATTGGTGTGATGAAGTCCAGGATTGGAGCCAGCAAGGCCATTTCCATTGGAGCCTATACCTTCGCACTCAGCCAGCTTGACAAGAAAAATGCTTGATTATGAAGACTTTATATCCATTGAAATTCAGGCCGATTCTCAAGACGGTAGTCTGGGGCGGCGAAAAGATAGCCCCTTTCAAGGGCATTGAGACAGAGCAGCACAATATCGGCGAAAGCTGGGAGCTCTCCGGCGTAAAAGGCAATGAATCAGTCGTTTCCGAAGGTGAACTCGCCGGCAGGACCATCACTGACCTCATTGACGAGTACAAGGGAGCCCTCGTGGGCGGGAAGGTTTATGCCGAGAACGGCAATGTATTCCCGCTGCTCATCAAGTTCATCGATGCCAAGTCCGACCTCTCCATCCAGGTTCACCCGGATGACAGGCTGGCCGCAGAGCGTCACAACTCCAAGGGCAAGACCGAGATGTGGTATGTCGTGGGAGCCGACGAGGGAGCCCATCTCCTTTCCGGTCTCAACAGGGACCTCACTCCTGAGGAGTATGTGTCGATGGTGGAGAACAATACCATCACCGATGCCCTCACCGATTTCAAGGTGAAGCCGGGAGACGTGTTCTTCCTGCCTGCAGGCCGCATCCACGCCATCGGAACAGGCTGCTTCATAGCTGAAATCCAGCAGACATCGGACATTACCTACAGAATTTACGACTACGGCCGCCTCGGGCTTGACGGCAAGCCTAGGGAACTCCATACGGAGCTTGCCAAGGACGCCATCGACTACAAGGTATATCCGGAGTACAAGACCGCGTACGAGGAGAAGGCCAATGAGGAGAACCGTCTTGTCAGCTGCAAATACTTTACAACCACGCAGTTAGACATTGACAAGCCACTCGTCAAGGACCTTTCCGGACTGGATTCCTTCCTCGTTGTCATCTGCATTGAGGGCAGCGGAGAGCTTGTTGACAATGAGGATGGCAATGAAATCCGCGTCCCTGTCCACAAGGGAGAGACTGTACTTGTCCCGGCATCGTCGAAGGGTGTAACCTTCGTCCCGGACGGCAAGGCAGTTTTCCTCACCAGCTGCGTTGAATAATCCGAATGATCTACTAATTCCATTTATCATGAATCGAAAAGATTTTCTCAGAAGCCTGGGCTTCATCACAGCCGGGGCTGCGGTAATCGGCGGGGAGCAGAACCTCAAGGCCGCCGGCAAGGCAATGGGTATCCCAATGGAGGACCCTTCAATGACGGACCCGGAGGTGGATTTCCCTGTCAAGGGCCTCAGGGCCTCGGTCAATGGCCCGGTGAAGGTAATAATCATCGGCGCGGGAAACAGGGGTCGCACCTACGCCAATTATGCCAAGGTTTATCCTGAATGCATGCAGATTGTGGGCGTTTCCGATATCCGCGAGAGCCGCAAGAATGCGATGGGAGACAATTTCAACATTCCTGAGGAACATCGTTTCGGTGACTGGAGCGAGGTTTTCACAGTGCCGAAATTCGCCGACGCAGTCGTCATTTCCACCCCGGACGACACCCATTACCATCCTTGCATGAAGGCATTGGAGTGGGGATATGACGTGCTTCTCGAGAAGCCGGTTGCCCAGAGCGAGAAGGAGTGCACCGACATTGCCGCACAGGCTCACAAGTATGGCGGCATCGTGGCCGTATGCCACGTCCTCAGATACAGCCCGTATTTCAGGGCTATGTACGAGGCCATCCATACCGGTCTGATAGGCAAGCTCATAAGTATCCAGCACATGGAGCCGATCGAGTGCCGCCACATGGCCCATTCATACGTGAGGGGCAACTGGCGTGACTCCAAGAAGACCACCCCGATCATCCTTGCCAAGAGTTGCCATGACCTGGACATTCTCCGCTGGTTCGTGGGCAAGCCTTGCAGGAGCATTGTGGCGGACGGCTCCCTGACCTGGTTCAAGCCCGAGAATGCGCCGGAGGGAGCACCTCTGCGCTGCACTGACGGCTGTCCTCACGAGGCGACCTGCCCTTATTCCGCCATTGACGTATATGTCAGGAGGAAGCAGCATCTCGGAGTGTTCGACCTGAAGGATTCCCGTGACGAGAATGAGATAATGTCCAAGATTTCCGACCCTGACAATGTCTGGGGAAGATGCGTGTATCACTGCGACAACGACCAGCCTGACCATTTCGTGAGCGAGATGGTGTTCGAGGACGGGACTACCGCCTCATTCTCGATGGAGGCCTTCACTCCTTACGGCGGACGCAGGACCAGGGTGATGGGAACTACCGGCTACATTGAGGGAGACGGCACGACATTCACCGTATATGAATTCCGCAGCGACCGTAAACTCATCTGGGACAAGAAGCTGGCCGATATTCCGGAGTACCGTGGCTCAGGTCACGGCGGCGGAGACATGGCCCTCGTCTGCGATTTCCTGGAGGCCGTGTCGAGTCACGATGAGTCCAAGCTTACCAGCAATATCGACGCTTCCATCGAAAGCCACGTGATGGGCTTCAGGGCGGAGAAGAGCCGTCTGTCACACAAGAAGGTGAAGGTTTCAAAGTAACGGAGTCAAAGAAAAGATAAACATGGTTTATGCCGGGCATCAATGACATATGGTCAGAGTTCAAGCAGACGGGCAGCACAAAGTCTTTCAGGAAGCTTTATGATGCGTGTTATGACTTGCTCTACCGTTATGCGTCATTTTATGTCGATAATCTTGATGCCGAGGAAGTCGTGCTGGACCTGATGCTCTACCTGTGGAGAAACCGGGACAGCATAGAAATCCAGTCTTCAGTGGAATCCTATCTGCGGACATCCGTCCACAACCGTTGTCTGAACAGACTCAGAGGACGTTGGCCGTCCACCAGCCTGGAACCTGTGGCTGAACTGGGCACCGAGATGGACCTGGGCAGAATCACTGAAAACGACATAAGCATAGTGGTCTGGGAAGCAATGGCAACATTGTCCCCGAAATGCCGTCAGATTTTCGAGATGTCCCGCAACGATGGCCTTAAGAATTCCGAAATTGCCAGAATCATGGGGCTGTCGGAAAAATCTGTCGAGGCCTATATCACAAGGAGTCTCAAGCAGATACGCATATTTGCAAAGAAGGGTCTGCTGTTGCTGATTTTCATGGGCATCTGATGCTCAAGACAGTTTCCCACAAGAATTTTTCAAGGAGGATGCACTTTTTTCAAGGGTATCCTCCTTTTTTTGTGTCTATAAATATAGCCTTGGTTAGGAAAACATTATAATAATTTACTAATAACCCTTATTATGAAAAAAATTCTATTTATTGCAGTCGCGGCATCTTTATTGGCTGCATCCTGCCAGAAAGAACCTTCAGGAACAGCAAACCGGGCCAAAACAATCACTGTTACAGTTGAACCTGCGCCCCTGACCAAAATGGGAATTGAAGACGGTCTGCAGCCAGTCTGGACCGCCGGTGAGACTGCTGCGCTCATTTCGACAACAGATTATAAGGTTGTAGCCACATCACAGCTCAAGGCAGAGGATATTGAGGGCGGGCTGGCCACATTCTCCTTCGAAGAGGTCCCTGAAGGCAGCTACAGGATCATTTCACCTTCTTCCTCTTCCATTTCATCAGAAGGGGTTGTATTCAGCATATCATCAAGCCAGACTCAAAGGGAACTCGGTCTGTCAGGCAGCCGCGCCTGTCTGGTCGGCGGGGCCAAGGACGGTTCAGATATCACTGTCGGGTCAGAAACTGCTTACGATGCGTCTGTGAAACTTGTCGGAGCGATGATCCAGATAAACGTATATGACAGTTCCAATCCTACCGGTGAAAAGGTGAAGAGTGTATCAGTCAATGCCCCTGCCGGAAAACTGAGCGGCAATGTTACTGTCGGTTACGACGGCGAGGTGAAATCGGTATCCGGAACCGGCAGCAGTGCAAGTGTCTCTGTGGACAATCCGGAAATCGTTGTTGCGGACGAAGCTTCAGCCAAGGGTATCTATCTGGCTGCCGTTCCTGTGCAGCTGGACGCGGATGATTCAGGTACTCTTACATATACCGTGGCTACAGACGGTTCTGTCTATGAATTTACCGTGACTGAGGCCGTGAACTGGGAGGCCGGAGTCGTCAGCACACTGGACATAGACCTTGCTGATGCGACCAAGGTTGAGAGGGAGAAGCCGATCATGTCCTCGACACACCCATACACTATGGGCGATTTCGAGATGACTGAAACGGAACCGGGTGTCTTCACTCTGGAGCACGTATGGCTCAGCGGCCAGGAAAAGGATATCTATTTCCCGGCCGGAACGAGCGGATTCTATTACAATGCTGTGGACGGATGGATTTCATCGGAAGATCCTGAATTTGACGTAGTGTTCTCAAGTGAGCCGGTCGCATTGAAAGTACAGCAATGGGGAGGAAAGAACTACACGGAGAAGTATTACACAATCATGCTCAATACCAACACAATGAAACTTAAGGTGCTGCAGGACAGGGGAGAAAGGTTCTGGATTGTTGGCGACAACCTCAGTTGGGACTTGAATAAGTATGAGATGGATGTTGACTCTGAGGCAGGCATAGCCACCTGGAGCGGATATCTGAAGAAGGGCACGTTCAAGCTGCATGGTGAAAACCTGTATGAACCGGGATCTTGGGATGGCCCGGATCACCAGACCGGGGCCGGTGAGTGGTATTTCCATGACAGTTCAAGAGAGAACGGAATCTGCATGAACAGCGATGCTGACCAGAAGTGGGATCTTGCTGAAGCTGGCTATTACACTCTTGAGTTCAACTACAAGTCCAGCCCTATGACTTTCACCATCACCAGGAAGGAGAGTCTGGACCTGACAGTCAATGGAAAAGCCCTGACCTATGCCGGAAATAACCAGTACACCATTGAGGCCGAATTCAAAAAGGGCGAAAGTTTCACCCTTGCCGGCTGCAAGAATCTGGAATATGTGAACATGGATCCGGATTTCCTTGTCAGGGAAGGTGATTCATACAAGTTCAATGCAGTAGATGGCACTTACAGGTTCATACTCAATCTCCAGTCGCATGACATTACTTATGCTGATGATGCAGGCCAGAATATGATTGCATCCTGGACTCTTTTCCAGGGACTCAACAATGGCGGTTTTTATTCCACACTTATTCTTGCCGGTAACGGTATTGGAAATCTTACAATCAACTCCAGGAATCAGCCTGGCTGGAGCGTGGAATCTCCTGTTCAGCCTTTTATGGCAGAGGTTGAAAAAGGAATTTACCAGTTTACAGGTTTCTACTGCGGGAATTGGGAGTGGCAGAAGCCATACAACAGATGGACATGGAGTCTGGATTTCAAATATTTTGGAAACATCTGGTGGGGCGATGGCACAGAGAACGGAGTCAATCTGGTGGACAATACCGGCAAGATATGTCAGAATGGTGACGGCAATTTTACCTGGAAAGAATCAAACAATGCCTGGGAAGATGGTATGACATATCGTATGACTGTAAATCTGAATACCACTCCGCAGACAGTAACTTTCGATAAATTGTAAATATGGGCAGAAAACTGAATCTGTTTATCCGTTCTTTCCGCGGCGAACTCAGCAGCGAGGAGAAATCACTTCTTGATAAGCTCCTTGAGGATAAAGGCACTGCGGCGGAATATGAAATGTACAGGAACATCTGGGATCAGGCTATTGAAAAGGGGAAGTCCTCCAGGCCTGATTCCGGGAAATCCTGGAGACTGCTTCATTCCAGGATGGGACAGAAAGAAGCAGGACGTCGGATTTACAGAAGAATCTTTTACGCCGTTGCCGCTTCCGCAGCTGCTGCGGTCATGGCGATATGTGTACTTGTCAGATGGCCCGACAATCATCATGCTTGCAGTGAGCAGCTGCTTTCGGAAGCAGCTGCTGATGTCTGGGACGTGGCTCCTTCGGACAAGATTGTCGTGAAGACCTCAGCAGGAAAGTATTATTCAGTGGAGTCCGGACAGGCGGAAATCACACTGGAGGAAGACGGATGCATATCCATCAATTCTGTGCTTATGGCGGGGGAATCTGTCACGGGAGGATACAACAGGATAAAGGTTCCCCGCGGAAAAATGGCGAACTTGCAGTTGCCGGACGGCTCAAGTGTATTTTTGAACTCCCTCTCGGAGATCACATTCCCTTCAGAGTTCTCCGATGATGAAAGGATGGTTTATCTTTCCGGAGAAGCATATTTTACCGTTGCAAAGGATGCCCGGAGGCCTTTTACCACATTTTCGGACAGGATGAATGTAACTGTTTTGGGAACGGAATTCAACTTTTCCGCTTCGGATGAGTCATCGGTGGTAACTCTCGTTTCCGGAAATGTAAAGGTTGATACGGATATGTCAGAGTCCTGCATCCTGAATCCCAGCCAGCAGGTGGCTCTGCAGAACGGGAAGCTGACAGCGGTGAAGACTGTGGACGTCCAGCCTGTAATCTGCTGGAAATACCGTATAATGCAATGTGACAATCAGAATATATCCGATGTCTTTGACAGACTTTCTGTTGCTTTTGACAAGGATTTCATCTGTGCTGACACTCTTGATGATATCTTCATCAGCGGAAAACTCGACCTGAACAAGAGTCTGGATGTCATACTTGAAACCATATCCTTCGCAGCTCCGGTGACTTTCATTGATACTGAAGAGGGAATAGTCGTTAAAAGAGTCAAATAAAACATAAATAGAATTAATACAACAGTTATGAAGAAACTCCTGTCGACATTGATGTCGCTGTTTCTTCTGATGGCTTTCAATCCTGGAAACCCGGCTCAGGCCCAGACAACCGGGCTGAGTTTTTCAATGGAGAATCAACCCCTTTCGAAATATATAAGCCATATTGAAGAGACCACAGATTACATCTTCTTTTTAAATAAGGAAGTGGACACCACTATACCGGTTTCTCTCACCGTCAAGGGAGAAACCATTGATTCGGTATTGCGTAAACTGTTCGAAAAGACAGATATAGAATACAGCATCAAGGGCAATCAGATTTCCCTCAAGAAAAAGCAGGCAGCGCAGCCCGTTTCCAGCAAGCATATCGTGAAAGGTATTGTGACAGACTCCGGTTCGGATGAAACCCTCATAGGCGTGGGAGTTATGATCAAGGGTACCAATCAGGGTACAATCACGGACGAGGCGGGTGCCTACTCCATTGAGGTTGACCAGAATGCCACCCTCATATTCTCATATATCGGTTTCCGCAATGCCGAGGTGCTGGTCGGTGACCTGGCTATCCTGAATGTAAAGATGGAGCCGGACAATGAGATTATGAGTTCGGTGGTCGTCGGAGCCGGAGTCCAGAAGAGGATTTCGGTGACAGGAGCCATTACTGCGATGGAGGGAGACAAACTTCGCGCTCCGTCCTCATCTCTTACCAATAACCTTGCAGGACAGCTTGCCGGCGTGATTTCCGTCACCACCAGCGGTGAACCGGGCAGCACTTCTTCTTTCTATATCCGAGGCATCAACACTTTCGGAGGCCGCAGCACGCCATTGATAATGCTCGACGGCGTGGAAATATCCGCCAATGACCTGAACAATATCCCGTCTGAAACGATCGAGTCATTCTCCATTCTCAAGGATGCTTCCGCGACAGCCATATACGGAGCGAGAGGTGCCAATGGAGTGATGCTCATCACAACCAAGACCGGCACCGAAAATACCAAGGCGAAGATCAACGTCACCTATGAGCATTCTTTCCTCCAGCCGGTCAATGTGGTGGAATACACTGACGGTGTCACCTTTATGGAGACCTACAACTATGCCCAGAAGATGCGCTCTTCCAATCCCACTCCCAAATACAGCGACATCAAGATTGCCGGCACAAGAGACGGGATCAATGAATACGTTTATCCCGATGTGGACTGGTACAGCTTGATGCTCAAGAAGTTCACCATGAATGAGAGGGCAAATGTCAATATCCAGGGAGGAGGTTCACACGTGACTTATTACATGAGTCTTCAGCTCAATCACGACAGCGGTGTCCTGAATGTCCCAAAAAGCTATTCTCTGGACAATAACCACAACCAGATGCGGTACATTTTCCAGAACAACCTGCAGTATAAGGTGACCCCTTCCACTACTCTGGGCCTTAGGATGAATGCCCAGATTTCCAATCTGAAGTCTCCAAATACCTCTGCCCATGAGATTTTCAGCCAGGTGTACTACAACAATCCTGTCCTGTATCCGGCTGTTTTCCCTGACGACGGAAGCGGGCATATCAAGTTCGGTTCGGATTTCATCAATTCGTTAAGCTACTATGATAATCCTTATGCCAATATGCTCAATTCCTTCAAGGAAGTGAACGACAGCAAATTGAATGTTTCATTGAATTTTGACCAGAAACTGGATTTCATAACCCAGGGACTTTCCATCACTGCACTTGTCAATTTCAATTCCTGGTCTTCATCCTCCTTCACCAGGTCTCTTACGCCTTTCCTTTACCGTGTCGTCCCGGGAAGTTACAATATCGTGGCTGACCGCTATGCGCTGGAGCTGCTTCGTGAAGGCGAAACCTACATCAATCAGTCAAATGTCTCAAGGGCTTCGGACAACCTTTTCTATTTCGATGCAAGGCTGAATTACAACAGGCGTTTCAGGAAACATTCCGTGACGGGAATGCTGATGTACATGATGAGACAGTTTCGGAGTGAAGTCCTCCCGAGCCGCAACCAGGGTCTCTCAGGACGTGTAACCTACGATTATGACAACCGTTATCTTGCAGAAGTCAACTTCGGCTACAACGGTACGGAAAGACTTGCCAAGGGGGAACGTTTCGAGTTCTTCCCGGCTGTGTCACTGGGCTGGGTGCTGAGCAATGAGAATTTCTGGGCTCCTTTGAAAAAGGTGGTGTCCCATCTGAAACTCAGGTCTTCCTACGGACTTGTAGGAAGTGATGAGACCGGCGGCAGCGGTGCTCCATACTACATGTACATGTATTCCGTGAACCTGAACAACGGTCCTTATTTCCAGTCGGGACAGCAGGGAAACTCTTCCTATGAGTATCAGGGACCGATCATTACCGGTTACCCTGTGGAAAATCCATCCTGGGAGAGATCCAAGCAGTTCGATGTGGGACTCGACCTCCATCTTTTCAATGATTGGCAGATAGTCTTCGACTATTTCGACTATAACAGGGAACGCATTCTCATCGAAAGGGCATCATTCCCGGACATCATGGGCTATATGGGTATAAAACCGTGGGCCAATCTCGGAAAAGTCCGCAACAGGGGTGTGGAGTTCAGCATCAATTACCGGAAGGAAATCATTCCTGATCTGACCATGGATCTCAGGGGCAATTTCACCTACACTGCCAACAAGCTTGTCTATAAGGATGAGCCCGAATATGACTACTCCTGGCAGCGCCAGACAGGGAAGCCTCTGAATGCCCTCTACGGCTATATCTGTGACGGATTTTTCGAGGATGAAGAAGATATAAAAAGGCACTCGGACCAGTCTTTCTTCGGAAGTCAGGTGATGCCGGGCGACTTGAAGTACAGGGATATAAACGGAGACGGCTCCATTACATCCGAAGATATGGTGATGATGTCTCCTTACGGCTCCAATCCGGGAATCCAATACGGCTTCGGCGTGAGCCTTACCTACAGGAAATTCGATATCAGCGTATTCTTCAACGGGTCAGGAAACCGCAAGATATTCCTTGACCCTGCCTGGGTGCAGCCGTTCAACCAGTCGTGGACAGCAGACCGCAACCTGATGCGGTGGATTGCTGACGGTTACTGGAAAGAGGGGGCGGACAACTCTTCTGCCGTATGGCCGAGACTCGGCACGGCTCAGGCACAGCAGGAAAACAACCTTGTTTCGAGCACCTTCTGGATGAAGGACGTGAGTTTCCTGCGTTTCAAGACCTTTGAAGTGGGATATTCATTTCCTCATTGCAGGGTGTATCTGAGTGGAGACAATCTGGCTGTGTGGTCTCCTTTCAAGTACTGGGACCCTGAATTGTATTTCAGTACATATCCTTTAAGCCGGACATTCAACATAGGTGTTCAAGTTAATTTCTGACAATATGAGAATCAACCATATATCCAAGTATGTAATATCATCGCTGGCGGCATCCTGCATGTTATCCTGCAGCTTTCTCGATGTCGTGCCTCCTGAGACTGAAGGGCCGGATGACTTTCTGATTGAGGCCGAAGATGCGTTGAAGTATCTTTACGGCTGCTATGGCACTTTACTTAACAATAATACCAAAGTGCTGTCTTATAACACATTGGCATTCGGAAGCGATGAGGTGGTGGGCCCGGAAACTGTCTATGACCATTTCCGGAAGCAGCAGTGCAACCAGGTGACCGGATACAATGTGGCTTCAAGTGGCGGAGTCTGGGGCCCATACTACCAGGGAATCGGATACTGCAACAAATTCATAGCCGACATCACGACCTACGATGTGAAGAATCTCACCAACAGCGACAAGGTGAATTATATAGCCGAGGCGAAATTCCTCAAGGCTTATTATCACTATAAGCTGATGTCAGCCTGCGGTCCGATTCCGATAATTGACTCCCAGCTCCCGATGTCCCTGCCTAAGGAACAGATCCCGGGACGTTCCCATTTCGATGCCTGCACAGATTATGTCGTGAATCTCTGCGATGAAGTCTATCCGGATCTGGAGAAGGATTTCGACTATAACACGCGCTATTATGGAAGAGCCACCAAGATGGCCGCCAAGATGCTGAAGGCCAAGGTCCTTGTGCTTGCTGCATCCCCGCTGTGGAATGGTTCTTTCCACGACAAATCCTGGAAGAATGAGAAATATGAGACTCCGGGATACGGCTACGAGCTTGTGTCAAAGGTGTATGATCCGAAGAAATGGGAGAGGGCCGAGAAGGCATGTCTGGAAGCGATAGAGGAGGCTCATGAAAACGGGCACAGGCTGTTTGACCTGGAAGATTCCGAAGTCCTCAGAATGTCAGAGGGCATTGCTCTACCGAAGGTGCCTGTAAGTGATGAGGCCGCCAGGGAAGAGATAGCAAAACGCACTATGCTGATGCGTTACGTTACCGTCGCAAGACCCAATCAGGGCAATAGGGAAATCATGTGGGGCTGTCTTTGGCTCAATAATGAGATATGCTCCTGGGCTTCGTATCCGCATTATGTGCTTATCCGCGAAAACGGCCAGCCTGCAGGTGGTTGGGGCATGATAAGTCCGACTCTTCAGACTGTGGAGTCCTTCTTTACCAAGAACGGAAAGCGTCCGGCGGACGATCCGGCCTTCCCGAGTGAAGGTGACTGGCTCAGAAGGGCCGGTTTTGAGGGAGCGCAGGAAAATGTCATCAATCTCTGCGCCAACCGTGAACCTCGCTTTTACGCAGCCGTTTCCTTTGACGGTGATGAATATTCTCCGGTGATTGCCAATGGTTCGCCGCTCTATATAAATGCAATGGATCCCGACCAGAATGGTTACAACACCGACAAATACGGCGTGAACAACAATTCCCGCACAGGATTCTGGAACAAGAAACTGGTGCATCCGAATACACGTTATGACACCTGGGGGAATGATAATACCGGAACCGTGATTGACCACCCCTGGGCAATCTTCAGGCTTGCAGACCTCTATCTGATGTATGCGGAGGCTTGCGCTCATACCGGCCATATTTCCGAAGGTCTGGTGTACTTGAATATGATAAGGAAGAGAGCCGGGGTGCCGGAATACACACTTGCCGAAGTCTCGGACTCTGAAATATTCCTGAAGGCTGTCCTTGAGGAAAGATTTTCGGAACTGTATCTCGAAGGCATGCGTCTGGAGGATATCCGGCGCTATGTCAACGGCCCTAAATATATGAGCCACGACTGCTATCAGGGACTCAATGTCCTTGAAAAGAACCTTACCTTCGAGACCTTCAACGTCAGGAAAAATGTGGAACAGCAATATGTATGGCACGACAGGATGTACCTGCAGCCGGTTCCGGACAATGAAGTATATGCAAACCCGCAGATGGTTCAGGCTCCGCTTTACTAAATCTATTGGATTATGAATACGAATATTTACAAATATCTTTGCATATCGGTTGCGGCAGCATCATTGCTGTCCTGTACGGAAAATAAGATGGACATATTCCCGGATGAGTACAAGACGATAGTCTATGTCAAGGAAAATACGGCCAATTATGTCACAATAGATGCTACGGCCGAGAATCCGACCTTTGATTTTACAGTGTGCAAGGGAGGCAGTGATATAACGGATCTGGCTGATGTGAGTGTCAGACCTCTGACTCAGGAGTATGTGGACGGGCATTACAATTCCGCTTCAATGAATATCAGGTATTCCGTATTGCCGGATGATGCCTACACCGTGGACACTCCGCTTGATCTTCACTTTACGGCGGATGAAACATACAAGGTCATTTCATATACATTGATTTCTGAAAAACTGGCCGCTCTGGTTTCCGACAACCCTGGAGTACGTTACATTATCGGCTTCAGCCTTGACAGCAAGACGACATCTGTCAATGAGAAATGCTCGACGTATGTCTGCGAAATCAGTGATGTGATAGTTCCCACTCTGGGTTTCGAAAGAGCCGGGCTGAACAGGTTAAGCACACCTATAGATGAATCATATACGGATGACGAACTTACGATAAAACTTCCTGTAGAGGTCAAGTCGCTTAAGAACCGTTGGGACATCAATGCTGATGTCGAGCTGGACATGGAGTGGCTCAACACCTACAATGCAGTCAACGCCACCGACTATTCCCTGCCTGAGGACTACAGCTTCACTCCTAAGGTAGAACTTGTATCTTCCGAGCAGAAGGCGTATGTGATGATAACCCTGAGGAATGTATCCGAAATCCTTAAAGCTGTCATCCTGCCCCTGAGACTCAGGAATGCATCCCAGTTCAAGATTTCAGAAACCGATGATGTCTGTGCGCTTATGATAGACCCTACCATCGCCCATCCGGTAGAATTTGACAGAAGTGTGTGGGCTTGGAAGGAGTGCTGTCATGAACCTTGGGAGAGGGGTGGCAATTGCTCGGCTTATTATATGATTGACAATGATCCGGAATCATACTGGCACTATAGCTGGGAACAGGACAGCCCTTGCAACGGGCAGAATAATCATTGTTTTGTATTTGATATGGGATCAGTGCATACGGTTTCCGGCTTCGGCTACATATGCCGTCAGAATCTTAAAGGCATATGGGGTACAGATGCTGTAAATGCCCTGACATTCTTTATCTCCGACAATGATTCTGCAATGACTCAGGATGTTCACGACCATTCCGGCTGGAAGAAAATCGTCGATGCTTATCCTGTGGAGACTATCAATGAGGAGCAGAGGATTCCGACAAGACTTGCAATGGGCCGCTATATAAAGGTGATGATTGCCGGGTCGGCACAGATTGAAAGTAATAATGGTGCCATGAAAGGGTGTATAGCTGAAATAAAAGCATACGGAAAGAATTGACAATTTGAGAATTATGAACAAATACATTTATTTCGCCATCTTGTGTCTGGCACTGATGATGGCAGGATGCGACAAGAATGAAGCAAGGGAGAAGATTAATGACCCGACGGGAAAATTCATGAAGACCGTCGAGCGTGGATTATGTCAGGCAGACGGCAGCGAATTCACCATCAAGGGCGTCAATCTGAACCATTGGCTTACACCGGAGGCCTATTGCTTCGAGTTTCAGAATATCTCCGTATCCGAAGTCGATAAAGCATTCCGTCAGCTTTTCGGTGACGAGTATATGAACGGATGGTGGAAACGTTTTCTGGAAAACTACATCTGCGATGAGGATTTTGAGTATCTCAACTCCATTGCTGCGAACACAGTGCGTTTGCCGTTGACATACAAGCTCTTCAATGACACCTTCTATCTTTGTGACAACGACCCAGAAGCCGGTTTCAGGTTTATCGACTATGTTGTCAGGATGTGCAGGGAAGTCGGACTGTATCTGATTCTGGATATGCACGTGGCTCCGGGAGGACAGAGCGGCGCCGCTCATATTGACGATAGTGACGGATATCCGCATCTGTTTGAAAGTCAGGAGAATATGGATGAATATTGCAGAATCTGGAAGATGATTGCGGAGCGTTATGCGAAGGAGCCGATAATTCTGGGCTATGAGCTTCTGAATGAGCCGATTGATTCAAAGTACAATGCTTTGTATCCATATCTTCAGCCGACTTATGAAAAGGTAACGGCAGCTATCAGGGAGGTGGACAGCAACCATATAATAATCCTTGGTGGAGCAAACTTCTGTGATGATTTTTCCATGCTGACAGATTATGCCTTCGACTCGAAGATAATGCTTACTGCCCATCGCTACCACAGTGTGGATGTCAGCAAATTTTCCGATATCTCCGCACAGACCAATCTGCCGATGTACATGGGTGAGTTCGGACACTGGGGAGGCGGAACGGATCTGACAGCCCAGGTCGTTTCAAATATAAAATCGAGGGGAATGGGATATACTTACTGGCCGTTCAAGAAAATGAACGACTGGGAGTCCCTTCTCGGTTTTGCGGTCCCTGAATACTGGGAGAGCATCAAGGAGTTCGTCCTGTCTCCAAGAGGGACTACAGCCCAGCTGCAGATTGCACTGAAAAAGGTAGATGTCGAAAAGGCGAAAGGAGCAATGGAGGAATATCTTGAAAACTGCAGATTCAGAAACTGCTTCGAGAGATCCGCAGTCAAGGATGGCCTGCAGTTCAAATAGCATCAATCCTGGCCCTCTGAACAGTATGCAAAGAGTATTTACATCAATTGCCTTGGCTATTCTTGCCCTGCTGTCCTGCATCAGCATGGCAGCCGAAGGATACTCCTGGAAAGCGAAATGGATTTCCAAGGAGCAGTGTACAAGTGAGGCAAACACCTGGCTGGCATTCAGAAAGGATGTCCATCTGGACAAAGTACCCCGCTCCATTGTCGCGCATATCGCTGCGGACAGCAAGTACTGGCTGTGGATAAATGACGAAATGGTAGTGTTCGAGGGCGGACTGAAGAGAGGTCCTGCACCCGGTGACGGCTATTATGACGAGGTGGAAATCGCATCTTATCTCAAGCCCGGGACCAACAGGATCAGCATTCTGCTGTGGTACTTCGGACGCGCAGGATTCAGTCATATGAGCAGCGGCATTGCAGCAATGATTTTCGATGCCAGGGCAGAAGGGATTGAGATACTTTCGGACAAGGACTGGGGTTGTGAGATTCACAGTGGCTATGGGACAGCCCATTGTCCGGCCACCAACTACCGCCTCCCGGAGAGCAGCGTCAGCTACGATGCCAATGCCTTTCCGGAAGATTGGTACCGGCAGGATTCTCAGAAATGGTTCGGCCCCGCAATCGAGATCGGCATAGAGCCGGGGCGCCCTCCTTTCGGCAGGCTGGTCCGCAGACCTGTTCCTCTCTGGAAGGATTACGGCCACAGCAGATTCTCATCCATCCGTCAGTCCGGAGACACGCTGTTCTGCCGTCTTCCGTACAACTGCCAGTTCTCCCCGTGCCTCAAGCTCTATGCTCCTGCAGGGAAGGTTATTTCAATGATCACCGATCACGACTATGTGACGGGGGAGAAGTGTGTCAGTGCGGAATATGTCACGAAAGAGGGCATTCAGGAATATGAGCACCTGCCGTGGATGAACGGAGACGTGCTTATGTATATTGTCCCTCCTGACGTGGAAGTCATTGAGGTGGGCTTCCGTGAAACAGGGTATCCAACTGAATTTGCGGGCACATTCTCCTGCGACGATCCTTTTCTCAATGACTATTGGGAAAAGGCTGTCAGGACGATGTACGTGAATATGAGAGACAGTTATTTCGACTGTCCTGACCGGGAAAGGGCACAGTGGTTCGGAGACATAGTCAATGACCTCAATGCGGCTTTCTATTGTTTTGACCGCAATGCGGACCAGCTTGCCATAAAAGGCTATCTGGAACTGGTTAATTGGCAGAAACCCGACGGTGTCCTATACCATCCTGTTCCTTGTTCCAACTACTTCAAGGAGCTTCCCATGCAGCTCATGAATGTGGTGGGATGGTACGGACTGCGCAACCTGTGGTTTTATTCTGGAGACTCTTCTTTCGTTGAGGCTGTCTACGAACCGGTTCACAGATACCTGCACGAGGTATGGCAATTGGATTCAGAGGGTCTTCCGATTTACCGCGTCGGGGATTGGGACTGGCCCGATGAAGGACAGCACAGGGACCGTCAGGCCCAACTGAATATCTGGTACTATCTTGCCCTGAAATCCGAGGCGGTCTTTGCAAGGATGCTTGGCCGGGAATCGGATGCACTTGAGAATGAGTCCGTTATGCTGGGCATTGCAGAGAAGGTCAACAGAGACTATTGGAATGGAAATGAATACCGCAGTCCTGACTATGATGATCCGCATCCGGATGACCGGGTGCAGGCGCTTGCAGTAATCTCCGGCATAGCCGCAGCCGACAAATATCCGGCAATCAAGGATGTCCTGAGCAGAGAATATAACGCTACGACTTATATGTTTCCTTATGTTCTCGATGCCCTGTTTACCATGGGAGAACCTCAGATGGCTCTGGACAGGATGAAGAAGATGTATCCGACCGTGATGAAGGAGGGATGCTCTACCTTGTACGAGCATTGGAATCATACTGGCTCATGCAATCACGCCTGGACTTCAGGGGCTATTGTGCCTATGTTCAGGCAACTCGCCGGTATTGATGCCCTGGAACCCGGATACAGGCGTTTCAGGCTGAATCCTCAAATGGGGCCGCTCAATCATCTCAGTGCATCTTTTGAGACCGGATACGGCAGGATTGCAGTGACGCTTGACCGTAGCGGAACTAAAATCAGAGCCTCCTTGACCGTTCCTGACGGCACTCAGTGCGAGGTCAGGCTCCATAATGGCAGAGTGGAGACACTTGAGGCCGGTATTCACAAAGTTACATTATATGGCAACAATTAGACAGGCCGGGGCGGAAGCAATTGCAGTTGCATTGGCACTTTTCTCCTTCATTGAAGCGGATGCCAAAGTAATTCCCAACCCCATATTCGCAGACAATATGGTCCTGCAGCAGGACACTGAAGTTTCTTTCTGGGGAGAGGCCAAGGCTGGAGCCCGGGTGAAGATTACACCTTCGTGGAGCAGGAAAACCGTCAGCGTACAGGCTGATGCGGATGGGAAATGGTTCACAAGACTGGCCACCCCTTCCGCCGGCGGCCCTTATGAGATTTTTCTTGATGACGGTGAGAAGACAGGCATAAGCAATGTTCTCATCGGTGAGGTCTGGCTCTGCAGCGGACAGTCCAATATGGAAATGCCCGTTAAGGGATGGCCGGGGCAGCCCATAGCCGGTTCTGCTGAGTATATATTGGGAGCTGATGCGCAACTGCCTGTGCGTCACTGTTATGTGAAACGGGAAACAGCATTGGCGGTCAGGGATAAATGCACTGCGGCCTGGACGGGGAATACCCCGGAGGGAGTGGCGGAGTCGAGTGCATATGCCTATTTCTTCGCCAGAAGGCTGAATGAGGTGCTGGATGTCCCTGTGGGAGTCATAAACGTGTCCTGGGGCGGCAGCAGCATACAGGCCTGGATGAGCAGGGAATTGCTGGAAAGGGAATTTGCAGGAGAGGTGGATTTGAAAGCCTATGAGCTGGGAAGATGGCCGGAAGGACAGCAGGGATTTGTGCCTGCCTGTCTCTACAATGCAATGCTGCACCCGGTTGCCCCATACACCGTAAAGGGATTCATATGGTACCAGGGATGCAATGACAGGGCGGATTACAGACTCTACCGGAGAATGCAGCCTGCATTCGTGTGCATGTTGAGGCAGGAATGGGGCGATGACACGCTTCCTTTCTATTTTACCCAGATTGCACCTTATGCTTACGGAAATCCGGATGACACTTTGTCCGGGAATTTCATGTGGGCTCAGGCCCTGACTCTGGCGAACATTCCTTACAGCGGAATGGTTTCCACTGCGGATGCCGGAGAAAAGAACTGCATCCACCCTTCCGACAAGAAGACACCTGCAGAACGTATGGCGAATCTTGCTCTTGTGAATACCTACGGACATTCGGGTATTGTCGATGTGCAGACACCTGTAGCTGAATCTTTTTCATTTGTCAATGGGGAAGCGGAGGTGACATTCCGCACCGGACCTTTGGGGCTTATGCCCATTTTTACTGATCTGCAAGGATTCGAGCTTGCAGGGGAGGACGGGATTTTCCGTCCGGCAGTGGGCAGAATAGATGAAAACCGCACAAATCTGGTCAGGGTGCAGTCTCCTGAAGTTCCCGCTCCGGTGGCGGTGAGGTATTGTATGAAGAACTGGTTTGTGCCGACACTGTTCAATTGCTCAGGCATTCCGGCCAGCCCATTCTCTTCTTCCCAATAGCGTTATTCCGCACGGCAGCAGTCTATTGGTAAATAAGGACATAATTATTGTCAATAAGTCCGCTCGCAGCACGTAGT
>SAMEA3663025__coassemble_710_pt1 | contig 19377 bp, 14 predicted proteins | sample SAMEA3663025__metabat2_low_PE_053 | metagenome-assembled genome bin SAMEA3663025 (sample SAMEA3663025) | pig gut metagenome | biome: pig gut; feature: pig-associated habitat; material: faeces | place: France | collected 2012
TTGCAGACTCAGTAGCGAGGATTGCATATCCCTGAGGGATAAGATAATTAAGAGCGTAACCAGATTTTACCTTTACGATATCATCAGCGTGACCGAGATTAGCCACTTCTTTCTTCAAAATGATTTCCATATTCCTGTTCTCCTAATTATTTAAGAAGGTCTGTAACGTATGGGAGAAGAGCGAGGGAGCGAGCCCTCTTGACTGCCTGGGCAACCTTTCTCTGGAACTTCAGAGATGTTCCGGTGATGCGGCGAGGGAGAATCTTACCCTGCTCATTGAGGAACTTCTTGAGGAACTCAGGATCCTTGTAGTCAACATACTTGATGCCTGCCCTCTTGAAACGGCAGTATTTCTTCTTTCTTACCTCTACTGTAGGAGGGTTCAGGTAGCGGATTTCGCTGTTCTGTGCGTTGTTTGTCTGTGCCATGTTCTCTTCCTCCTTCATTATTTCTGAGCCTCGGCTGCCTGGGCGGCTGCCTTTGCCTGCTTGTTAGCCCTTCTCTTCTCGGCGTATGCTGCTGCATCCTTGTCGAGAGCGACTGTGAGGAATCTGATGATCCTCTCGTCACGGTGATACTGTGTCTCGAGCGAGGCGATGAGTGTAGGATCAGCCTTGAACTCGATCAGGTGATAGAATCCTGATGTCTTGTGCTGGATAGGGTAGGCGAGCTGCCTCAGTCCCCAGTCCTCTTCGTACACGACCTCACCACCCTTCTTGGTGATGTAGTCAACGTACTTGGCAACCGCTTCCTTCATCTGAGCTTCAGACAAAACGGGAGTTGCAATGAAAACGGTCTCGTACTGTTTCATAAAATTTGTAATAAACGTTAATAAATCAATGCTTTAGGCGGGGAAGCCCCGCAAAAAGGACTGCAAATTTAGTCATTATTTCTGAATTGACCAAACTTTTCGGTTTTTATCTATATGCCTTCTCCTCCATTTCCCATCCGCAAACCGTTGATATATATGGGATGAGGCAGCTTGCCACTTTCTTCTGGCCCTTGTAGTTCGGATGCCAGCTTGCTCCGAGGTCCCCGGTTTCGCTGTGGACATTGCGGGTAACGCACATATAGGTCAGATTCGGAAGCCCGCTTGAGAGGCAGGCCAGCCTTATGTAGTCGAAACTGTAAGGAGTGACGTTCGAAGCCATGCATACAATCGGCACATCATCACCGTAGTCTGACCTGACTTTCTTCAGCAGTTCAATGTATCTCTTCACAAAACTTGTCTCGTGAGGCTGTCTGCCGGTGGAGAAGTCATTGGTGCACAGATAGATGACTACTACATCCGGGCTGTAGCCGGCCCCGGATGCGTCCCACAAAGTCTCTTTGTCCATATCGAAGGTCTGGCTGTAGCGGTCGGGCATGTTGTATCCGCGGATATTGTCATTGTAGTTGCGGTCTATTCCCATTCCGGAATGGCTCACCAGGCTGTAGTCGGCATTGAAATATCTCGCAGTGATGGCTGCATAGGTAAGGGCACAGTTCTCCGTACGGGCTTCGAAAGGGTCGTCACGGGAATCGCTCTCCGTACCGTAACCGCATGTGTATGAATCACCTATGAATTCAATATGTCTTTCTTTGCGGCCACCGGCTGCCAGGATTTCACCATTGGAAATGAAGCTGTGGAGTGTGATGCGGCCCTGTTCGCCTTCAGTCCTTTTCTGCAGGATGACGGTGTGCTCACCCTTGCCCAGACCCTCTGCAAGAGTGATGACGGTATCCTTGGCGGCCACGAGGAACTTCTTGTCCATGATCGGGTCCATCTCCCTGTCCACCCAGACATTGAACCAGGAATTTCTTGTGTCCGAGAGCCTTACTGCCAGATATGGGCCTGTAAAGCGGATTCGGGCATAGACTCCGGACCAGTCATAAGAGACATCGTTGCCTTCCGCGAGAATGCGTCCGGTATATTCAATCCGGCTGTCCGATGCCGGTGTCTCGAATACTTTTTTCGGGCTTGCGGCGGATGCGCTGCCGCAGATGAGGACGGCGGCTGCGAAAATGATGAATTTTTTCATATCAGCTTTTCCAATATAATTTCAATTTGGTGCAGAGCCAGGTCGCTCCCATCATCAGAGAGGTGAGAATAATGCCCTGGACAATGCCCCAGAACCGGTTTCCCTCTGACAATGAGAACAGCAGCGGCATTATTCCCAGGAGGCTGAACAACGGTCCGAGGACATAGCTCGTGACAGTGTATGCGACCATCGGGTTCTGTCCGATGCCGGAAATGAAACTGCATTGTATATTATACCTGAACTCCAGCAGGACCAGAACGGCTGTGGTCAGCATCGCCATGCCACCGGTGGTGAAGAGATAGGAAAGGTTGCAGTAATCCTTGGTGATTCCGCCGTCAACAGGGTCGAAGGCGATGCCGGCAAGGAGCAGGGCGAAACCGGTGATGCCGATTGTCCTGTAAATGTTGCGCTCTCTGCCAGTGAGGATGAGGAAGGCTGCCGCCAATATGGCCGTGGCAATGAAGTCGATCAGAACAGCCCGCAGGTAAAGGCCCCATAGCTGGACCAGCACCGCTGTCAAGGCAATGCATGCGGCAATCGACTCTTTCCTCCCTGCTGACAATGCTTTCCCGCTGCGGCTGTGCTCAAGGATGAGGTCACCAGCAATGGAACCCGGCAGTGCAATGAGCAGGTACTGGAGCCATTCCGGGTTGAAGAGCCAGGACAGGCACCAGCCGTTCCCGGTCAATGCCGACAATGCCGGAACGTAGGAGAATGCAGCCTTGACGGCCGCAATGAAAAGTATTACCAGCCATCTCAGTCTCAGGCTGTTGCGTGTCAGGACCCAGACCAGTCCGCCCCAGAGTGCGACATTGGCCAGAATCATTATGATGATGTCGCTCGTCCCCTTGTCCGGAGTGATTCCGAACCAGGAATGCAGCAGGCATCCGAGGCTGCAGATCAATGCTGCTCCGGCAATGTTTACCCATTTCCTTTCAGTTCTGACCAGGGCCGGGAACAATGCCGCCCATACTGCAATGAGAAAGAGATTTGCCTGCCAGGCGGGTCTGGAACTGCTCCAGATGGTGTAGCTGGTGTTGCCTATGACAAGGGCGAACAATGTCAGTATCGCCCATCTCTTGAGAAGCTGCAGGGCTGTGGACCCTATGCCGGCCCCGTTCTCGAATTTTTTCCGCATTGCAAGTGGGAATGCTGCCCCCATTGAAAAGAGAAAGAACGGGAACACGAGATCCACCCACGTGAGCCCGGCCGCAGCAGGGTCGAAGGCATAGGTCGGCGGGGGAGTCTGAGCGTGGAACATCCAGGCAGGCAGTCCGGAATTGAATCCGATATTGGCGCAGAAAATCATTCCGATGATGGCGATCCCGCGCAGGATGTCGATGGATGAAATGCGCTTTTTCATTTACTTGGCTTACAATAGTCCCAGCATCTTGCTGCGGGAAAGCATGCAGGCTCCGATCGGTCCGCATTTCTTCCCGAGCTTGGAGAACTTGAGGGTGGTGTCCTTGTTGATCATGTTGAGGGAATGCTTCTGCACCGCACTCTTGATGGGCAGCATAAGGTAATCCTTTGCCTCTGAGATTTTTCCACCGATTACTACCAGCTCAGGGTTGAAGAGATTGATGAGTCCGGCGATGGCCCTGCCGAGTGTCCTTCCGATTTCCTCGATGACTTCAATGGCCAGCACGTCCTCCTCATTGACTGCCCTGATGATGTCGTCGATGGAGATGTGGCCGTTCTTCTTCAGGGTGTCCGAAAGTATCGAGGCCCTGCCTTCCGAGAGTTTCTGCATCACAATCCTGTGAGCAGCAGAACCGGAGGCTCCGGTCTCCAGGCAGCCGGTCTTTCCGCATTGGCATATATGGTTGTTGTCCAGCATCGGGAAATGTCCTATTTCTCCGGAGAATCCCGACTTGCCGTAGGAAAGCTTGCCGTCTATTATCATACCCATTCCGAGGCCCCAGGAGACATTGAGGAAGAGCATATTCTTCTCATTGTTTCCGATGCCGCAGATGTACTCGCCGTATGTCATTGCCCTGGAGTCATTTTCCACGAATACCCAGGCTCCGAGCTCTTCCTTGAATACCTGTGAAACCGGCCTGTCCTCACCGATGAAGTAGCTGAAGCAGTAACCGGTCTCATTGTTCACGCGGCCGGAGAGATTGAAACCGTAGGCGAGGACCTTGGTCCGGTCTATTCCCGTCTTGTCCACGAGATTTTTGAGGAAGGTGCAGAATGCCCTGAAAGACTCTTCCGAGCTTTCGAGAGTGTAAGCTATATCTTCTTGAAAATCAATGATTTCACCCTTGAAGTTGGTGATGGCCATACTTATGTGGTGCAATCTGATTTCGACTCCTACAATGTAGCCGGCCGAAGGATTCAGCCCATAAATGCTTGGTCGTCTGCCGCCTGTGGTGCCGAGCTTTCCTACTTCCTCTATGAGTCCGTCCTCTATCAGTTCACCGACGAGTTTGGTGATTGTAGGTATGCTGACGCCGATCTCGCGGCTGATCTCCGCGATGCTGTCCGTCCCTTCATTTATGAATTTGCCGAGTATGGCCTGCTTTATGGCCGAACTCTTGCTTTCGGTGTAGTTGAGAAATGAGGCTGCCATTGGTCATCGTTTTGTCCAGTACTCTTCGATCTCCTCGAGAGTCTTTCCTGTGGTTTCCGGTATTACCTTCCACATTATCAGCATGTAAGGAACACACATTACAGCGAAAATGAAGAAAGTTCCCGCCTGGCTCCATTCCAGAAGAACCGGTGTCAGCTGGCCTACGAGGTAGGTGCCGACCCACAGCATGAATCCCGCGAGGGACATTGCCCTTCCCCTGATGGAGTTCGGGTACATTTCCGACAAAAGTACAAATACTATCGCAGAAATGGAAATCGCGCAGCAGAAAACATAGGCGAGGAAGAATGCGAGCATGAATCCGTTGCCGAGTGCGCCTCCTGTGGCGAAATAGGTTCCTATGGCCATGAGGCAGATGATCATTCCGCTCACTCCCCAATAAATCAATTGCTTTCTTCCGACTCTGTCAATGATGAACACAGCCAGGACAGTGGTCGCGAAGTTCACGAGGCCGACGAGCACGGTGGAGAACATAGGGTTGTCGAACCCTGCCTCGGAGAAGATTTTCGGACCGTAGTAAAGCACTGCGTTCACGCCCATGAACTGTCCGAGAATGGCTATTGCGCAGCCTGCGAGAACTGCGACGAGAATGCCCGACTTGAGAAGATCTGACCAGCTCCCCTTGTCCTCGCCTGAAGAGGAACGGGTCGCCTCCACTTCGGCATTGATTTCATCCTCAGAGCCGAGAATCCTGGAGAGCACGGCTGTGGCTTCGCTTGGCTTTCCTTTGATTATCAGCCATTTAGGGCTTTCTGGGATGAAGAAGATAATGAAGAGGAACAGCAGGGCAGGAAGGGTCTCGCTGCCCAGCATGCCTCTCCATGCTTCTGCATTGAACATCCTGGACCAGAGTCCTGCGTCAGCTGCTGCCGAAGGGTCGATGCCGGCGTCGATGGCCCAGTTCGCCAGATAGGCAAGAAGGAAGCCTGCAGTGACTGCCAGCTGGTACAGGGAAACCAGAGTGCCTCTGATCTTCGCGGGAGATACCTCTGATATATAGATAGGTGAGACAATGGATACGATACCGATTCCCACACCGCCGATGATGCGGAATGCCACGAGGGCATCGAAACTTCCGCAGACGGCGCAGCCGATGGCGCTGATGCTGAAGAATGCCGCGGAAATCAGCATTGTGATCTTCCGGCCGATGTAGTCGCTCAAGGAGCCGGCGCAGAGTACTCCGATTATGGAGCCGATCAGTGCGCAGCCCACGTACCATCCCTCTCCGGATGCGCTGAGGGAGAACTGGTTTCTTACAATGTCGGTCGTTCCCGAGATGACGGCGGTGTCATATCCGAACAATATGCCTCCGATGGCTGCCACTGCCGCCATGAAGATTACGTATGCGGTACCTTTCATCAGTCAATATTGAAGTATTCCTTGTATCTGTTGTAGAGATTTCCGGCGGCCGCATATACCGACTGCGGGCTCAGGAAATGCGAGAATTCGAAGGTGATGGCCTTGTCGTAGCCGCAGCGTTTCGCTGCCTCCAGCTTCATGCGAAGCTTGTCGAACTTGATGGGCAGGAAGTTGATCGGCATATCCCTGTCGAATGTCTCGGCATTGGTCCAGCACTGCATCCCATAGCGGTCAGCAAGCTTCTTGTTGACGCTGAAGAATGCATCGAGCTCGTCGTAGTCAATATGGCCGTCCTGGAATGCGCAGGCGTCCACCACGTCATGAATCCCGGCGAATATCTGGTTCCACTCCCTCTCGTGGTCCTCCACGCTCACTCCGTCCTTGACTTTCAGGCCTGTGCCCATGATTGCCTTCTTCCCGTCAATCCAGGGTGAAATGAATACCGGAAGTCCTCCGGAGACATCCTTGCATTGCTTTCCCATAGCATGGAAGGCGTCCACGGCTCCGATTGTGCTCCGGCTGATCTCAGTGCTGAGATACCAGCCTCCGAAGCTTTCGTATTTCTCCCCGTACATCTTCCAGACTTCGTCAATGACGAACTTGTTGTCCTCTATCTCGTGGCTCATGTCCTTCGTGTCCCAGTAAACTCCCGAGTCATAGAGGCCCAGGTAGAATTTCATTCCGTATTTCTGCGCCAGACGGCAGAACATGTCGATGAGATCGACGGACGGCATGTAGCAGCCTTTCTTCAGAAGATACGGAGAAGGGTAGGTTATGAATTTCCTGTAGCCGCAGCGTATGTCGATGACTGTGTCTATGCCGATGGCCTTCATATATGCGAAGTCCCTGTCCCATTCCTTCTCGCCCCAGTTCTGGTGCGGTATGTCGTGGGAGATCTCGTCGAGGAAGGTTCCGGTGATTCTGAGGCCGTTGTCCTTCGGGACAATGAGGGTGGACCCGGATGGTTCGGCTGCATTTCCGCCATTTCCTGAAGTGCAGGATGCGAGGATGGACGGGGCAGCTACAGTTGCCGCTCCGGTTGCTGCCATGGTCTTGAGAAAGTCTCTGCGGTTTGTCATATCAGGTATTGTTATCAGTTGTTGATTATGCGTTTCACGCACATTGATGCAAATATAATAAAATATTTTAAAAAGCTGTTAAGAAATATGTTATATATTTTTAAAATTCCATAAGAATATGTTTGTGGATATTAAAAATTTTGTATATTTGTGGCGTTAGTAATTAAAAATAATGTACAGAACAAGCTGCCTTTTCGCAACATTGCTGGCCGTTTGCTGTTTATCTATTAGCTGCAAGCTTGATAATCAGCAGGTTAACCATAATTATATGTGGTTCGACTGCGAGGCCAATTATGCTACTCTCTCATCTTCGGACTCCATTGAGTTCTACCTGGAGAAATGTCGTGACCTCGGTTTCGGCAATGTCGTCGTAGATATGAAGTCCATAATGGGAGAAGTGCTCTATGACAGCAATATCGCTCCTTATATGGGAGACTGGGATGGGGTGACCCGCAGCCGGGACTATGATATGTTCGGATATTTTCTGGACTACGGGCATAAGCTCGGCCTGAAGGTCTTCGGTTCCCTCAACATCTTCGCCGGGGGACACAATTACTTCGACCGCGGAATCATCTACGGGGACAAGGCTTCCTGGCAGTCTATCTGCTATCACGAGGGCCGTCTCACGCCGATTTCCGAAATCAAGACGAACTACAACGGGATGCTCAACCCCGCCGACCCTGAAGTGCAGCAGTATCAGATTGACATACTGAAGGAATTCGCTGAAAAATATCCTGAGATGGACGGCATTGTCTTCGACCGTCTGCGCTACGACGAGATAACATCCGATTTCAGTGAGCTTTCGAGAAGGCAGTTCGAGGAGTATGCGGGCGTGACCGTGGAGAATTTCCCGGAGGATATTCTTTCCTGGTATGACGCGGACGGAAACAGGAGGGAGAAATACGCATACGGCAAATATTTCAAGAAGTGGGTGGAGTACAGGGCCTCTGTAATTCACGACTTTGTGGTACGTGCGCACAGGGAACTCAAGGCTGTCAATCCTGACCTGATAATCGGAGATTACACCGGAGCCTGGTATCCGACCTATTTCCACGTGGGAGCCAACTGGGCCAGCAGGAATTACGATCCGTCCCTCGTGCCGGAATACAGTCATTGGGCTACAGCCGATTACAGGAATACCGGCTATGCCGAGGAACTGGACATCTATATGACAGGCCTTTACTACACCCTCATCACCAAGGATGATGTGGACCGTGCGACGGGTGTCGTGGGGCAGCGCAGCGAGGCGGGAATGGACAATAGCCTCACCTATTGCTACAGTGTAGAGGGAGGAGCCGAGATTGCTCAGAAAGTGACCATGGGCGTTGTTCCGGTCATAGGTTCCATCTACGTGGAGCAGTATCTGGGTGACTTCACGCCTTTCCGCCCTGCAGTGGAGCAGGCCATAAAGAGCACGGGAGGCGTGATGATATTCGACATTGTCCATCTCAGCAGGCACCATCTCTGGGATGAACTTGAGGCCGCCATGAAGTCTGCAATGAATCTTTAAAAATTAACTATACCATTATCATGAAAACCATTATCAGACATCTGATTGTCGCTACCGCCTTTATGCTGACGGCCGTCACTGCCATTGCGCAGCCTTCAGTGAAGGGAAGGGTGACAGATGCCGACGGGCAGCCTCTCGAGGGAGTGGCTGTCCTCGTTCAGGGTACTGCGAACGGTACTCTCACCGACGGGAACGGTTCATACGTCATTTCCGTGAAGAAGGGAGATGTGATACTGTTTTCCAGCCTCGGTCTAGGTGACCAGACCTTCGTCGCCGACGGATCGCTCAAGACATTGAACGTGGTCATGAAGGAGGATGCCTCATTTATCGAGGAGACTGTCGTTGTCGGTTACGGTACGCAGAAGAAATCCTCCATGACGGCCGCGGTGTCATCCATCAAGGGTGATGAGCTCCTGAAGGCCCCTTCCACAAACGTCTCACAGCTCCTTGCCGGAAAACTCCCGGGCATTTCATCCGTACAGGAGTCCGGAGAGCCGGGACTTGACCAGGCTTCGCTCCGCATCCGCGGCTCCATCTACGGAGTCTCATACGTTGTGGACGGATTCCCGGTAAGCAATATCAATGATATCGACCCGGCTGACATCGAGAGCATCTCCGTATTGAAAGATGCCTCATCAGCAGCGGTTTACGGTCTCCAGTCATCCGGAGGAGTCATCATCGTCACCACAAAGAAGGGAGACAGGGGAAGCACACGCATCAATTACAACATGTCCATCGGCGCATCCTTCAATGCCAACTTCCCGAAGTTCATGGACGGTCCTCAGTTCGCCTACTACTACAATGTGGCCGATATGATGGACCGCCTCGCAAGGGGTGACATCAGCAGTCCTGACCAGTATGTTCCTTATTTCACGAAGGAGCAGGTCGCATTGATGACCAACGGCGACCCTACCGACGGCTGGGACAATGTCAACTACATTGACAAGGTCTTCGGCACAGGTCTTACGCAGAAGCACAACATCACCGTACAGGGTGGAAACGAGAAGCTCCGCTATTTCACATCATTGGGCTACCTCGGCCAGCAGGGAAACATTGACAATTTCAACTACAGGCGCTACAACATGCGTATGAATGTCGAGTCGCATTTCGCCAAGCACTTCACATTCAACGCAGGCCTTTCAGGCGTCATCTCCGACAGGCAGACTCCGGCCTACAATTCCGGTGGCGGTGACGATTCCGGCTATTCCGAGACTGGCTGGCTCTCGATCGGCAACCAGACCATCCAGATGCATCCTTATCTTCCTGAAAGGTACGACGGGATGTACACCGCTTCCATAAAGAAGAACACCGGTCTGCCTCAGTCCCCGCTTGCGGCCATCTACGAGTCGGGCTACAAGAAGACGAAGGGAATGGACGTGACCGCAAACATTTCCCTCGCCATGGATATCCCTGGGGTAGAGGGACTTCAGCTGAAGGTTGCCGGCTCATATGCCTACGGAGTTTCATGGAACAAGAATCTCAATACCCCTTATTACGTATATTCTCACACCAGGGATGCAGCCACCGGCGAGTTCGTCTGGAACAAGGTGACCGACCCGCGCGGGGACGGCTCCGGAAACCAGCTCGGTGAGGGCTCCACTTTCTCCCAGTCCCTGACCGGTCAGGCCAGCATCGGATATGTGAATTCTTTCGGCAGGAACAATATTGACCTGCTTGCACTTATGGAGGTACGCGACAGCAAGGGCAACGGCCTTTCAGCATACGCCAAGGACATTCCTTTCGCATCCCTCCCGGAACTTTCCAACGGTACTCCGGAGGAAAGTCCTATCGGGGGCTGGAGTTCAGCTTCCAGAAGTGCCGGCTATGTTTTCAGAGCCAGGTACAACTATGATGAGAGGTATCTCGCCGAGTTCACGGGACGTTATGACGGGTCCTACAAGTTCGCAGGTATGCGTTCCAACCGCTGGGGCTTCTTCCCGTCAGGTTCCATCGGCTGGAATATGGCCAAGGAAAAATGGATGTCAGGTGCTCATTTCCTCGATGACCTGAAACTCAGGGCCTCTGTCGGTCTCCTCGGAAATGACTATGTCAGCGAGTATATGTTCCTCAGTACATATTCCCAGTGGGGAAACAAGGTCATTTACAGCAGCGGAAGCAACAATGCCTACCATTCGACAGCTGTTCCGAGCCCGGACCTCACCTGGGAAAAGACCCTTTCCTACAATGTCGGTATGGATGTGTCAATGTGGAGAGGCAAGCTTACAGCGGAACTTGACGTATTCTACAACTTTACATATGACATGCTTACGGCCCAGTCATCCGGTTTCCCTTCATCGATGGGAGGCTACTATCCGGACTGGATCAACTACAACGAGATCGACGCGAGGGGAGTGGACTTCTCCATCACCCACAAGAACAGCGTGATGGTGGCGGGCAGGCCATTCTACTATCAGATCGGGGCCTCCGTGACCTATTCCAAGACCCGTTGGCTCAAGTACAAGGATGACCCTAATGCTCCTGAAATCCAGAAGATTGTGGGCACTCCTGTAGGCTCATTCCTCGCCTGGACAGCCGATGGTCTGTACCGCAGCGAGGAAGAGATTGACAATTCCGCATGGTTCGGCACCCGTCCTTGTGTCGGTGACATCAAGTACAGGGATCTCAACGGAGACGGCAAGATTGACTCCCAGGACAAGGGTCTCGTAGGCCGTCCTAACCGTCCTCAGCTCACTTACGGTCTTAATCTCGCAATCAGCTGGTGCGGCATTGACCTCAATGCCCAGTTCACCGGAGGCGCTCTCTTCGATGTATCCCTCACGGGTACATATTACAATGGCTATGATGACAACACCGTCTGGACACAAACCTTCAAGGAAGGTGCGAACTCACCTCTCTACCTCGTGCAGAATGCCTACAGCGAGTACAACAAGAACGGTACAATGCCTCGTCTGACCCTCAGCAACACGGGTCACGGCGGAGACAACGGCCTGGCCTCCACATTCTGGCTCAGGAACGGAAGGTACATCAGGCTCAAGTCCGCACAGCTCGGCTACACCTTCCCTAAGAAATGGATGGAGAAGATCGGCATCGAGGGCATCAGACTCTTCGCGGAAGGTCAGAACCTCTTCACCATTGACGGACTTCCTGAGGGAATCGACCCTGAGTCTCCGGGCGTGAACAACGGTTATTATCCACAGCAGCGTCTTTTAATGGGCGGCATTTCCCTCACCTTCTAAACTTGTTGTCGATTATGAAAAGATCAATGAAATATATTGCGGCGGTTGCCGTTTCGGTGACTGCGGTGTCGTGCTCCGACTTCCTTGATATGACACCGAGGGACAGTGTGTCCGACAAGGTGATCTGGGAGAGCACCCAGAATGCTGAGATGGCCGTCAACTATCTCTACAGCTATACCTACGACGTGCTTATGAATCAGTGCCTGGCAGGCCTTACCGAGTCCCTTACCGACATGATGAAATATGGCTCGTACAACTACAACTCCCTCTGTTTCATTCCGAGCGAGATCGCATATGGTGACGAGACCACGCTCACCGCATCCTATGTGGATAGTTATCTTGGTTACTGGAGCTCGTGGTACGGAGCGATCCGCCGCTGCAACGAGGCTCTCTACAACCTTGACAATTACGGGAAGATGTCCTCGGCCGACAAGATCCGTCTCGAGGGCGAGATCCGCTTCATGAGGGCGTATCTCTACTTTGACCTTGTCAAGAGGTACAAGGAGGTCATTCTCTATGACCGCAATCTTGCTGCCATCTCCAAGGACAAGGCTCTCAGCACTGAGAAGGAATGCTGGGACTTCATATTGGAAGACCTCAATTATGCGGCCGCAAATCTTCCTGCCAGGGCAGACGCAGGCGGCAGAATCGACAAGGGAATGGCTTTTGCCTTCATTACCAGGTCAATGCTTTATGCCGCCAACGGCATGGAGGCTTCGTCCCAGGATCCGAAGTCTTACTATGAGGCAGTAATAGATGCCGCCGAAGAAGTCGCCGCTCTCGGATATGACCTCACTCCGGATTACGCCGACTCTTATTCTTCTGCAGGCAACAAGGAGGTCATTCTCCAGTATCTCTTCAGCCGTTCCGATGACGTCACCCACAGCTTTGACTACTACTATACACCTGGAGGCGACTACTCCATCTATCTTCAGAAAGGTGGCGGATACGGTACTCCGACCCAGGAGATGGTGGAGTCCTACGAACTTGCCACAGGAGGTTTCCCTGACTGGAGCGAGTGGCACGGCGAGACTGTCAGCACTCCTCCTTACGAACTGCTCGAACCCCGTTTCCAGGCAACCATTCTCTACAATGGCGCTCCGTGGAAGGACCGCACAATAGAGCCTTATGTTGGCGGTGCTGACGGCTACTGCGAATGGAACGTGGATCCGGAGCCTAACGGAAGAACAACCACAGGCTATTATCTCCGCAAAATTGTGGACGAAAGCCACGATGTAATCAAATACAGAAACGGAACCCAGCCTATTTCCATCATCCGCTACGCGGAAGTCCTGCTGAACCAGGCCGAGGCCCTTTTCAAGACTGGAAATGAGACTGAAGCAGAGAGACTCGTGAACCGAATCCGGGCACGCGTGAATCTGCCTGTCGTATCCGTCGAGGGCAATGCTCTCTGGGCCGCTATCCGGCAGGAAAGGAAGGTGGAGCTCAGCTATGAGGGCCTCTGGTATTGGGACTTGCGCCGCTGGGGCGTTGCCCACAAGCCTTATCCTGAAGGTTTGACAGGCTATCAGGTTCACGGACTCAAGATAACGAAGGATGCGGAGACCGGAGAGTTCACATACACTTATGTCACGGTGGATGACAAGAACAGGAACTTCCCTCAGAAACTCTACCGTTTCCCTCTCCCTGAATCCGAACTCCGAAGCAATTCATTGGTTCACCAGTTCCCTGAGTGGAAATAATACATTATACGATGAAAAGATTCATTTCAGCATTGACAATAATGGCTCTGGCAGCGACATTTTCCTGCCAGAAGCCTGAATATATACTTCCGGACGCTGAACGTCAGGGATTTACCTCCATCAGCGCATTTTTCACTTCCGGTCAGTACGAAGGTTCAGTCCTCGCCAGGCTTGATGTGACCCAGGAGATGCTGGACGAGGGTATGCTCGTTATACCTGTTCCATATTATTTCCCTGAGGAGTCCGATGACAGCGGCACTCCGATGATGGCTATGTCCAAGGTAAGAATCAGGGCGGAGCTCGACAACAACTGCACCATTGACCCGCCGCTTACAATACTTGACCTCAATGAAGAGACAAAGTTTGTCTATACCGACCAGTACGGCAAGTCCTATGACCTGGTCCTCTACGGAAAGCGCAAGAAATCCGACAAGGCCTCAGTGATGGGAATGACCATTACCGGTCCTGCCTGCGGCAGTTTCGATGCTTTCGTGGACAATGAGAACAGGAAACTCTTCCTCTATACCACCGACGATCTTTCAGGCTGCACTGCGACAATGGAGGTGTCCGCTCACGCTTCCGTGAAGACAGACCTCTCCGTGGCCAGGGATTACAATGAGCCTCAGAAGATTGTCATTGCCTCACATTCAGGCAGGGAGTACGAGTACGTGACCGAGAAGGCCGTGCCTGAAAAGATTCGCAGAGGCTTCAATGTCGAGTCTGTAAGGCCTCTGTTCAATCTCGATCCTAAGTCCCGTCTCGGACTTACTGACTATTTCGCCGATGTCAATCCTTCCATTGCAGGCATCGAGGGCTATCTCATTGTCTGTGAAGGTGACGGCTCGACCCCTATCTATGTGAACGGACAGACCGGAGTCAAACTGGGCGAGATTGTCCTCGGCTCTGCAAAGGCCGGCTCCATTGCCAGTGATGACAATGGCAACTTGCTTATATGCAACCATATAGACGTTGACCCGTACGAGGGGGCGCTCAATATCTACAGAACGAAGTCGGTCAAGACTGCTCCTGAACTCTTCTGCACTGTCGATGGCCTCGGAGTCTCCCTGCCTCGCGGAGGAAAGATGGAGGTTTGCGGAAATGTTGACGCGGATGCCGTGATTACGATTCTCTATGAGGGAATTGACGGAGTCACCGCTGCCAACCAGTTCATACAGATAACAGTGACGGATGGAAAACCTTCCGACATATCGGTCAAGACTCTTGCAGAAGTAAGCTGGGGCAGCCTGCCTGTCAACGGAGCCGGCCTGGTTTCAGCAAACGGAAAACCTGACGGCGGATACTTCTATGCTTCTTACGGCAGGGTATCATTGGACTACATTGACGCTTCCCTGAGCATCCGTTACGGTACTCCTTCGACCAACGGCAATGCCTGGGCCTGGAATACCAATCAGGTTGCAAGCATGTGCTTCAACAATGTCCAGTATGCCGCAATGCTCAATCTTGCGCATTTCCCTGCCTGGGGTGGAATACCGGTGCTCTATCTCTACAATGTGAATGATCCGTCCGCGCTCAACGGAGAGTTCGATGCTGCTCCGGGACTTGTTCTCTCGACCGAGGATATGCCTATTGAGACTGCCAATGCTGTCAATGCCGACGATACGATGTCCTGCGGCGATGTGCTCATTACCCAGTCTGCCGATGGATTCAAGATATTCATCTACTACTATGACCATTATTGCGGAGCAATCGGCGGCTTCGTGGCAGATTGCATCAAACGTGACTGATCATGATTAAGACAAGATTTTTCATAAGCATATTGCTCGTTTCGGCCCTTCCGGCATTCTGCGCCTGCTCAGACGGGACGCAGATGCCGGACTGGCCTTGGGATGAGCCTCAGAAACCTGAGACTCCCGAAGAGCCGGGAGAGAACCCTGGAGAAAATCCGGGAGAAGAGCCGGAGGATACCGATTGGACTGATGTAAGCGCTGATTATGAGGGTCTTCCTTCATATATCACCATTCTCAGATCCCCTTCCACGCTTCAGGACAAGGCTGCCGTGGCGTACGCTGCCATAGCGGATATGTCCAAGGCGTCTCTGGATATCTGGAGCGTCAAGGACCCGACACTGTCCGGCGCTGATGAGTCATTGAGGACGCCTTCCAAGGTTTATGAGGCTGAGAAACCGGCAGTTATCATCAACGGCGGATATTTCTACGTTGACGGAGGCAAGACCTATCCTATGAGCCTTGCCGTGAAAGACGGTGAGATTCTTGCACAGAATATCAATTATTCGTCCCAGGACTGGGTGAAGATATATTACCCTACCCGCGCGGCCCTGCTGCTCGATGCTACAGGCAAGGCCAAGGCTGCCTGGACTTATTACAGCAATGCCGACGGCAAGACATACGTCTATCCTCAGCCGGCTCAGAACAGTTGGGATTCCAAGCCTCTCCAGGTTCCTTCCGCAACATTCCCTGAGGGTGCGGAGGTGATGGATGCCAAGTGGGCTGTGGGCGGAGGCCCTGTTCTTCTCAGGGACGGGGAATTGGTGAACAGCTACGGCCCGGAACTCTTCCTGTCGGATGTGGGCTGTGACGTGAACAATCCGCGTACAGCTGTCGGAGTCACAGCCGACAACAAGGCCGTGTTCTTTGTATGCGAGGGCAGGAATATGACCGAGGGCGTCAAAGGGCTTACTACAGCCGAGATCGCCGCAGTGATGAAGGATCTGGGCTGCACCGAGGCCATCAATCTGGACGGCGGCGGTTCAAGCTGCATGCTCGTGGGCGGCATGGAGACAATCAAGCCGTCTGACGGAGCGCAGCGTTCAGTAGCTTGTACATTAATGTTGAAATGATGAAGAAGACAGTAACATATTTTCTCGTTGCATCAATGATGATGCTCTTTTCCTGCGAAAAGCAGCCTGTGATGCCGGACTGGCCTTGGGATGACCCGGACAAGCCTGAGCAGCCTGAACCTGACCCGGATCCTGAACCTGACCCGGACCCTGACCCGGAACCTGTCCAGGTGGGCAAGAACCGCTATGTGTGGGTAAGCTGCGAAGGCAACTGGGAGGAGTTTGCCAATGACAGGAATCAGATTGTCAAGGAAGTGGCGAAGTGCAAGGAGGTCGGTTTCACGGATCTCGTGGTGGACGTCCGCCCGACCAACGGGGGAGTGATGTTCAAATCCTCTCACGCCGAGCCGCAGACCAGGATGGACTGCTGGACCTCTTCCGGCTACAGGTTCGTTCAGAGGACGGCGGATTTTGACTATCTCCAGACCTTCATTGACGAGGCACACAAGCAGGGTCTCAGGGTTCACGCAGTGATGAATACATTCACCGGAGGCTGTCTCTGTCCGTACGGACTGGGTTCTGACGGCATGCTGTTCACGGATTCCTCGAAGAAGGGCTGGGCTTCCGTTGTCAATACCGCAGACGGGCTTAAGAGTACAATGGACCTTTTGGACGACTCGGTGGACAATGGGGCCAAGTTCCTTTCCCCGGTTCATCCGGAAGTTCAGGAATATGTGCTCGGAATCATCGGCGATCTTGCAGAGTATGACATTGACGGAATCATTCTGGACCGCTGCCGTTTCGACGACTACAGCCTCCAGAGCGATTTCTCCGACAATATGAGGAAAGGCTTCGAGGAATATCTCGGGCGCAGTGTCAGCTCCTGGCCGGGAGAGGTGATGTCGGCAGGGCAGGATGCGTTGAAGAGACCCGTCAGCGATGTTACCAAGAAATGGCTGGAATACAGGGCCAAGGTAATTCATGACTTCGTAGTGAAAGCTGCTGAAAAGGTTCACTCCATCAATGCCGATATGAAGTTCGGCTGCTATGTGGGTGGCTGGTATTCAAGCTATTACTACTCCGGAGTCAATTGGGCCAGCCCGCAATACGACCCTAAGGCGGACGGATACTACTGGGCCGGAAGCAATTACAAGGACTTCGGCTATGCAGACCATTGCGACTATATGTTCATCGGCGCATACGCCTCCACCTCAAGCATATACGGCTCCGGGGAATGGACAATGCAGGGCTTCTGCAAGCAGGCTGCCGACCTCTTCAAGGGCGACGTCCCGTTCGCCGGCGGACCTGACATAGGCAACAGCACGGGCTTTGAAAATGGAGGACAGGGAAGCCTGATGCCTTCCATCGTGGATGCCTGCATCAATTCCAGCACGGACGGAATGTTCTTCTTCGACCTCTGCCATATAAGGATGTATGACTATTGGAATGACATCAAGAAGGCATTTGATGAATATTTGACAACTGTAAAATAAAACCTGAATGGAAAATTTCAAACAATTGGCGGAGCGCTACAGGAGCGAGCTGCTTGACAATGTCCTTCCTTTCTGGCTTGACAAGTCACAGGACAAGGAGTTCGGAGGATATTTCTCCTGCCTGAACAGGGATGGAAGTGTCTATGACACGGACAAGTTCATCTGGCTTCAGGGAAGGGAAGTCTGGATGTTCGCAATGCTTTACAACAGTCTTGAGAAACGGCAGGAATGGCTTGATGCAGCCGTGCAGGGCGCAGAATTTCTCAAGAAATACGGTCACGACGGGAACTACGACTTCTATTTCTCATTGACAAGGGAAGGAAAGCCTCTGGTCCAGCCGTACAATATCTTCTCCAATACCTTTGCCTGCATGGCATTCGCCCAGCTTGCGAAGGCTACCGGAAGTGCGGAATATGCTGAAATAGCCAAGGCTACCTTCAGACGCATTCTGGAAAGGAGAAGCAATCCGAAGGGACAATGGCTGAAGGCCTGTCCCGGAACCCGTCCGATGAAGGATTTCGCCCTCCCTATGATCATCTGCAACATGGCTCTCGAGGTGGAGGACATCATCAATGATCCCGCCCTCATCGAGAGAACCATCGACGAGAGCGTGCATGAGATTGTGGACGTGTTCTACCAGCCTGACCTCGGCGTCATTCTGGAGAACCTTGCACCTGACGGAAGCCTTGTGGACTGCTTCGAGGGCAGGAAAATCAACCCTGGGCACGACCTGGAGGCAATGTGGTTCCTTATGAACATCGGAATCAGGAGGAATGACAAGGCCCTGATCGAGAAGGCTGTGGAGATTTCTCTCAGCGTAATCGAATACGGATGGGACAAGGAATACGGAGGAATCTTCTATTTCATGGACCGCAAGGGCTATCCTACGCAGGAGCTTGAATGGGACCAGAAACTCTGGTGGGTGCATATCGAGAGCGCCATCGCTATGATCAAGGGCTACCGCCTCACCGGCAATGAGAAGTGCCTCCATTGGTTCGAGCGTCTCAATGACTATCTCTGGAACAATTTCAAAGACCATGAGTATCCGGAGTGGTTCGGATACCTGAACCGCCGCGGCGAGGTCCTGCTTCCTCTGAAGGGAGGAAAATGGAAGGGCTGCTTCCATGTGCCGAGAGGTCTCTACCAGATATGGAGGGAACTTGAAGCGATATCAGAAAGATAATTATCATTAACATTTAATTTATATTCCAATGAAAAAGTTAGCGTTGTTTGTTTCTTTTGCGGCAATACTGATGGTAGGCTGCAAGGAAGATGATCCTATTGTTCCGGAGATTATCTGTGACACTGACGTGGTGAATGTGCCGGTCGCCGGTACAGAGGATGAGGACATCTTCGTGACCTTCACTTCGAATGTGGACTGGATTGCCAGCATCAAGGAGAATGCTGCCTGGGTGAGCGTTTCACCGGCTTCAGGCACTTCCGCTGACGGCAGGGTCAAGCTCATCGTGCTTCCGACAGAGGAGAATAATCCTCGTGAGGCTACCCTCGTGCTTACCGCAGATACCGCAGTGAAGGAAATCAAGGTCGTTCAGGCTCAGGTGGATGCTTTCAGTCTTGCAGAGACTTCCGCCGAAGTTGGCGAGGAAGGTGGCGATGTTGATATCAAGGCAATGACCAATATCGAATGGACAGTGACCATCCCT
>SAMEA3663025__coassemble_757_pt1 | contig 18415 bp, 10 predicted proteins | sample SAMEA3663025__metabat2_low_PE_053 | metagenome-assembled genome bin SAMEA3663025 (sample SAMEA3663025) | pig gut metagenome | biome: pig gut; feature: pig-associated habitat; material: faeces | place: France | collected 2012
GCGTGGAAAGTCACCGCTCTGAATATCGAACCATCCACGATTTCACGGTTCAGCGTGGAAAGTCCCTGCTCTGGATATCGAACCATCCACGATTTCACGGTTCAGCGTGGAAAGTCACCGCTCTGAATATCGAACCATCCACGATTTCACGGTTCAGCGTGGAAAGTCCCTGCTCTGGATATCGAACCATCCACGATTTCACGGTTCAGCGTGGAAAGTCACCGCTCTGAATATCGAACCATCCACGATTTCACGGTTCAGCGCGGAAGGTCCCTGCTCTGGATATCGAACCATCCACGATTTCACGGTTCAGCGTGGAAGGTCCCCGCCCGGAAGCCGTCACAAAGCGGGCGGAGCGAGCCAACGGCTGAGCTCGCGCAGCCTGCTTTGAGCAGCCGGAGGGCGTACATTCCGGCTGCGGTGACGCCAAACCGGCCATGTTCACATCTTGTTACTCGATATATATCCATCCTAGATATGAGGCTTAAGTCTAAATGCCTGTTTATCCCGAATCATGGAAATGCTTGCCGGATAATGATCTCGTGACATTCATCTGCACACCCACCCCAACGTTCTACGTATCTGTGGGGCAGGTAGGCGGTGCAGATGGACACAATTCCTTTCCATTGGGACACCCCAGATGCCCCACAATACCTTAGAATGGCATGTCTCTGTCCAGATGAATGTCACGAGGGCAATAGGGTAGAGTGTGCTGAATGTACTTCATCGAAGCAATGTTAATCCCGAGTCGTGGAGATGCTTACTGGAAAACAATCTCGTGACATTCACCTGGCCGGAGGTACCCCCGCTACAGGTATCCCAGAGGCAGTTTTTTGATTTTTTGTCGGCCAGGTGAACGGTTTTTGATGCCACCTGGCCTGGCAATGTGCCCCACAATGCCTTCTGGGGCAGGTCGGCCGGCCAGGTGAATGTCACGAGGGTTGGCTTTGCAGTAAGTTACTTTGTTTCACATACTTGTTGGCAACCGCTTCCGCAACGTGTCATTTCAGCCAATGTCAATGACGCCACCGCCGTCGGAATATACGCCCTCCGGCGGCTAAAGTTCAAGCGCTGCGGGGAGCTCGCCTCAAGGCTCTCCTCGCGCTTGACTTTTGCCTGGGTATGCTTGGTCACTCGTGTAAATGATTAATCCAGGTGCATACCAGCGGGACTGCTAGTGTATTTCATCCATGCGGGTCTTTCATCGTGATCCTTCGTGCAATTCACCTGACAGTCAATATGCCGCTACAGGCATGCATGGCAGTACCCCGGCTGTCAGGTGCCGCCAAAATGAGGGTACCTGCACGCGGAACCATACCCACAAGTATCTGTGGAAGGGTATCCACTGCCAGGTGAATTGCACGAGCGCATTGCTGGATTTTGTGCCATGCAATGTTGATGTCGGTGCCCCGATATGGGCCGGGAGATATATGGCAGAGACGGCCGAGAAGATATCCAAAGATGATGGAGTGGATTGCGAAGACATCCGAGATGGTGCATATGTCCGGGGAGACATTCCAAGAAAATGGAGGTGGACTGTAAAGATATCCGGAGACGGTGGAGGTGGATTGTGGAGAAATCCGAAGATGGTGCAGATGTCTGGGGAGACATTCCAGGATGGTGAAGGTCTTGTTTGAAGAGCCATGGATTTCAGGCAGGCTTATTTTTTGAAGATTCATGAATACTTTTTATTAAATTTGTAGTTTATAGATTAAAACCCGCCAGTCTATCAGAAAGAAGCTTAAAATATTCTACCTCACGGTCACGGCCATCCTGACAGCATTGACAGCTGTTCTGATTGCCGTGCAGTCCCCTGCCGTGCAGACAAGGCTGGTCAGGAAGGCATTGGCTTCGCTCGAGGGGAAGATTGACGGGAGGATTGTCGTGGGAGGATTGAGTGCAAATCCGTTCAAGGCGGTAGTACTCAAGGATGTAGCTATTCTGGACAACAATCCGTGGATGGACTCGACGGGCTTCATTGCCTGCGATACCCTGTTCAGGGCCAAATACATAACGGCCTCATTCGGACTCAGGAGCCTGCTCGGCGGAATCATTGGCGGCAACGGGAAGGAAGGCGGCGACGGGAATGGCAGCGTCATTGGCGACGGTATTGGCAACGGTATTGGCAACGGGAAGGCAGGCGTAAACGGAACCGAAACAGCAGACGGAACCGAAACAGTTGGCGGAGCGGGCACCCTGACCTCCGCCGGCGGAATCATAATCAGGTCGGCCAAAATCACCGGTGCTATGATGTATCTCTCGATTGAGCCCGGCGTAAGACCTACCGACTGCTCCGCAAACAGCAATGCTGGCGGAATCGCCACCGGCAACGCAGACATAACCGCCAATGCATCCGCAAACGGCACGACAAACGGAATCGCCTCCAGCGCTGCGAACAGAAAAGCCACCGGCCCAGGACGCGGCACCGCCACCAGCAATGCAACCAAAATCGCACACAACAACGCCAGTGGCAATATCGCCGACAACGCTATCAGAAATGCAGCTAGCAATGCTGCCGACAATCCAAACGGCAAAGGCAACGCGAACGGCAATGCCACCAGCGCCACCGGCAACGCCATCAGCAACGCGAACAACATCACCGGCACCGCCACCCGGACCGCCACTGCAGACCCCTCCGCCCCCGACACCATCCCTTCCAACAACAACCTGAAGCGCATCTTCAGACTCAGGAAAAGGACGGAAAAGAAAGAGAAGAGCGACAAGGAAGTATTCAGAATCGGGAACGTAAAGATTCAGGACATGACCTTCATCATGGAGAACTTCACCAAGGACAAGTCCAAGTTTGAAGGCGGCATCAACTGGTTCGACATGAAGGTGACGGACATCAACATTGCCGGACGCAACCTCAGGATGAAGGGACCGGTGATGTCCGGAATCTGCGACAGCCTGTCATTCAGGGAGAAAAGCGGATATGAATGCCGCAGGATAAGCGGAAGGGCCGAAGTCGGAAACGGAAGGATGGAAGTCACTGCATTCAGGCTCATGGACCAATGGAGCAGCATTGACATTCCGGAACTTGTGATGACATACAAGGATACGGAGGCCTGGTCGGAATTCGTCACAGACGTCAGGATGCAAGGCGACATCAGGAAAAGTACCGTGAGTCTCAATACATTGCGCTATTTTGCCCCGGCGCTCGCAGGCAGATCGATGGAGGCTGAGATTGAAGGCCGCGTGGACGGATTCGTCAGCGACCTGGGAATCGACGGAGTCCGCTTCGTCACGACAAGGAAAACCGAAAGCGGACGCATTCTCCCGGGCATTTCGGGCACCGTAACCGGCAGCCTCACAGGACTTCCCGACGTGGAAAGAATGATAATTGACGGCAATGTCACAGGTGCCAGGATGACCTCGGCCGGACTCAGCAACTTCATCCGCGGCTGGAGCCCGGCATCCAGCATTGACTTCGGACGATTCTGCAAGGGAGAGACCCTCTCATTCTCAGGCCGGATGCGGGGAAGACTGAACTCATTCACCGCCAGGGGCAACATCCGCTCAAGAATCGGAAATGCCACTACTGCATTGACCATCAAGAACCTGGTAAACAAATACCGGCCGATGGAAATCGAGGGGACAATCGGCACCACCGACATTGACGTAAGCAAGGTCATCGGAGGAGGGCCAATCGGCGAATGCAGCCTCAGGACGGGCTGCAGGGCGACTCTGGGCAGGGACACTACCGGGATCACCATCGATTCGCTCTTCGTGGACAGGCTCAGGTTCAACGGATACGACTACAGCGGACTGGCAGCAGCCGGAACCTTCCTCGGCAACACCTTCGACGGAAGAATAGTCTGCTCCGACCCTAATCTCAACTTCCTCTTCCAGGGAATATTCACATTCTCCACGAAAACGAAGAACGCCATCTACAAGTTCTACGCGAACCTCGGATACGCCGACCTCCACGCCCTCAATTTCGACAGGCGGGAAATCTCCAGACTCAGCCTCAAGACGCAGGCCAACTTCACCAGAATCAGCGGAGAAGACATTGTGGGCGACATCGGTGTCCGGGACGTAAGGCTGATTGACGAGCACGGGGAGCACGAAGTCGGGGACATCAGCATTGCCTCCCTCTCGGGCAATGACATCAGCCGCATAAGGTTCACGTCCAAGTTCGCCGACGCCTCCTATTCCGGCAGTCGCTTCATCACCGGATTCGTACAGGACATACAGACCATAACTACAAGAAAATCAATGCCTTCCCTGTATGTCAATGAAGGAGTGGGCTGGAACGATGACAAATACGACCTGGCCGTGAACTTCCACGACTCCAGGGACGTGCTCTCATTCTTCGCCCCCGGGACCTATATCGCCGACAGCACCTCCCTCAAGCTCAGCATCACCAGGCAAGGAGAGCTCAAGGCAAGGCTTAAATCAGGAAGAATAGCATTCAAGGACAAATATCTGAAAGGCCTTGATGTCCTCATTGACAATCCGGAAGCCTCCCTCAGAGCCAGGATTTCGTCAGATGAGCTTGCGGTGAACCCGCTGATGATGCGCAATACGGACCTCTTCCTCGGTGCCGTGAACGACTCCGTAAAGGTAAGATACGACTTCGACAACAAGGACAGGACAAGAACAGGCAAAGAAAACAGCGGAACTCTCCGCCTCAACGCCGTCCTGTTCCGTGACGGGGACCTCAACCCGGGAATACGGGCTTCATTCCTGCCTTCCCGCATCGTCCTGGACTCCGAGAAATGGGACATTGTCTCCAACGAGATGCAGTACTGCGCCGACAAGGCAATGATTTCCGGGCTGAACTTCTCAAGCCCAGGCCAGGACATCAGCATTGACGGAGGCTGGGCAGCCAATGACAATGACACCCTCAACATTGCCCTGAGCCAGTTCGACCTCTCCCTCATCAACAATTTCACGGGCCAGGATTACGGCATCAGGGGAAGGACCACCGGCAAGGCAATGCTCATATCCCCATCATCCGAAAGGGCCGGCATACTTCTCAACCTTCTCTGCGACTCCACCGAGTTCGCGGGCAGACCGGTGGGCAGATTGAGAGTCGCCAGCGTATGGGAGGAGGAAGCGCAGAAATTCAATGTGGTATGCCGGAACGACATTGACGGAGTCAGGACGCTCGACGCAATAGGCGACCTGTATCCCGGCACCGGGCAGATAAGCGGAAGGGTAATGGCAGACGGCCTGGACGCAGGGTATCTCTCCCCTTTCCTGAGCTCGGTATTCTCCGGCATCTCCGGAACAGCATCCGGGCAGCTCGACATAGGAGGCCTCATCACGAAACCCGAACTCCGCGGAAAAGATCTGAGAATCGACAATGTTAAAATGAGGGTCAACTTCACCGGGGTTGAATATTCCGCCGCCGGACCGGTGGATTTCAGCTCTGACGGAATAATGTTCAACGGCGTGAGAATCAGCGACCGGTACGGGGCTGAAGGCAATGTGAGCGGTGGTATAAAATGGAGGAACTTCAAGGATATGGAGTTCGGCATTCACCTGAACTTCAATGATATACTCGCTCTTGACACCAGGGAGGAGGACAATTCCACATTCTACGGGAATATCTCCGCTACCGGCACGATGGACATTACCGGCCCGCTCAGTTCCCTCCTGCTCAGCGCCGATGCGTCCACGGCCAAGACCGGTGCCCTCCACATCCCGCTCGGGGGAAGCGCCTCGGCCACCACATCCAACCTGCTGACATTCAAGGAGCCGGAGAAAATCATTGTGACAGACCCGTACGAGGAGCTGATGAAGAAGCTCAAGACAAAGGAGGTGCAGGCAAGCGACCTCGGCATCCGGCTGAGAGTCAGGGCAACTCCTGAGGTGGAGGCCAACATTGAACTGGACAAGGCGGCCGGCAACGTTCTCACCGGGCGGGGCAGCGGCCTCATTGACCTGGATATCAGACCGAGCCGGGGCGACTTCAAGATCAACGGAGGCTACGACATCAGGGACGGAATCTTCCATTTCGTCGCATTGGGCATTGCAAAGAGGGATTTCAACATCGAAGAAGGCAGTTCCATAAGGTTCAACGGGGACGTGATGGATTCCGACCTGGACATCGACGCCACATACAGGACCAAGGCGTCCGTGGGCACCCTCATAGCCGACACCACATCTACGACGTCGAGAAGGACGGTGGAATGCAGGATTTCCATTTCGGACAAGCTGAGGAATCCGAGGCTCGGATTCGCAATCGAGATTCCGGACCTGGACCCTACGACCCAGGCAAGGGTCGAAAGCGCCCTCAACACCCAGGACAAGGTCCAGAAGCAGCTGCTCACATTGCTGATTACCAACAGTTTCCTGCCGGACGAGCAGTCCGGAGTCACCAACAGGACATCGTCCACACTGTATTCCAATGTTACGGAAATAATGGCCGGCCAGCTGAACAACATCCTCCAGAAATTGAATATCCCTGTAGACTTCGGCCTTGATTATCAGCAGAATATGAGCGGAACGGACATTTTCGACGTGGCCCTCTCGACCGCATTGTTCAACAACAGGGTCATCGTGAACGGCACTCTGGGCAACCGCCAGTACGATACCGAAAGTTCGGGCAGCGAATTTGTCGGAGACCTGGACATCGACGTGAAGCTCACCAAGTCCGGAGCATTGAGGCTCAATCTCTTCTCGCATTCGGCCGACCAATACACGAACTACCTCGACAACTCCCAGCGCAACGGTCTGGGCTTCTCCTACCAGAAGGAGTACGACCGTCCGAAGGACATATTCAAATACATGTTCAAGGGACGCAGGAAGAGGAAGGAGGCAGAGGCGGCCAGGCAGGCCGGGCTTCAAAGCCAGGACAAGAAAACCATCGTAATCCTCCCTGAAGAAGATAAAAAGAAGAAAAAATGAAAGGCAGACTATTCCTGATACCGTCGCCGCTCGGTGACAATGATCCTGCGGAAGTGATCCCTGCAGGAGTTCTGTCAATGCTGCCGTCCATCAGCACCTACGTGGTGGAGGCGGTAAGGACAGCCAGGCGGTACCTCTCCGCAGCAGGCCTGAAAGGTCACGTGCAGGACATTGAATTCCATGAACTTAACGAGCATACAACACCGGAGGAGGTGGAGGCCCTGATGAAACTCTTCGACGACGGGAGAGATGTGGGGCTGATAACGGAAGCTGGACTTCCGGCAGTGGCGGACCCGGGGGCCCAGCTCGTGAGACTCTGCCACCGTCACGGCGTAGAGGTCGTCCCGATGTCCGGCCCGTCCTCATTGATGCTGGCCCTGATGGCCTCCGGGCTGAACGGCCAGTCGTTCGCATTCCTCGGCTACCTTCCGGCCAAGACGGAAGAGAGGAGGCAGGCCCTCAGAAGTATCGAGAAGCATTCTTCCACGGCGAGACAGACAAAAATATTCATCGAGACCCCTTACCGCAATGATTCCCTGCTCGCCGACATCCTTTCAGTCTGCAGGGCCGACACCGAAGTCTGCATTGCCGCAAACATCACAATGCCGGACGCCTTCATCCGGACAAAGACCGCAGGGGAATGGAAAAAGTCGGTTCCGACAATAGGCAAGCGCCCCTGCGTATTCCTGATCCTGGGACATTGACATTGCAACAATGGGAAAGACAGCATCTTACATAACATTGGGCTGCAAGCTGAACTACGCCGAGTCAGCCACATACGAGAGAGGTTTCACCGCCGCCGGATACACGACAGTAGACTGGACGGAGAAGGCTGACCTCTATATAATAAACACCTGCTCCGTGACCGGCCAGTCGGACCGCAAGTCCAGGAACATCATAAGGAAAATTCACAAGCTGGCCCCGGAAGCAGCTATCGTGGTGACAGGATGTTACGCCCAGCTCCGCCGCGAAGAAATCAGGGCAATCGAGGGCGTGAGCCTGGTCATCGGGGCTGACGAAAAAGGCAACCTGGTCAGCGATACCCTCGATTATATTGACGGTGTCCGGATGGATCTGGACCGGAAAGGGCCTGAGACATTGTCAGAATGTGCCCGGGAAGCATCCTCATTGACATTCGCCGCATATTCAGGAGGTGAGGAAAGGACAAGGGCCTTCCTCAAGGTGCAGGATGGCTGCGACAATTTCTGCGCCTACTGCACCGTGCCGTTCGCAAGGGGAAGGAGCCGGAGCATCAGCATTGAGGAAGCCGTCGGCAATGCCCGCAGAATCGCTGCTTCGGGAGTGAAGGAAATCGTGATCACGGGAGTCAATACAGGAGATTTCGGCCGCAATACCGGGGAATCCTTCCTCGATTTGCTGAAGGCATTGAACAATGTGGAAGGCATTGAGAGATACCGCATTTCATCCATCGAACCGAACCTGCTTACGGATGAGATGGTGGACTGGATCGCCTCCGGGACCAAGTTCCAGCCGCATTTCCACATCCCTCTTCAGAGCGGAAGCGACACCATCCTGAAGGATGTCGGACGGCATTACGATACGGAATTCTTCGCTCGGAAAATTGAGTATATACGGTCGAAGATGGATCCGGCCCCAGGGGAAAAGAACCCGGACGGGACCCTGAAGCCGAAGGTCTTTTTCGGAATAGATGTCATAGCAGGGCTTCCGGGAGAGACTGACGAACTGTTCATGGAGACATACAACTTCCTGAAAGACAGGATTAAACCGGCATTTATCCACATTTTCCCCTATTCGAAAAGGCCGGGCACAAGGTCGGCGGCGAGGAAGGACCAGGTGCAGGACTGCGTCAAGACGAAGAGAGTGGAAATGCTGGAGGCTCTCTGCGACAGCCTGCACAGGGATTTTGTCGAGGCAAACCGCGGGGTCAAGGAGACCGTGCTCTTCGAGGATGATTGCAAAGATGGAATAATGAGCGGATACACAGGCAATTACATAAGGGTCGAAAGGCCTTGGGATCCGACCCTGGCCGGGAAACTGACGGAGGTTATCCTATGAAAGCGAAATTGACATTTCTTGGTACGGGGACTTCCCAGGGCGTTCCCATCATAGGCTGCGGATGCGAGGTATGCAGAAGCACGGACCCCAGGGACAAGAGGTTCAGGTCATCCGCCCTCGTGGAATACGGCGGGCTGAAGATCCTGGTGGACGCCGGGCCTGATTTCCGCTCCCAGATGCTCAGGGAGGGAGTGAACCATCTCGATGCCATACTCCTGACACACGACCACAGGGACCATACCGGAGGACTGGACGACGTCCGATCGCTCAACTACATTGACAGGAGGGCGGCGGAAATCTATTGCGAAGAGCGAGTACTGCATTCATTGGAAGAGAGTTACAGCTACGCATTCGCGAAGGAGAAATATCCCGGGGCACCGGAATGGAACATTCACCTCATCGACTCGGAACCTTTCTTCGTCGAGCCTTCCGATGCCGGCAGCGAGCTTGTCTGGGTAAGGGACAAGGGATATTGCCATGTCAATGCGGACGGAAGCTTCAGCCCGACAGGAGGTAACCGGATTGTCAATGCGGAAAGAGTCCCCGAAGGGTTTATTGCTCAGGGACAATGCGTTGCGGACAGTCCAGGGGGTGGCTGCCCCAATGCCGGCCGGGTGGCCGTAATCCCCATCCGGGGAATGCACGACCAGATGCCCGTACTGGGATTCAGATTCGGAGGCATAGCCTACATCACGGATATGAGCGCCATTCCGGAGAGCGAGTTCGCAAAACTGAGGGATCTTGAGCACGTGACCCTGAACACCGTGGGCTACAGGCATCACCATTCGCATTTCTCATTGGCGGAAGCCGTGGAGATCGCCGGGCGCATCAATGCCCGTCATACCTGGCTGACACATCTCTCGCATACCTTCCCTACTTACGGGGTTTTCGACGAGGAACTGAAACGCATGTCCGAAAGAATCGAAATCCATCCGGCATTCGACGGATTGACAATCGAAGCGTGATTATACAGTTTTTCCGTTCTGAAAGTCGCCTTATTTCTTTTTGAAAACGTTTTTGGTATTTTTTACCAAATTTCAACAAAAACTCTTGACAATTTCAAAACTCCGCTATACATTTGCAGATGAAAGGACAATAAAGTCCGAGAACATTAAGGAGTTATGAAATCAAGTACTTCTTCACTGAGGTCGATGTACATTTACATTGCATTGACTTTGGCATTTCTTTTTTCATTCAGTCTGGATTCCAGGGCACAGAACGTGGCCCTGAAGACAAACTTGGCCTATGATGCAGTCGCAGCCGCAAACCTTGGTCTTGAGTTCGGTCTTGCGCCGAGGTGGACCATGGATATCTCCGGCAACTATATGCCGTGGAAATTCTACACCGGGACGAGCCGCAAGCATGCATTCGTGCAGCCTGAGGCCAGATACTGGTTCTGCGACCGTTTCGCCGGACATTTCCTCGGCATCCATGCCCACGGAGGCATCTACAACATCACCGGAGTCGGCATCCTCGACAAGATTCCGTTCATGCCGGACAAGGTCAGCCTGCTGGATGAAAGACGCTACCAGGGCTGGTTTGCAGGAGCCGGTATCGCCTACGGCTATGCCGTCATCCTCGGCAAACACTGGAATATGGAATTCGAGATCGGCGGAGGCTATGCCTTCACCAGATATGACATTTACGAATGCGACGAGTGCGGTTCCAACCTCGGCAGCAAAGACCGCCACTATTTCGGCCTGACCAAGGCCGCCATCAATCTTGTCTATGTATTCTAATCGGAGGTGGCAGATATGAAAAAGACTTTATTCTCAGCGATTTGCATTCTCTTGTGCGCCGCTTCCGGAGCCCAGGAGCTCAAGGAATATATGACCGACCCTACGGACTGGTCCCTCACCCACGTCGGAGATGACATGAATGTCGACCTTGACCTCAATATTAAGGATCTCAATATCAAAGGCAATTCCGTAGTCACCCTCACCCCGAGGCTTGTGAACGGAGCCGACACCGCATCCCTCTCCACCGTGGGCTTCTACGGCAGGAAGAGATGGTTCTACTATCAGAGAAACATCAAGCGCATCCCGGACGGATTCAAGGATGAGAGCCTCAAGGAAAAGGACATGCCTGAAACATGGAGCTGGAGCGAGGCCTTCCCTTACGAGAGCTGGATGGACGGCTCGCAGATGGAGCTGCTCCGCCAGGTTTACGGATGCTGCAACGACATCAAATACGAAGATGTTATCCCGCTCGGAAAGTACACCCAGTACAATCCTGTATTCATCTTCATCGCTCCGAAGTTCGAGGCGACAAAGAACCGCCATATCGAAGGCAAGGCTTACGTGGACTTCCCTGTCTCCCAGACCGTAATCTATCCGGACTACAGGAACAACCGTGTGGAAATCGGCAAGATCCTGTCTACCATCGACACTCTCAAGAGCGACGGCGATATCGAAATCAAATCACTTTCAATCAAGGGTTTCGCATCTCCTGAAAGCCCTTACGAGAACAATACCCGACTCGCCAAGGGCAGGACCGAGGCGCTCAAGGACTATGTTTCGGAGCTTTACCATTTCCCTGCTAATTTCATCCGGACTTCGTTTGAGCCGGAGAACTGGGAAGGTCTCAGGGAATATGTGCTGGCTTCCGGCATCAGCCACCGCCGGGAGATTCTCGACATCATAGACATCGAAAACAGGGACCCTGACACCAAGGAGTGGATTCTCAAGTCCAGATATCCGGAAGAGTACAAGTATCTCCTGGCAAACTGCTACCCTGCATTGAGACGAAGCGACTACTACATCGAATACACAGTCAGAAACTATTCGGACATAGCTGAAATCGAGAGAGTGTTCCGCACTTCCCCGGGCAAGCTCAGCCTCCACGAGCTCTACCGGCTGGCATCCAGGTATGAAATCGGAAGCCCTGAGTTCGAAAAGGTATTCGATGTGGCTGTGACCCTCTACCCTGAGGATGAAATAGCCAACACCAATGCTGCCGGAGCCGCGCTCAAGGCCGGAAGGCTGGACAAAGCCGGGGAATACCTGGCCAAGGCCGGGGATTCCGCCCACGCAGAATACTTCAGGGGCATTTACAGCTGGCTCAGCGGCGACAGGGATGGAGCTCTCGAGCATTTCTCGAAGGCCGAGAAAGGCGGGATTGCAGAAGCATCCGACGCTATATCCAAGATAAAGGTTACCAGCTTGTAAGCCATTGCGGGACTGCGCAATGCTAACCTAGTTTCCACGAGAAACCTTAACATTAATTTATACCAAATGAAAAAAATCAATTATCTATTGGCTGCGGCTCTGTTTATTGCCGCAGGCTGCGAGAAGTCGCCTGTAAATCAGGGGACTACTGATGCGGGGAACCTGTACATGCAGTTCTCAGTGAAGATGCTCTCTACCAGGAGTGAGACTGACAACACAGGTGGTTCTAACTCTAATGCTGATCCTGACACTGAGGTGGGTCTGGACAAGGAGAACAAGATTTCCACTGTTGACATTGCACTTGTAAAGGGAGACCAGTACTATGTCGCAGAAAATGTTACTCCTTCTTCTGCAAGTGCCGATACCTACGTCGCATCCTTCAGCACTCTGGAACTCACTGCCGGAGCGACTTACAAGGTTTATATCTATGCCAACTGCAGCGCTCCAGATGCTTTCAACGTTGACGAGGTATCCAATGCAACAATCGGAGCAATGACCGCTGACAACAAGTTCTGGATGACCAATGCCTATTCAGCCAATGAAATTACCCTTCCGTCTGACCTCGCTCCATACACCCAGCCGAACACTCCGCTGAGCCTCGGGGCTCACAAAGTTGAGCGTTCTATGGCACGTTTCGACTATAAGCAGGCAGGTGCATTCAATATGGGTGCAGGTCTTACCCTTACCCTCACCGAGGCTGCCCTCATCAACCAGAGCAAGGCTCACTATATGTTCCGCCGCGTTACCGCTGGTTCAAATGCAACAGCAACAGGTGCTGTAGTTGGTGGCGTGGAAATCCCTACCAACTGGGTAGTCGATACCGACTGGTCAAGCAAGACTCCTGCCGGTTTCGACGCTCAGCTCGAGGCTCCTTCAACCTGGACCTGGACTTCACTTGCAAGCCTTACCGCTGATGACAACTATACCGATGACGCGGGTGCCTACAAGATTTGGTGCTATGCCAAGGAAAACACCATCCCTGGAATCGATGCTCAGAAGCACAATGTTTCCACCGGTGTTGTGTTCAAGGCTCAACTTGCTGCCGGCGATGATGCTTCTGCTGCAGTGAAGGCCGCTATGACCGCCGGAAAGAGAATCTATGTATTCAACAATGTTCTCTACGGTGCATGGTCAGACGTCAAGGCTGCTGCCGAGGCTGGTACAGACCCAACCCTCCAGGCTGCATATAACCAGGCTGCCACAGGCGTTGCTGCCGCTGCTGAACCGACAGGTGCCGCTGCTGCTGCTGCCGGCTTCACAGGCTACTCTGCAAAGGACGGCAAGTACTACAACTACTATTATTATTGGAACCGTCACAATGACAACGGTGACCCTTACACTATGGACGTTATGGAGTTCGCCGTAGTACGTAACAATGTCTACAAGCTCGCTGTCAACTCTATCAGCCGTTTCGGTCACCCAACCCCTCCGGACCCATCCAATCCAGATCCGGATCCGGAACCGGACCCAGATCCAGTAGACCCAGACGATCCAGACGAGAGAGTGAACTACTACTTCAACGTTACCGTCAAGGTTCTCCCTTGGACTGTTCGAATCAACAACATCGAATTCTAAAAGAGTTCAACCAAAATGAATTTCAAGAGTGTATTATCATCGGCGATCATCAGAGGGGCTGCGGCCCTTCTGATGGCGGCCGGTGCCATTTCCTGCAACACCATATATGACGACCAGAGCGAATGCCCTAGAGGCGTGTCCCTGCGTTTCGTCTATGACTACAATATGGAGTATGTCAATTCCTTCCACAAGAAAGTCCACTGCGTGAACGTCTATGTCTTCGACGAAAACGGGAAGTATGTGGACAACTGGATGGAGACCGGGGACGTCCTCAAGGACGAGAACTGGAGAATGCAGAAAGAGATCGGCGAAGGAAAATACACTCTGCTGGCATACGGCGGATTGTGCTGCAAAGACTCATCATTCAAGCCTTCGCAGCTGCAATCCCGTGCCAATGCCCAGTCAGAAATCAGCGGCGTAGAGGTATCGCTGCTGCACAAAGACTGGATTTCAGACCAATCCCTCCACCCGCTGTTCTACGGAATCGCCGAGCTTGAGGTCGGCAAGGACGACTACGTGGAGAAAACCATCTACCTCAAGAAAGACACGAACAACATCCGCTTCGCCCTCCAGCAGATGAATGGAGAGGCCATAACCGCAGACGAGTTCGATGTCACCATTGTGGATGACAACACGGTCCTCGACTGGCAGAACGAGCCTATGCCTGCAGGACTTGTCACATACAAACCATGGGCAAAGGGCGAGACCGTAATAGGCACGGGAGAAGACGGAGAAACCCCTGTCACTGCAGCCTACTATGAGCTTTCCACCTCAAGGCTCACCACCAGCACATCACCAAGGCTCATCGTTTACAACAAGGAGAAGGGCGAGAACATCATCAACATCCCTCTCAACACCTACCTGCTCTTCCTCAAGAGCGAGCTCTACGCCAATATGCCGGCCCAGGAGTTCCTCGACAGGGAAAGCGAGTGGTCACTCGTCTTCTTCCTCGACAGCAACAACAGGTGGTACAACACCAGAATCATCGTGAACGACTGGGTGGTAAGGATTAACAATTCGGAAATGTAGACAGTTTAAAGGAAAATGAAGACTATCGGCACACAGCTGCTATTGCTTTCTTTGGCTTCGTTTCTTTTCGCAGGTTGTATATTCAGCGATATGGAAACGGGAAGGGCGGACGTGTCTGTGACCCTCAGTCTGCGTGTAGATGTGACCAATCTTCCTGCATGCACGCCATCCACCAGGGGTTATGAGGATCCCGAGTCTGACGGGGAGAAGATGCAGAATCTGCGGATCATCATTGTCAGACCGGACGGAACGATAGAACACAACAAATTCATTGACCTGACCTCTCCTTCCATGACAGCCGTGCACAAGTTTGAAGTGGCCGGCAACGAGGAGAAGACAGTGTGGCTTGTTGCCAATGAAAACAATCCGGCTGTCAAATTCAATTTCGCTTCCCTGACACCGGGCAATATAGTTGCAGGCAGCGTGCTGGAGGATCAGCTGATTCAGTTCAATTCAGACAGCGAGACCATCCCTTTCCCTCTGCCGATGACATCCGTGACCAAGGTCAATGTTCCCGGAGAGGATTGCTCGAAGAATCTCCAGATAGTCAGGGCTGCAACGAAATTCACCTACATCATCGACAACAACACTTCCTCGCCGCTATATCTCAGCAAATTGAAGATCAGCAAGGGCGCAAGGAAGGAGTATCTCTTCCCGCGTATCACTTCCTTATCCTCCTGGGGAGACTATACTGACGGAGGCACGACTGTGACCGTACCGGACGGGATGCTTATCGAGAATTATGAAGTCCCTATGGTAGGGAACAATGAATATTACGAATTCCAGAAAGACTGCTCCATATCGGTTGCAGCGGGTTCCGAGGTCAAGATTGACCCGTTCTTCCTCCTCGAAGGAAAGTACACAGACGGGAACAGCGGCGGCAAGAACTACTCTACAGCATTGACAATCAATGGACTGGAGTACTCCGATTTCCTGCCGGACCTGTCCCAGCTGCCGAGAAACACACATGCCGTGGTACGGGCCACATTCAATGCGGTAAGCGTAGAGGTGACCGTGGAAGTCCTTCCTTATGGAGAAGTGATCCTTAAACCTGGATTCGGACAATAGGAGAATGCGGAATGAAAAAGATAACTTTCATATTGTCAATGCTCTGCGCAATGCTGCTGACCTTTTCCTGCGTATGGGAGAAGGAGGCGGAGACCGATTTGCCGGAAGAAAGCGGCAGCATCTCCATTCAGGTGGACTACCGTCCGCTTGAATCTGCTCTTGATACCAGGTCGGCAGGTGACCTTATCAGGACTATTGACAATATTTCCATAGTCGCTTTCAATTCTGCGGACGGATCTTTCGCGTTCAGCAAGTATTTTACGTCCGCCGACTATTCATCACTGGAGGAAGTCAACTCACCTTCAGGAACTTATGCAGAAAGCAAGGTATGGCGCGCATCATTGACCATGAACGATGTCCCGAGGGGAAAATACCGCATTTACGCAGTGGTCAACATGGACCGGAATCTCACTTCTGCGGAAACCGCCTCGGAGGCGGCATTGAAATCCATATCACTGAGTTGGCAGACAACCGGAGACAAGGCCTGCTCGCCTGAAAACAACCGGATGTTCGGATTCTTCACGGACAATGCATCAACCGTGATTCCATCCGAGGCCCCGGAAATCGTCGTCGGAACTTCCAATGTCTCCCTCCATGCCTGGGTAAAGAGGACAGTCTCGAAGGTGACGGTGACCTACGATGCTACCGAGCTGAAGGACAATATCTACATTTATCTGAAATCGGTGCAGATTCTGGACATTCCGGCAAGATGTCCTCTCGGCAATTCCAATACTCCGGCTTCATCCTCGGACCTCATACACGAGGGAGAGATGCTGACCTATTCGGGCTCATCCACTATACAGGACTGGCCTTATGTCTCCAAGGGAAATCCTGTGTATCAATATGATGGAGGTCATACAGAGAAAGCGCAGGCCCTCTATTTCTTCGAGAACAACCAGGGGACCGGATCCAAGCACGGCTACCACCCGGGCGATGCGTCCTGGGACAAGGACCAGAAGACATACGGTACCTACATCGAGGTAAAGGGCTACTATGTCAACAGAACTGCCGACAACAGTTCCCAGGGCCCGATCATCTACCGCTTCATGCTCGGGAAGGATGTGTCTAGCGATTTCAATGCCGAGCGAAGCAACCACTACAAGGTCACATTGAAGTTCCGGAACAATGCCAACGACCCTGACTGGCACATAGTCTATGAGCCTGAGCAGCCGGAAATTACTATTCCAGACCCTCTGTACATCTCCTATGTGCCGAATGAGAGAGTGAATGTTCCCGTAGTCGTCAGAGGTGGCAATTCCTCCACCACCGTCAAGGCTGATATCATCGAGAGCCATTGGTATGGGGACAAGGGGCATAAGTATCAGGGGCTTTATTATCAGGCTTTTAACGGTATTATTACATTGAAACCGACAGGCGGGAAACTCGAAGACGAAGCAGCACGTCAAAGCGATTTCAATGCCAAGAACGGTCTATCCTATTCTCCTTCCCAGGTACTGGCTGACAGGTGTCTCTACTCCATCCCGGTATATACAAGAGGACTTACTCTTGGCAACTCATTTTCCGGATACAACTATTTCCCTCACGATACCAGAACAGGAAAAATCCGTTTTTCCGTGACTGTGAATGGAACCACCTACACCAAGGATGTGAGAATCATCCAGGTAAAGCGCGTTGTCAATCCGGCCGGCGTATGGCGCCAGGCCTCGAGCACCAAGCCGTTCAATTTCAGACTGATGGAGCTCAACGAGGATGACGACAGCAACACCGGGCCTGTTAACAGGCAGTTCTACCCTACGATTTCTGACGGACCTTGGACCGCACATATCGAACAGGGAGCCGACTGGATTCAGATCGCCCCGACGGGAAGCAGTGCCTGGGGAACAGCGGATGTGACAGGTGGTACAGCTTCAGAGATACGCTTCGATGTCCGTCCTGGAAGCACCTGCTCGGACGGCACGGTGAGGGAAGGAGTCATCAAGGTGACTTACAACAACAATACCTGCATCCACTATTTCTTTGTAAGCCAGGGACTTGGAGACGTTCCGATGGCAGTGAACGTCACTTATCCGGTCACCACGGTTTATGGAGAGAACTCCACTTCCCACACCTGCTACTGGATGAACCGCAATATGAAGTATTCCGGGGTTCCATGCGACAATCCTCTGATGGAAGGCGGTCTCTTCAGATGGGGAAATGCAAGCCAGGCTATCAAGCCGGAGGATGCACAGAGGAGCGATTACGTCGGCTTCAATAAAGAGGGCTATTCCACCGGAAAGACCCATTTGATGTACACAGGCGGTGATGTTTCCTTCACGGGAATATGGCATCCGGAAAGGCCTACGGGCTTCCGCTACGATGAGCACGCCACCTACAAGGGCCGTTTCTATAGCGACAGATGGCCGGCAAAATATGCAGACTGGACGGCATTGCAGTCATTGCCGCGCTACTACGGAGTACTCTACGGGGAGGAAAGCACGGGTACGGCTACCAATACCACCGATGCCTACACCTATATCAATCCGGGTGACGTGAAGGGCATGCAGGGCCTCTTCGTATGGGACAGGACCAATGGACGGCATCTTTTCTTCCCGATTGGAGCTTCGGGTTATGGACACAGAAAAGGTAGTGATTTATATAAAACAGAATGGGGCGGCAACGGTAACGTCAAGCGAGACGTGCTGAAATATGCCCAGCGAAGCCTTGAGATGCCTACTGCCACGGCG
>SAMEA3663025__coassemble_873_pt1 | contig 15878 bp, 10 predicted proteins | sample SAMEA3663025__metabat2_low_PE_053 | metagenome-assembled genome bin SAMEA3663025 (sample SAMEA3663025) | pig gut metagenome | biome: pig gut; feature: pig-associated habitat; material: faeces | place: France | collected 2012
TCATAAGACCGATGAGCTCGTGCTTGTGATCATTCTGGATATGGGCGACAATCTGTCCTTCGGTGAGCGGATGCTCCCTGTCCTTGCTGAAATAATCCTCGCCCGTGACAGGGTCCGGATGCATGATGTTCTCCCAGAGGTCCACCATCACATAATGGCTGTCACCCGCGGAGTCGATCTTCATTTCAGCAATGTGTTTCTTATTGATAATCAAATCCTTCTTCGGGACAGATTCGTCAAATACAGAACAATGTCCATAGATGAACTTCTTATATCTCGTGGTAATTTCCTCGAATGTCCTGCCCTTTCCGAAGAAATCCAGGTCAATCCCCTTGTCAAGCGGATTGCCTTCCTCATCGTAGTGGAAATCCTCGATTGTGAATCCTGACTCGAGATTGATGTCCGTCTTCTTTTTCTTACCCGGCTCCGCCCCCTTGTCTTTCTTCTCGGCACTCCAGTACTCCGCCCCGAGATATGTCGAGAGCAGGGCAATGATGTGGTCTGTCGTGGCCGGGCGGGAAAGAATTCCCGCATTCCCGTCAAAGAGGAAACGGTATGTCAATGACACAGTGTGTCCGAAGAAAAGGGACAATTCCACATTGACGTGGCAATGCATGACTATCGTAGGAAATTCCTCGTCGCCGCAAGGATTGAGGTTCATTTCGAAATCGAATCCGCGCAGGGAGAAACGTCGCACACTCCTCTCGTCAGGAGCTTCAGCGTCATTCTCAGGCAGCACAAATATCTGTGATTCAATGTCATTGTTCATCGGAGCAATGGGGATGCCGAGGGCGTCGGCCTTCTCCTTGTACCTTCTTCCCCCATAAGACTCATCCAGTACCATATCATCCCCGTCAGGAAGGGACTGCATATATTTCTCCGGGACATGGAACTTCTTCTCCTTCCTTATGGAGAATGTCTGAATGAAAACCGCCGAGAATCCGGGATATTCCAGTCCGTGGTCCGGCACTTTGCCTGCCATCTCAAAATCTGTCATAACCAATAGTTTTAGTCCTGTAAATATAGTGATTTTCCCGCAATGCATTCATAAGCGGAGAAGGCCGGGGAAAAGAATCAGCAGGGCAGGAAGATAATCCTTCAGGGAAACCCTCATTTTCTCCAGAACCTTCTGGATATCGCGCTTGACCTTGCGCGGAGTCACATCGTATTTGGCTGCTATCTCATTGTATGTCAATCCCTCGAAGCGGCTGTCCATAAAGATGTTGCGGGTCAGTTCCGGCATCTTTGCCATGAAATCGCGGAAAATGGAGGCCAGTTCGGTTCCGAACAAGATGTCGGTATTCTCCTCCGACAGCACCTCGGCCTCCATCTCGATGGAATCCGCCGCCTCATTCCGGAGCGTTCCTTCAGCCCGCATCCTTACCGCCTTGTCCCGCATATAGTTCAGCGAGCGGTTGCGCACGGCTCTAAGGATGTACGCCTCGGGAGATGACTTGAGTTCAATATGTTCCCGGCCCGTCCAGAAAGCGGTAAAGCTCTCTGTGACAATATCCTCAGCCGCAGCCCTGTCCCTCGTGAAAGAACAAGCTATCGCAATGAACTTGTCCTTGTACCGGAGAAAAAGTCTGCCGAAATCCTCTGCCCCTATTGATCCTGCCACCATAATGAGTCGTTAGCAGCACAAAGTTAACAAGATATTTACGTTAATCAAGTCCGTGTCTGAAAAAGGCGGCTGAACAAAAGCCCTAAAGGGCCTTTGGCCAGCCGCCAGATACGGACAATACTTATAAACTATCTTACGACCAGTTCAGTCTTCTCCGGTTTCTCCAGAGTGAGCGTACCGGCATCGAAAGCTGCCTTCTGGTCCTTTGATATGTAGAGTTTCTCGAGATGGCAAATCACATCACCATACCAGTCTGTAGTCTCTCTCTTCGCTTTCAGAATTGCGAGTTTCGGACAGCCTGCAACATCAATCTCAGTGCAGTTGTCGTAGTATGAGATGTAGTACGATTCGCTGGAAACATTGACTTCAGTCAGATTTTCAGAACTGATTGTCAATGATGGGGCCTCGAAATAATCGTATGAATACCTTCCGCCAAGATAAGTTGAGAAAACTGTAACCGGACAATTTCCGAGGACAACTTCTTTCAGACTATTCAGTTCGCTGACAGTCAATGTCTTGAGCTTCACGCACTTGTCAAGGTTGAGAGTCTCGGCGTTGAGTTTCTTCAATGTAAGTGTCTCGAGCGCAGGGAAGTTATCCAGACCGTCAATCACCTTTACATTCAACTTGGACCAGCTGGAAGTCGAGATTTCGAGCGATGTTCCCGTCATTCCAGGCTCAAGCAGTTCGCATTCAGTGCTGGAATCGGAGGCCAGAATCCATCCCTTCTTCACAAGTTCCTGACGCAATACCATGTCAGTGATATTGAAGAGAACAGCATTAGGATTCTGCTGCTTCACGGTTACCTGAAGGAGAATCTTTCCGCCAGAGATGAAGTTCAGGTCGGCTACTCGGCTGGCCGCATTTTCCCCGAATGAAAGAGTGATCGTATGGGTTGTCAGCCCGTCCTCACCCTTGGTACCTGCCTCCCGGGACTCAAGGGTCAGCCAGGATGGCAGCTCGAATTCGAAATCAACATTGGCACGGACATCGAAGGTCACGGAAGAGGCATCCAGACCTGTATGGACGACTTTAGGAGTATCTGTGATTATCGCATCCAGCTGGGCCTGGGAAATCTTCACGGAAGCCGACTTCCCTTCTCCAGAAAGCGTGAGCTCGGTTTCCCTGCCGACATAGGTCTCATTGGCTTTGACATTGAATGAGAGCATTGTTTTCCCGAAAACTTCCTGACGGCCTGCAAATTCTACCCATTCAGAGCCGGTGCCCGAGAAAGCCGACTCTATCTCAGGGACATTGGTATCCAGCTTGATAGAGAGAGAAGCTTCTGCGGAGCTGAATTCCACCTCTTTCTCAGTAAGAAGGTCCAGTATGAATGAAGGATTGCTCCGGACCTCGACTGTCTTCACGGCAGAACCTGAGAACACCTTGAATTCCGTGGTCAGAATTTCGCGCGAATTGCTCGGATCGACCTCAATCTTAAGGGTTTCGCCGCTCTTCCCGGACTCCGCCAGAGGCCTTGCCCATTCACAGAAACCGGAAACTCTCCAATCCGAATCCGAAGTCACGACTATATCATAAATGCCGCCTTCCGGAGCAGCCACTACCGTTTCTGCGGAAAGGCTCACTGAACTGTTGTCAATCTGGATTTCCTCCTCGCCGCAGGCTGCAAAAACCAATGCGGCGGCAATTGACAATGAAAGTATCTTTTTCATATTCATTTACTTACAATTAGATTACCAACTCAACGGCTTAGTTTCGAGAGACAGCGGGCTAGGCCAGTAATACTCCGGCTTCACAAGCGGGGTGCCGTACAGGCCCTGAGCCAGGTTGTTCATGCTGTTGAACTGGGCCTGGTTGCCCTGCTTGCCCGCTGCCCACAATGCGAAGACCATGAAATAGCCGTAATCGCTGTTCTTCACGGATTCAGCGGAACTTACCGAAATGGATCCTCCTCTTGCCATCTCTATCGAGGCTCCGGAACAATCCGCATTAGTCATTCCCTGACGAGGATAACCCTTTCCACCATAATTTGCAATAGCAATGTCGAGCCACTCCCCTGCAGCAACTCCGTCAACATAGTCAACACCGCTCATTGAGCCGTACTGGAAAGTAGTGACATATCTCTCAGGCATGAGCTTCTTGGTCTCGAACATCAGCCTTGCGCCGGCCTGTGAAGATGGATTCACGAACAAAGGATTGTCGGTATCCGGATAATTGGAGTACTCGTCGTCAAAATTCACTCCGTCGAGGTTGTATGCATCGCAGATTGCCTTGAGCTTCATTGCAAATTCACGTGCGCCAAGGTCAGAAAGCTGTGCCAGGCCGGACTCGTCGTGGTTGCCGAGAAGACCGAGGAGAACCTTGATACCCCTTTTGCGGAGAGGCTGGATAATCTCCTCGCTATGGTCGAGAATGTACTGGACCTGAGGGTTGCAGAACACATATACTTCGCCTTTCTCCCTGTCATAGTTGATGTTGGCAGCGAAGAGGCAGACATAATTCCAGAGGTAGCGGCCGTCCTCCATCCTGAACTGGAGAGCATTCAGCGGGTTGGTGTCATTGACCTCGAAATAGAGGAACGTCTCCTTCTCGCCCGGCTCCCTCATGGCGGTGCCCTCACCGGAACGGTTCTTCAGAAGATACACGCAGCGGGATTCGGAAACCTTGACATCGCCCCCTGTCACGACAGCCTTGAGAGGGAGAATGTAAGTGGCCTCGGCAACGAGTTCTGTCGTGTCGGCACGGGCAATCTCCACGCCAAGCCTGTAGGATACCTTTTCATCAGGAGCGACGACAATCCGTCCCCCGTTCTGGATGGAATACCTGTCCTGCGGCCATGCCGGGAAATCAGTGCCGTGCTCCCTGTTGTACTGGGCCACATAGTCGGCATCATATTCCACCTGCACGTCAACTCCGGCCTTTGGAGGACGGGACAATGTGAAGGCCACATTGGTACTGTAACTGTCGCGGAACATTTCCACGATGGTGCTGACATCGCCCGTATTGGCATCCCTGAGAGAGCCTATGAGCGAATTCACATTTTCATATGCGCCCTCATCAATTCTGTCGATTACAATATCCTCGGAGCAGGAAACTGCAGCAAGCGAGGAAATGATGACAGCCGGGGTCAGCAATAATCTGTATAATTTCTTCATCTCTGTTTCAAATTAAGGAAGACTAACTTTGTTCCATTTCGGATTTTTGTCGCAGGTCAGGTCATAACCGCTTGGCGAGTAATCCTTTATGATGTTTCCAGCCGCATCGTCGAACTTCCAGTAGGAAATCAGGCCTTCTGAAGCAGGATCAACGGTGTAGAAATGGTTTGGAGCATTGACATCTTCCTTGGAAAGAGTCCTGTTCCAGATACGCACCTCGGCAATGTCTCCGTCGAAATAGCGGTCGTGGGCATAGGAATAACCTATCCAGAACACGCGGCTGCCATCATCCTCATTGTGATGCTTTGCCCCGAGGTTGATTCTTGTAGAGCCCACATTGTCGGAAAGCTTTTCGGAGCCGTTGATATAGACCTTGACATTCCCGTTGTCGAATGCTACTGCGACGTGATACCATTTGCCGGCCTCGAACTGGAGATCGGAGTTTGTGACATTCCTTGAGCAGGCAATCTGCAGCTGGTTGTCTGGAACTCCGGCGTCGCCGATACGGAGAAGGAAATTGCCTTCTATTCCCATAATGGTGGAAATCTGCCTTCCGAATGCCTGTGGACGTATCAGGGCCTCCATTGTGAAATTGGTGAGGTTGTTGAACTTGGGATCGTTGTTGAAGTCAGGATATGCCCTGTTCTCGGCAATGTTGGCCACAACGTTGATGAGAGCGGCGCCCTTGAACACATAGTAAACCACGGTCTTGGACTCCAGCACGTCAATGCCTTCCACGTCGCGCAGGGCTACAGGCATCACATAGACAGTCTCCCTGTCAAGTTTCTCAAGTTCAGTGAAAGTCACGGTAGCAGGGGCTGAAGCCGTCGCTCCGGCCTCGACAATGACATCCGCATTGTCAATGACGCACATTGTGTCGGCAAGAGCCACCGCATTCTCGTCATAGCAGGAGAGCTTGTAGGTCTCAAGCATTTCAGGAGCGGCCACAAAGCGTCCGGTTATCTTGTTTGCAGCCTTGAGGGCTGTGCCTATTGTGAGTTCCCTGGAAACCTGGACTCCTGCCCCTGAAGGCTTGACCAGAATCTCCTCGGATGTGACGGATGTATTGATGAAGAGCTTGTTGTCGAAATGATGCTCGTCCATCTTCTCCTTCTCCGAGGTGCAGGCAGAGACTGTCAGCACGGCAGCGGAAAGGGTCATCCAGAATATATTCTTAATGATATGTTTCATTGCATCAGCTATTTGATAGGTGAAGGATTCATTATTGAGATGGCCTCTCTGATACTGTAGTAAACCAGCGAAAGATTGTAGTAGTCATTCTGGGCGTTTTCTACGGCAATACCGGCCTTTACCACTCCCTGAACCGGCTTTGCAGTCCACTCGGCGGCTCCGATGATGGCTGTCTTCTCCCTTCCTTTCCTGTCCATTCCGGAGAATGTACCGTCGGTCAGGGTAGGATCCTCAAGTGAGCGGACAGTCACGGAAACGATGAACCTGTCGGCAGGAATGTTCCCGTAGCGGTTCACAAGGCCGAGCTCATAGCTGAGTTCAGACTCATTGACGGCCGAAGTCGCAGGAATGATCAGATAATCGGCATTTTCCACTAGTTCTGCATTTTCCAGGACAAACTGCGGCGTGCCATCGAAGAACACCAGGGCATCCGGATTTGCTGCAAGTGCCTCTGCAATCGGAGCAAGGAAAGCTGCCTGTGCGGCCTTCAGTTCAGCCAGCGCCTCCTCAGTGCAGCTTGCCGGATTCTTTGTGGAAAAGACAATGTTCACACCGTCATAACCGTACTCTGAAAGATATGCAGTCCTGGCCTTTACAGCCTCGCTGACATAATTGTTGAGGGATATGAGGGTATCGGCAGGATCCGCAGGGGCTGCCTCCTCCTCACCCTCCACAGGAGGATGCGCATCATTCCAGGCTTCCGCATATGACTTGTACTCATTCTCGATAGTCTTGTACTCAATCTGGTAGAGGACCTTCTGGCCTTTGAGCTCACGTACTTCGCGCATCTCGTCCGCAATGGTGGCGCTGACCTCAGGATTGTAGAGAATAATGTAGTCGACACTGTCCGGCAGGCAGGTGATGTGCTCGGCACGGCCGGCAGGCGTGGTGGCCTTGTTGTCGAACTTGGCAATCACGACCTTGTGGTCAGAATCCCTGTAGTCCCTGATTGACTGGAAATAAGCCTTGTAGAGCTCAGGATTCTTCTCCTCGAGAGTGGTATAGTGGAATCCCACAGACTCCGGCTCGGTCCACTCGGAGCAGGATGCGAAAGATATCGCGGCTGCGGCAAGGAAGAGGGTCTTGAATATGTTGTTTTTCATTTTCATCATTACTTGTTTTTGCAGTCAAACCAAAGTCTCGTGGACATGTTGTCCGGTCCGGCGAGATATTCCGAAACAGCCTGACGGATATTCTCAGGGTTGTTTACGTACTCGTCGCGAGGATAAGGCATACGGCGTGCTCCTTCGGCGGAGTCAACCATTCCGTTGCTCTTGTTGCCGGCATCGCTGGCTGGTATGAGATGAGGGTAGCCGGTGCGTCTCCAGTCTGCCCAGGACTCATTTCCGAGCAGCCAGTTGGCGATCCACTTCTGGGTGATGATTCTCTCCTGCATCTCCTCCGCATCGGCGCTGTCATTCCAGGCCACGGTAATTGTCGAGAGGGCCTGTGAATATGTATTGGTGCCGGCAGGGTCGAGATAAACCTGAGGGATGCTTGAGCCGTCTGCAATGTAGGCTGAGGCGTCACCTGCTCCCCACTGCTCGAATGAGAGACGGATGCCTTCCTCATAGAAATCCCTGGCGGAACCGCCCATATCGTATCCGAATACGCCTGCTGCCTCAGCCTTGAGGAAGGCTACCTCGGCGGCGTTCATCCAGTAAATCGGGGAATCAGCGGCAATCTTCACACCTGAATACTTGTGGCCGACGCTTGAATGGTCAGGGATGATGATTCCGTGACGGAGACCGGTGTACTCGAAGCCCTTGCCCCACTCGGACTCGGTAAAGTAGGCCTTGCGGCGAGGGTCATTGTAGCCGTTCATATAGCAGATGATGTCGGCGGCGGCGTGTGAGTCTCCGCCAGTCTGGCAGACAGCCCCGTCGGAATGCTTGGCCATATTGTAGTGAACGGCCACATTGATAGGATTGCCGTCCACGCCGAAGGTGGTCACTTTGGCATTGTCCTCATTGGAAGTGAATACGCCCACCTCGTTGTTGACCGCCTCCTCGGCAGCCTTCCTTGAAAGTTCAGGAGCAGCGTAGCTGATACGCATCGCAAGTCTGAGTTTCAATGAGTTGGCAAACTTGATCCACTTCTCTGTCTGACCGCCGTAGATGATGTCTGCCGTCGGAGCGAAATTGTTGGTCCTGTTCGGAAGGAGAACATCGACTGCATCGGTAAGTTCCTGAATCATTGCCTTGTAAACATCCTCCTGGGAATCGTAGGCAACCTGGAGTTTGCCGTCCTGACCGATTCTGGTGTAAGGAATAGGGCCGTAGGTATCGCATACCCTGTGCATTGCGGCCACTTTCACGATGTCGCCGACTGCCAGAATCACCGGGTTGTCGGTCACATTGCGGAGCTGGTTGTAATTGGTATAGACCACAGGCATCATCCTGTCGCTCTGCATGAAGACATTGGTCCAGTTGTCAGTGGCGTTGTAGTTGGATATGGTGTTGGCGAAACCTGCGTTCGCATCGGCCATGTAGCCGGCCATCGGGCCTCCGAGAAGGCACTCTGTGAACTGTGTGGTGTTCACGTCCGGGGAGATGACACCGTCCGCGATTCCGGTGAGGGCAGCCTTGATGATGTAGCCGTCACGCTGGAGCTCGTCCTGGGTCACGCCGTAAGGGTCGCTGTTGATTTCCAGATAGTTGGCCGTGCAGGATGCCGCAAGCGCCGCGGCAATTGCTGTGGCCGGCATGAAGTATCTGTATATAATCTTGTTCATATTCGCTTAGAATTTGAGTCTTACATTGAAACCGAAGTTGCGGGTGGAAGGACTCATGAAGTAGTCAATTCCCTGATAGTAGCTTCCGGTCGTGGCGATTGTCTCAGGGTCGAACGGAGCCTTGTTGTAAATCATCCACAGATTGCGTCCGACAAGCTGGAGGGTGAGCTCGCATACATTCTTCATCATCTTGCGCGGGAAGGTGTAGCCGATGCAGGCCTCCTGGAGCCTGAAGTTGGTCGCAGAATATGTATAGTACTGAGGCACAGTGTCTCCGGAACCGATAGCTGTATACCACTTGTTGGCATCGATGAGGTCGCCGCCATTGACGGGAACTCCGCCGTTGTCCCTTGCTGCGGCCGAGGCCTCGGAAACTCCGTAGTAGTCGAGCAGGGCCTGGGTTCTCGAGAAGACAACGCCTCCCAGACGGGCCGTGAGCATGAATCCGAGGTTGAAGTTGCCGATTCGGAAATCGTTTCTCCATGCCATATTGGCCTTCGGTGAAATGCTTCCCAATTTGATATAATTGTCGACGTTGTCGATGGTCTGGGTTGCAATGTTGCCCTTCTCGTCGACATAGATGTCATTGTTGCTGTCGCGCTTCAGATCGCTGCGGGAGTAGATGTCGCCGAGGGATCCGCCTTCCTTCAGGAGGAACTTGACATTGCCCAGACCGCCCATTGTCATCGTGCCGATTTCAATAGGCTCACCGGTCATAGGGTTGATGCAGTTGGTGAGGGACCTGATCTTGTTGCGGTTCATCGAGAACGTGTAGTTGCTCTGCCAGTTGAAGATGCCCCATGTCTTGTCGAATCCGAGAGCAAGCTCGAGTCCCTGGTTGAGGACGCTTCCGGACTGGATCGGAATGCTGGAATATCCTGAACCTGATGAGATTGTAGGATAGATTGTCTGATTCCTGGTATCGGTGTGGTAGTATGTCGCCTCAAGATTGAACCAGTTGAGGAATCTCATGCTGAGACCTGCCTCCCAGGAATCCGTGCGCTCCGGCTTGAGGTCCTTGACAGGATAGGAGGTCTGCTGGTTCCAGCTGGATCCCTTCTCAGGCCAGGTGTGGAGAGGATTGGCAATGAATCTCTCGAAAGGTGAACCTACAGATGCGTATGAAGCCCTGATTTTGAGGTACTCAAGCTGCTTAGGCATGTTCGGGATAATCTGGGAAAGCACAGCGGAGGCGCCGACTGAAGGGTAGAAGAAGCCCTTGGCTCCCGACTGAGGTCCCGCAAGCTGCGAAGGCCAGTCATTCCTGCCGGTCAATGTAAGGTAGTATGCTCCTTTGAATCCAATCTCGGCGGATGCATATACGGACTGGGTCTGTTCCCTCCATCCGGACTGTGCCTTGACCAGTTTGCCCTGATCCACAGTAAAGAGGCTGAACACGTTAGGAAGATTGTCAGCCGCGATAGGACCGCGGTTCTTGGTGAGGTCATATCTCATGTCGGAGATGGATGCACCGACATTGGCGTGGAGACTCCAGTCGTTCCAGGTCTTGTTGATGTCTAGAAGGGCATCGGCATAAACCTGCTTGTCCTCGGAGATTTCCAGGCCGTACAATCCGTTGTTGGACTGCTCGGTGAGCTGGGTGTTGGTCGTGGCGAAGAATTTCTCGGTGTACTTGTTGGTGGAATTGTCGATGCGGACGCGTCCGGACAATGTCATCCAGTCGAGAATCTTGTATGAGAGGCCTGCACCGAGCATATAGCGGTCCTTCTTGTTGACGCGGAGGTTGCGGTAATTGATCCAGTAAGGATTCTGCATTGTCATTCCGGCGTCGCCTACAGGCCAGTACTGGGTGTAGATCGACCTTGCGGTATCATAGCGCTCATACATCCGGATGTCTTCCCAGTCATTTCCGCGAGGGAAGAGATATGCGCCCACTACAGGGTTGTTATAGACTCCCTGATTGGTCATGTTCCTGTCATTCTGCATGATGTAGCTTGCGGTGACATCGAGGGTCATCCTGTCGTCAAGGAAGCTGGTGGTGTTGCGGAATGTGAAATTGTAGCGGTTGTAAGAGTTGTTCGGGATATTGCCCCTGGAATTGACAGCGGCGGCGGAGAGGTAAGTCTGGTTCTTCTCGGTTCCGGTGGAGAGGGAAACCGACTCGGTCCCGGTGATACCCAGCTGGAAATAATCACGGGCAGGGTCGTAGCCCATATAGTTGGTCTCATTCAGACGGTTGCCCCAGCTGCGAACAATAGAGCCTTCCGAAGATGAATAATCTCCTGTGCCGTAGCGGTTCTGGAAACGCGGCAGAACAAACGGACGGTACATGTCGGTATTGCTGGATACTGTCACCGAAGTCTTGCCCTGCTGTCCCTTCTTGGTAGTGATGACAATGGCACCGTTGGCAGCGGATGAACCGTAGAGGGCGGCTGCGGCAGCACCGGTGAGGACAGTCATAGACTCGATGTCCTCAGGGTTGATGTCGGCTACCGGGTCGGTGGTTCCCTGTGATGAGAACTCGGTTCCTGCCTCCTTGGCCACATTGAACATCGGCACTCCGTCAATGACATAGAGTGCGTTGGAACTCTTCGAGATGGACTTTTCACCACGCATCACGACTTTGGACGAGCCGCCGACTCCGGAAGATGAGGCATTGATCACGAGACCTGCAACCTTTCCGTTGAGGGAGTTCACGAAGTTGGCGTCCTTGTTGCCGAGAATGGCATCGGAATCGACTTTCTGCACATTGTAGGAAAGAGCCTTCTCCGAACGCTTGATACCGAGGGCGGTGACCACAGTGCCTTCCATAAGGATTGTGTCGTCCTCGAGAACCACGTTGAACTCTCTCCTCGAGCCTATCGCAAGTTCCCGGGTCTTGTATCCGAGGCAGGAAACTTCGAGGACTCCGCTTTCGCTTCCGGCAGGGAGTTCAAACGAGAATCTGCCGTCGAGGTCAGTGCTGGTTCCCGTCAATGTCCCCTTCACGAGGACAGCGGCACCCATCACCGGCTGGCCGTATGCATCAACCACCGTTCCGCTTACGGTCGAGGATGTCTGCTGAGAGGCAGAATGGGCCGGTTTATTGGAAATGTAAACATTGGTTCCCTGAATATTCCAGGCTACATTCATCCCCTCGAAAATCTCCGTCAATGCGGATTCGAGACTCTGTTCTGAAACATCGACCGTCACTCTTCTGGACAGGTCGACCTGGTCGTTCAGGAAAAGATACCTTGACTGCTGCTCCACCTTGTCCAGCACGCTCTCAAGCGTGGCATTCTCCACCTTGAGGCTTATGCGCTGCGCATTCGCCACGACTGGCGAAAGGCAGAGGACAAATGCCAGAACAGCAAGTCTAAAAGCAAGTAATAGACCTTTGTTCATGATGTTTAATAAGTTATTAGTTATAAAGTTAAACCCTTATGGGTTATGTTGCTCAATCAGTTACCGGACGTAAACCGTGGCGGTTTCAATGTCATATTCATACTCGAAGTCCGATGCAAGACGGAGCACTGACATGGCGTGTTCTATGCCGTCCGTCACCCGGATCTTTCCCCTGGTGTATGTCACTACCGGAAGACTGTCCCTCAGTATTTCAATATTCACATTATAGGCCTTCTCGAATTTCCTCATCAGCTCGTCAAACGGCATCGAGGATACATCAATGACACCCTCGTTCCAGCAGCCCACAGTCGAGATGTCCCCTATCTTCTCCACGGTCAGGCGGCCGTTGCGGTATCTTGCGATTTCTCCGGGGACCAGTATGCGGGACTGGCCCGGGTCAGCGGCTGAGGAAACTTCCACGGAGCCGCGGACCAGGGATGCTGTGAACTCGTTATTCCCGGGATCGGAGGTAACCTCGAAGCGGGTACCCAGAACCTTGACATTTCCGGCCCACGTCCTGACGTAGAAAGGTTTCGCCTCATCCTTCGCAACTTCCAGGAGAACCTCTCCCTCATTGACCCTGATGTCCCTGCTCTTCATCGAAAAAACGACAGGCACCTCAACCTCGGTGCCGGAATTCATCCAGAGATGCGTTCCGTCGGCAAGGACAATGTCCATCCTCTCTCCTGCCGGCACGCTGATGGTCTCGTATTCGGATGCAAGTCTGTCAATTTCAGCCCGCTTGCCCCAGAATGCCGCTCCGACAGCCACTGCAGCGACAGCGGCAGCGTGAAGGACCGCGATTCCGGCCCTCTTCCAGAAAGGCCTTGCCGGACTGTGCTCCGGCACACGGGCGGAAAGCAGCTTCGCCTCTTCGGTGTAGAGAACCATACCCTCGAACATCATATGCGCCTCCCTGAAAAGGTCGGCACGGCTGCCATCCCTGTCACCCAGAAGCCAGGCCCTTACTTGGTTTTCCTCCTGCGACGTCGTCTTGCAGGCAAAGTAGCGTATCAGCAGATATAAATCCATAGTTGAAACCTTTTACATACTTAAGACACGGAAGTCTGGGGCATGGACCCCATGTTTTGAAAGAAATTCACCTGCGGAATGCTGAAAGCCGGCGATTTGATATCAATGTTGGAAATACTCCCTGTTTTTCATACATTTGCAGACCGGCCCCGAAGGGCCTGACTTGATTGATATACATAATACCTTATGAAACGCAAACCCATAGTAGCATTGATCTACGACTTCGACGGAACCCTCTCCCCCGGCAACATGCAGGAATTCGGATTCATCCAGGCAATCGGCAAGACTCCGGCAGAGTTCTGGCAGATGAGCGACGGAATCGCCAAGGGGCAGGATGCCAGCAACATATTGGCTTACATGAAGCTGATGTTCGACGAGGCAAAGGCCAGGGGAATGTGCCTGAAGCGGGATGAGCTGAAGATGTTCGGCACCGGAATCGAGCTTTTCCCGGGCGTGGAGCAATGGTTCCGCCTCATCAATCTCTACGGGGAGATGAGAGGGGTCAAGGTGGAGCACTACATCAATTCTTCGGGGCTGAAGGAAATCATCGAGGGCTCCCCCATCGCAAGCAGATTCAAGCATATATTCGCCAGCTCGTTCATCTACAATGAGGCGGGCGAGGCGGAGTGGCCGGGCATAGCGGTGGACTACACTGCGAAGACCCAGTTCATATTCAAGATAAACAAGGGCATCTTCAGCTCAAGGGATGCCGCCAAGGTCAATGAGAGCGTATCCGATGACAAGAAGAGAATCCCGTTCACCCAGATGATATACGTAGGGGACGGGGAGACGGACGTGCCTTGCATGAAGATTGTCAATATGTTCGGCGGGCATTCAATCGCAGTCTATAACCCTGAGAACAAGAAAAAGAAGGCCGGTGCCGAGAAACTCAAGCGTCAGGGCAGGGTCAACTTTATCGCACCTGCCAACTACGAGTCAGGCAGCAGGATGTTCGACATTGTCCGTCACATCATCGACAAGATTGTGGCAGACCTGGAGCTGAACGACTTGGCCAGAAAAGGGACAAAATAGATTCTTAAAAAGCAGTCATTCAGCCCCGGCAATGCTGAAATGAAGCGAGCTACTTCCCGAACCTGTCCAATATAGGCCCGTAGGCGTCGATTCTGCGGTCCCTGAGGAATGGCCAGCCGCGGCGTACGTATTCGGTGCGGTCCAGGTCAATCTCCACTACCCTGTTCTCCTCGGTGTCGGTGCTGAACTGTGCCAGAATTTCGCCCTGAGGTCCGGTGGCGAAGGAATAGCCCCAGAAATCAAGACCTATGGTATTCCCGGAAGGATCGTCCTCGTGGCCAACCCTGTTGACCGTGATGACAGGAAGTCCGTTGGCTACGGAATGGCCTCTCTGGACAAGCTGCCAGGCCTGGCGCTGGGTCTGCTGCTCTTCCCTGGAATCGGTTCCGACTCCCCCTATCGCGGTAGGATAAATCAGAAGTTCAGCCCCGCTGAGAGCCATCAGGCGGGCAGCCTCGGGATACCACTGATCCCAGCAGACAAGGACTCCAAGTTCTCCCACAGATGTATGTACCGGCTTGAATCCCAGGTCGCCCGGGGTAAAGTAGAACTTTTCATAGAAGCACGGATCATCAGGAATGTGCATCTTCCGGTATTTTCCGGCAATGCTGCCATCCTTCTCCAGAACCACGGCCGTATTGTGATAAAGCCCCGGAGCCCTTCTCTCAAAGAGAGAGAGGACCAGGACAATGCCAAGCTCACGGGCGAGCGCTCCGAACCTCTCAGTGGAAGGTCCCGGAATCGGCTCGGCGAGGTCACAGATGTGGGCCTCCTCTGTCTGGCAGAAATACACACTATTATGAAGTTCCTGAAGTACAACGAGTTGCGCACCCTGCGCAGCGCATTCCCTTATATTCTTCTCGAGCTTTGCAATATTGGCGGCGATGTCAGTCCCGCAAGACTGCTGAACCATGCCCACCCTAAGAATCCTTGACATATATTAACCTGTTTTAAATCAATTAATTAATCCATCCTTCCGGGAACTGCATCGTGACGCAGTGAAGGGAGCCGTGTCCAGAGAGCAGAGGTCTGCAGTCTATAATCTTCACCTCCCTGTCCGGGAATACCGCCTGAAGCCTCTCCCTGGCAATTTCATCAGTATCCGCGCCAGCCCCTGGAACGAGGACAGCCCCATTGATAATCAGAAAGTTGGCGTAGGATGCAGGGAGCCTGTACCCGTCCAGATACATAGGCTCCGGAAGCGGAAGAGGAACGAGATTGTAAGGCTTTCCGTCGAGGGTGGTCAGTCCCTTGAGCTGCTCCTCCATTGCTGAAAGTTCCGCATAATTCTCATCTGACTCATCGCAGCATTTCGTGTAGGCGATGGTGTCAGGGGAACAGAACCTCGCCATGATATCCACGTGGCTGTCGGTATCATCCCCCACAATCGCACCGTGCTCCAGCCAGATGATACGCTTCAGTCCGAAAGCTCTTTTGAGTTCGGCCTCGATTTCATCCCGGCCGAGATATTCATTGCGGTTGACGGAGCAGAGGCACTCCGCCGTGGTGAGCAATGTGCCCTGGCCATCCGAGTCGATGCTGCCTCCCTCCAGGACGTAAGGCCTCATGTCCACGTACTTCACATCTTCATTGAAAACATTGTCAAAGAAGATTTTACGGGTTATGAGGTTATCCTTGTCAGAGGCGAATTTCAGGCCCCAGCCATTGAAGACGAAGTCATACAGATACTTCTCCCCATTGTCCCCACAGACGGAAATTCCGCCGTGGTCACGGGCCCAGGTATCATTGATTCCGCATTCGCAGAAGATGATCCTGTCAATGTCAATATCGAGTCCAAGCCCGG
>SAMEA3663025__coassemble_928_pt1 | contig 15008 bp, 10 predicted proteins | sample SAMEA3663025__metabat2_low_PE_053 | metagenome-assembled genome bin SAMEA3663025 (sample SAMEA3663025) | pig gut metagenome | biome: pig gut; feature: pig-associated habitat; material: faeces | place: France | collected 2012
TTTAGGCCTGAATCACGGACAGTTCGATGTAAACAGAACCAACCTTCCACGCGGAGACTCGATATCACGGACGGTCCATGTCTCAGAAGCGCACCTTCCATGTTAATGCTCCATTTCGTGGACGGTTCCATTTCCCAGGCCCGTCCCCCAGGCCCGAACCCCTCCGCTGTCTGATCCAGTCCCTTCAATTCAATATACCGGTTGGCATGGAACTTACCACTAGCTCCGCTCGGCAGGATACTGCACCGCTCAGCATGATACTTCCCGACAAAAAGCCGGCGACTCCTGCAACATTCGTCACCTCTGCTCCTGTAGGGGCGATGGACAATCCGGCACTGCCCCGGGCATTATCCGGCACTGCCCCCGGCATAGCAGATGAACATACAGTTGGTATTCTTCTGGGCCCCGGGCATTGCAGATGAACATACAGTTGGCTTCTTCTGGAAATTTCATTAAATTTGCAGTCTTGGATGATTTTCACACTAAACTTTAACTATAATGAACAGATTCTTACAACAGGCCTTGGCTGCCATTGCAGCCCTGTCTGTGGCCGGAGGCATCTCTCTTGCGCAGGAAACCCCCGAGAAGCTTGCGCAGGAAACCCCCGAGAAGCTTGCGCAGGAAACCCCTGACAAGTTTGCGCTGAAAACCCCCGAGAAGCAGGTTTACATGGCGGCGAACGCCCATTTTGACACTCAGTGGAGATGGAACGTGAGACAGTCCATCGGGGAGTTCCTGCCGAACACCCTCTATCAGAACTTTGCGCTGATGGAGCAGTATTTGGATTACAAATTCAGCTTCGAGGGAGCGGTAAAGCATTACTGGACAAAGGAATACTATCCTCATCTCTACAGCACTCTCGTAAAATATGTCAAGGAGGGCCGCTGGTATCCGGCTGGCGCATCCTGGGATGCCAATGACTTCAATGTCCCTTCCGCCGAGTCCAACTTCAAGAACATTCTCCTCGCCGAGGAGTTCTACAAGGCCGAGTTCGGAGTCAAGTCATACGACATCATGCTTCCAGACTGTTTCGGCTTCGGTTATGCCCTGCCTTCCATCGCCTCGCATTGCGGCGTGTTCGCATTCCATACCCAGAAACTCAAATGGAGGAACAACCCGTTCTATGAGGGAGGGAAGAAATGGCCTTTCGAGTTCGGTATCTGGGAGGGAGTCGACGGAAGCCGCATACTGATGGCTCCGGACGGCTCAAGCTATGGCTGGAACCCTTCCGGTGACATCAGCGATGATCCGGGTCTTGAAGCCAAGGTTAATGCTTCCGCCGTCGGAGCCGCCCTCCGCTACTATGGAACGAAGTCATCCAGACTACACGGTGACCAGGGCGGTTCCCCTCTTCCGTCAGCCGTGGAGGCCATCGCCTCAAGCATTCCGAATGCTGGGAAATACGGCATCAGATTCGCCACCACCATTGACATATTCAATGACTACAAGGATGAACTGACCGGGGACAAGCTTCCTGTTTACAACGGTGAGCTCCTCATGGATGTGCACGGAACCGGCTGCTACACTTCCAATTCCGACTGCAAGATGCTCAACCGCCGCAGTGAGCAGCTCGGCCTTGCCGCAGAGGGTGCAGCTGCAGCCGCCGACTGGCTCGGAATCATCGACTACCCGAAATATACCATCAATGACGCATACCGCCGCTTCATCTGGCACCAGTTCCACGACGACCTTCCGGGAACCTGCATCACCGAGGCCTACACCTATACCTGGAATGACCAGATGCTCTCCCAGAACATGTTCGCCGGCGTTGTCGAGTCTTCAATGACCGCCGTGACTTCAGCGATGGATACCCGCGTGAAGGGGGATGCCGTCGCAATCTTCAATCCTGTGACCGCCTCCAACGGGGACATTGCCCTTGTCAGCTACACCCTTCCTGACGGATACAATGATGTCAGGGTCTATGGCCCGGACGGAAAGCAGGTGAGGTCACAGATTGTATCAAGGGAGGGTTCCCGGATAACATTGGCCATTGCATCCGATGTGCCTTCAATGGGTGTCGCAATATATGACTTCCGCCCTGTAAAGTCTTCCGTATCAATGAGAACCGCGATACGCACCACATCCAATACCATCGAGAATGCCGTTTACAAGGTTACCGTGGGACAGGATGGCGACATCTGCTCCATCATTGACAAACGCTGCGGAAAGGAACTTGTCGCCGAGGGACGTTCATTCGGATATCAGATATTCGAGGAGAATACCTCCGACAACTGGCCGGCCTGGGAGATTCTCAAGTCTGTCATTGACAAGGAACCTGTGAAGGTGGATTCCGACGTGAAGGTTACAGTCGAGGAGAACGGTCCGGTCAGAGGAGTGCTGCGCGTGGACAGGAAGTATGGCAGTTCCACATTTACCCAGAGGATCATGCTCTATGACGGGGCGGAGGACGACAGGATCGACATCAGGAACAATATCGACTGGAAGTCTCCGCGTACCCTTCTCAAGGCCGCCTTCCCGGTATCCTTCAATGCGCCTGAGGCAACCTACGACCTTGGCCTGGGCCAGATCAGGAGGGGCAACAACACCCTTACCGCATACGAAGTCCCTGCCCAGCAGTGGGCTGACATCACTGCCGAGGACGGCTCCTACGGCATTACCATCATGAATGACGGCCGTTATGGCTGGGACAAGCCGGATGACAACACATTGAGACTCACCCTTCTCCATACCCCAACCGCCGACAGGGGATATGGCAATGAGAAGACATTGGATCTCTCGGCCCACGAGTTCACATATTCAATCAGGGGCCACAATGGAGCACTGGATGCCGGCAAGGCAACTCTCTCCGCCGACAGGCTCAACCAGCGCAAGGCGGCATTCTCCGTGCCATCGCATTCCGGCAGCCTCGGGAAGTCATTCTCAATGATTTCCACAGATTCAGACAATGTCAGAGTCCGCGCCTTCAAGAAGGCTGAGGACGGTGACGGCTTCATTGTCAGGGTTTACGAACTCTCCGGTGCGGAATCTTCGGCCAATGTCAAGTTCGCTTCATCTATCGTTTCCGCAGAGGAAACCAACGGAATAGAGGAGCATAAGGGACCGGCCTCGTTCGCCGGCTCATCCCTCGATGTGAAGCTCGGACGTTTCGCTCCGGCTACATTCAGGGTACGCCTTGCAGGGCCTTCAGCCAATGCTGTCCGCAATGAGTATACCCCGCTTGAGCTTCCGTTCAACAAGGTGGCCATCTCCACAGATGCGTTCAGCGCATTCGGCCACATGGACAATGACTGGCATTCATATTCGGCCGAGCAGCTTCCTGAGGATTTCGTATCAGGAGGCGTGCCGTTCGCATTCGGAAGGGCTGATTATGACAATGCCGTAGCCTGTGATTCACAGACAATTGCATTGCCTCAGGGCTGCACCGGCGTATATCTTCTCGCCGCTTCCGCTGAGGGTGACCGAAATGCCGTTTTCAATGCCGGATCCGATGTCAATGTCTCTGTGCCTTATTATTCGGGCTTCTTCGGCGGCGGCAACTGGGATGACTACAAGGCATTCCTCAAGGATGGTGATGTGGCCTGCGTCGGCGGACACCGTCACGATTCCAGGATACGCAACGAGGTTTACGAGCATACCTATATGTTCAGGATATTTGTCCCTGTCAAGGCCGGGGTCACGGAACTCAGGCTTCCTGCGGACAAGGCGGTCACGGTCTTCTCGGCCACTGCAGTCAAAGCTCAGCATGCTGATGCCGAGTCGGTTTCCGATATGGTGCTGCATCTTGAGAGGTTGTAGGCGTTTGTAATCCAAGTACTAGATACTTGCAAGAGCGGGGACGACTGAATCCCCGCTCTTTTTGATAATTTCTTGGCATAATCATTGTTTTTTCGAGAAATGTACATATCTTTGCAGTGTATTAATAAACTAATACACAGTTACTCAAAAGTCCCTGCCCTGGATTGGAATATTTAAATCGCTGATAATGAGCCTTATAGAACTCAAGAATGTCAACAAGACATACAATAACGGCCAGCCTCTCCACGTGCTGAAAGGCATTGACCTCTGCATTGAGGAAGGGGAGTACGTATCCATTATGGGAGCGTCCGGCTCCGGCAAGTCCACATTGCTCAATATTCTCGGGATTCTCGACAACTACGATACCGGAGAATACCGCCTCGACGGGAAGCTCATAAGGGACCTCACGGAGACAGAGGCGGCGCATTACCGCAACCGGACAATCGGCTTCATCTTCCAGTCATTCAACCTCATTCCGTTCAAGACCGCAGCCGAGAACGTGGAACTTCCGCTTTTCTATCAGGGCGTGTCCAGGAAGGAGAGGCACAGGATGGCATTGGAATATCTTGACAGGCTGGGACTCGGGGCCTGGGCAGAGCATTATCCGAACGAACTCTCCGGCGGACAGAAGCAGAGAGTCGCCATTGCCCGGGCATTGATCACATCGCCCCGCATCATTCTTGCCGACGAGCCTACCGGAGCCCTTGACTCGAAAACCAGCCTTGAGGTGATGGAACTTCTGGGCCGGCTCAACAGAGAGAACGGGGTCACCATCATCGTGGTTACACACGAGAGCGGAGTCGCCAACTCCACCGACAAGATCATTCATATAAAGGACGGAATCATCGGTTCGGTAAATATCAATACCGGCCATGACGCATCCCCGTTCGGAGAAGGAACAATAATGAAATAGCCTATGGAAATCTTTGATGAGATATGGGGCTCCCTCCGGCGCAACAAGATGCGTACTGTCCTGACCGGCTTCGCCGTCAGCTGGGGCCTGTTCATGATAATCGCCCTTCTCGGAGCCGGGACAGGACTCCTCAATGCGATGAGTTCCAATGCCGGAGATATCCTGACCAATGTAATCACCGTCTATCCGGGCTTCAGGAGCATCCCTTACGACGGTATGGAGCAGAATTCCTATGTGCGCCTGGATATGGAGGACGTCGCCTACACCTCCGGTCCGAGATTCTCGGACGTGGTCGATGACGTGACCGGTTCGATATACTATTCCGACACCTTGTCCTTGGGAAGGGAGTACCTGAGCGCCAACATAGTGGGCGTCGCCCCGCTCTACCGCAGGATCAATGACAAGAAACTCCTCACCGGCCGCTTCCTCAATGACAAGGATATCGAAGAATGCCGCAAGACAATCGTCGTCGATGCCAGGACAGCCTCGTCCCTGCTTGGTGACGATCCCCGCTATGAAATGATTCTCGGGCGCTACGTAAAGATTGCCGGCCTGTTGTATCAGGTAGTAGGCATCATTGAGACGAATGAAATGATGGGAGGCAATGCCGAGGTATATATTCCCATCACCACAATGAGCCGTATCCGCACGACCGGAACCTGGTTCAACGACATCTCGTTCTCTTTCCACGGACTCGAGACCGAAGAGGACAACGAGGCCTTCGAAGCCCGGTACAAGAGGGCGATGAACGCCCGCCACAGGGCCGCCCCGGAAGACGGCAGCACATTCTACCTTTACAACAGCATGACCGGAAACATGGAGATGAACAAGGCCGTATCCATAATGAAGACGGCCCTCTGGATACTCGGCATCTTCACTCTGCTCAGCGGAATAGTCGGAGTCTCCAACATCATGCTCATCACAGTGAAGGAGAGGATTCAGGAGTTCGGAGTCAGGAAGGCCCTCGGAGCCGCGCCTTGGGACATACTCAAGCTGATTGTCTTCGAAAGTGTGATCATCACCCTGGCGTTCGGAGTGCTCGGAATGCTTATGGGAATGGGTGCCAACTGGCTGATGGACATTACGATAGGCAATAATCCGGTGGACCTCGGCATTACCAAGGTATATATGTTCAAGCATCCTTCCACAGGGCTGGACGTGGCTCTGGAGGCATTGGCGCTGATAGTGTCTGCAGGCACATTGGCCGGCATTGTCCCGGCAGTGAAGGCTGCCCGCATCAGACCGGTCGAGGCATTGCGCAAACAATAGGAGGACAGGGAGATGAAGAATATATTCGATCTTGACAGGCTCAAGGAAATCCTGGATACATTGACCAGGAACAGGAGCAGGACAATATTGACGGGCTTCGGCATCTTCTGGGGCGTGTTCATGCTGCTGGCGATGAGCGGTGGCGGCAGGGGACTCAAGACCATCCTCACCGATACCTTCGACGGCTTCGCCCAGAACTCCGTGATAATCGGTCCCAACACCACCACGAAGGCGTGGAAAGGCTTCAGGCGTGGCCGTGACTGGGCTTTTCACAATGACGATGTGAATTATCTGAAGAACAATGTCCCCGAACTTGATGTCGTGACTCCGGTCCTGTCCAGATGGGGAAGCCGGGCCGTCTTCGGGGAAAACAGCAGCGATGTGATACTGAAGGGCCTGGATGCCGACTATAGCCTGATCGAGACCCCGAAGATGAAATACGGACGCTTCATATCCAGGATGGATGTAATTCAGGGCCGCAAGGTCTGCGTCCTGGGCAAGCGTGTCTATGACAATCTCTTCCCTCAGGGCGGGGACCCCTGTGGAAAATACGTCAAGGTGGGCGGAATATATTACGAGGTGATAGGACTGAATGTCAGCGCGACAAACATGAGCATCAACGGAAGTGCGGACAGGAGCGTCGTGATTCCCATCAATCTGTTCCAGTCGGCCTTCAACCGGGGAAATGAAGTCGAACTCCTGGCGATGACTGTCCGCCCGGGAAACAGTTCCACTGCGGTTCAGGAGAAGGTGCGTCAGGCATTGTACCGCAAATATTACATACACCCGCAGGACAAGTCCGCGATGATTGCCGTCAATGCCGAGAGGATGTACTCGATGGTGGACAGCCTCTTCAAGGGGCTCAACCTCCTGGTATGGCTGGTAGGCCTGGGTACCCTTCTCGCAGGTGCGGTCGGAGTGTCAAATATCATGATGGTGACCGTCCGGGAGCGGACAACGGAAATCGGAATCCGCCGCGCCATAGGGGCAACGCCGAGGATGATTCTCGGCCAGATAATGTCGGAGAGCGTGATTCTGACCGTGTCTGCCGGGGCTTTGGGGATAATGTTCTCGGTGCTGCTGCTCTCCGCGGTGGATATGCTGGCCGGCTCGATGGGCGTCGGGACCAGTTTCCAGGTCAGTTTCGGCACGGCAGTGCTGGCGGTTTCCGTACTGGCCATGCTGGGTCTTGCCGCCGGGCTGGCCCCGGCCCTCAGGGCAATGGCTGTCAAGCCTGTGGATGCGATGAGGGATGAATGAAACAAGAATATAAAAACATTGTCAAAATGAAGAAATACGGTAAAGTCATCATGGTGGCCATCTTCGCCATCGTTCTCGCGGGAATATTCGTGTTCCTCTATCTCAAGTCCCGTCCGGAGGAAATCCGTTACGAGAAGGTCAGGCCTGAAATCGGGACCATTGAGAAAACTGCAGTCGTCACGGGCAAGATTGTCCCGAGAGATGAAATCAACATCAAGCCGCAGATCAGCGGCATCATAACCGAGCTCTACAAGGAGGCCGGAGAAACGGTAAGGGCCGGGGAAGTCATTGCCAAGGTCAAGGTCATACCCGAGATGAGTTCGCTCAGCGCAGCCCAGAGCCGGGTCCGCCTTGCCGAAATCAATCTGAAGCAGGCCGAGACTGATATGGAACGGGAGCAGGCCCTCTATGACAGGCAGCTTGTGAGCCGTGAGGAATATGACAAGGTGAAGCAGACCCGGGACCAGGCCAGGGAGGAGTACAATGCTGCCGTGGATGCCCTCGAGGTGGTCAGGGACGGAGTCTCGAGGAGCAATGCAAGCTCCAGTTCGACATTGATAAGGTCCACGATTTCAGGCCTTGTCCTGGATGTCCCGGTAAAGGTCGGAAACTCCGTGATACAGAGCAATACCTTCAATGACGGGACCACGATTGCCGTTGTGGCCGATATGAACGACCTCATATTCGACGGCAAGATTGACGAGACCGAGGTGGGCCGGATTGAAGAGGGGATGGGAATGGAGATTACCGTGGGAGCCCTCCAGGACCTGACATTCGACGCTGTTCTCGAATACATCGCCCCGAAGGCCACCGAGAACAACGGTACCAATGAGTTCCAGATCAAGGCTGCCGTGAAAGTACCTTCCGGCATCAGGATGCGCTCGGGCTACAGTGCCAATGCCAGGATTGTCCTCCAGCATTCGGATTCGGTGCTGACTGTTCCCGAGAGCACATTGGAATTCTCCGGAGACTCGGTATTCGTCTATGTGGCGGGGAGTGACAGCACATATATGCGCAGACCAGTGGTGACCGGACTGAGCGACGGCATCAGCATTGAAATCAAGGAAGGTGTCTCCGCAAGCGATGTGCTCAGAGGCAATAGAATTTATGATTCCAAATAAGCATTGATATGAAATTCAATAAGTTATATGTGCTGGCCATGCTTGTGGCATTGCCTCAGGCCCTTGGCGCGCAGGAAGCCTGGGACCTCAGGAAATGCATTGATCATGCATTGGAGAACAATCTCACGGTCAAGAGCGGCGAGGTGTCAGTGCAGCAGAGCGAGGTGGATCTGAATATGGCGAAGAACAGCCGCCTGCCGGACCTTGCCGCAAGTGCCGGACAGAATTTCTCATTCGGCCGTGGACTCAGTGAATCAAATACTTACGTCAATACCAACACTGCCAGCACCTCATTCTCGCTCGGCTCGTCCGTCAATGTTTTCAATGGATTCAGGACAAGCCGGACAATAAAGATGGATGCGCTCAATCTTGAGGCCGCCACCGCTGACCTCGAGAAGGCCAGGGATGATATCAGGATCCAGGTCACCCGGGCCTACGTGCAGATTCTGTACGATATGGAAATCCTGCAGGTCGCTGAGCGTCAGGTAAGTATCGACTCGGTCCAGGTGGAGAGGCTCAGGGCAATGCTGGAGAACGGCAAGGCCAGTCCTTCCGAACTTGCACAGCAGGAGGCGGCTCTCGGCCAGAGCCGGCTGACCGCCACCCAGGCCAGCAACACCCTGAATCTTTCAGTCCTGGACCTGGCCCAGCTTCTGGAACTCCCTTCTCCATCCGGTTTCTCGATCGTGGTCCCTGAAATCCCTGATTGCCTGGCATTGCCGGGAGCGGGTCCCGAGGATATTTATGCCTCGGCAGTGGCTGTGAGACCTGCCGTGAAGGCGGAGCAGTTCAGGCTTGAGGCGGCAGACATGAACATCCGCATTGCCAGAAGCTCATTGTATCCCTCATTGACCCTGAACGGCGGCATAGGCTCGAACTTCTACAAGTCCAACGGCTATGAGTCGGCGGATTTCTGGGGGCAGATGAAGAACAATTTCAGCCAATATGTGGGCCTGTCGCTCAATATCCCGATTTTTACCCGCTTTTCCACAAGAAATTCAATCCGCACTGCGACATTGTCCCGGACGAGGCAGATGATTCAGCTCGAGTCCGTCAGGAAGTCCCTCTACAAGGAAATTCAGCAGGCCTGGTACAATGCCGTGGCCTCCGGGGCGAAGCTCTCGAGCTGTGCCGGTGCGCTTGACAGCGCTGAGAAATCATTCGAACTGATGACTGCCCGTTACGAGAACGGCAAAGCCTCCATCACGGAGTTCAACGAGTCGAAGAACAACGTCATGAAGGCTCAGTCAGACCTGGCACAGGCCAGATTCGAGAATCTTTTCCAGATCAAGCTTCTGGATTTCTATGCCGGAGCGGAAATCTCCCTCTAGATAATATTTTCAGGCATTCTGGTCGTCCCCGACTATGGCATTCTTGTCATATCTGTGGACGGCCACCTTGTTTGCAAGCACGTTGTAGCCGTTTTCGGCCAGACTCCTGAGCTCGTGCTCGCCGGCATAGATTTCCACCGGGGCGATGAAGCTTACCCTTTCCCTGATGGCGTCGGTGATGGATGTGCTGTATGCGATGCCTCCGGTCAGAAGGATGACGTCCACCTTGCCGCAGACAGTGGCTGCCGCCGAGGCAATGTATTTGGCAATGTTGAGGCAGAATGCGTTGAGGAATGTGCCGCAGTTCTTGTCTCCCGCTATTGCCCTCCTTTCGATTTCGGCCAGGTCATTGGTTCCGAAATATGCCACTGCGCCGCCCTTGCCCAGGATTTTGCGTTTCACCTCTCCCTCAGTGTACTTTCCGCTGAAGCACATCTCGATAAGCGGGAATGCCGGGCAGGTGCCTGCTCTCTCCGGGGTGAAGGGACCATCCCCGCCAAGTCCGTTGTTGGTGTCGATGACTTTGCCGTTCCGGTGCAATGTTACCGTTATTCCGCCTCCGAGATGTGCCACGATGGCGGTGATGTCATTTTCCTCCTTGCCGTGGCTGCGGAGATACTGCTTGACGGTGGCTCTGGAGTTGAGGGCGTGGAAGAATGCCCTGTGAGGGAACTCCGGAATGCCTCCCAGCCTGCATTCAGGCAGCATTTCGTCCGCCATCGGAGGGTCTGCGATGTAAGCCCGGCAGAGTCCGAACGGGGACTCGGTTCCGGCCGCGCTCCTGGCTTCATTGACCTCCTCGGCTATGTCGTCGGCAATCACTGCGCTCAGATTGCATGCGTGAACTCCGTCCCTGCAGGTCAGGAGAACGTCCCGCATGTCCCGGTTGACCTTGTAGACTCCGGTAATGACCGGGGCGAAAAGGCCGCCTCTGGCCATTACGATGTCGATGTCCGTGATCGCGATTCCCTTGTCCCTGAGGAAGCCGATGATGGCATCCCTTCTCATCCTGTCCTGGTCCATTACATTCTCGTATCTGGACAGTTCCTCCATATTGTGGACGAGTTTCTCGCTGAAAATCTGTTTTCCGTCGATGAAATAACCCAGCTTTGTGCTGGTGCTCCCCGTGTCGATGGCCAGGAGCCTGCCCTTGGTGATTTCTTGTGTCATCAGGTAAAGGTTTTTGTCTTTGTCGGAGGGCCGCCATCCGCGACCATCTCACAGCAAATATAGACTCTTCCGCGGTATTGCGGAAACGAAGGTGGCGAACTGCCCGCAAAATACGGCATTGCCGGATATTTGGGGTGATATTGGCATATTTTGGGTGAAAATGGAGGTGGCTTTTTGCTCACAATGTGGAAAAATGCTATTTTTGTAAAATATGTGAATAGTAAAAAGTAACGCATTATGCATATAGCAATAGCCGGAAACATCGGCAGCGGAAAGACCACTCTCACGAGGATGCTCGCTGCCAGGTACGGATGGACACCTAAATACGAGTCTGTCGATTTCAATCCATATCTCTCTGACTTCTATGAGGATATGAGCAGATGGTCATTCAATCTCCAGATTTATTTCCTGAACAAGCGTTTCAAGGACGTAGTGGAGATCTCGAAGACCGATGAGGTGATCATTCAGGACAGGACCATCTACGAGGATGCGAGAATATTCGCTCCTAACCTTCACGATATGGGGCTGATGAGTTCGAGGGATTTCGAGACATACTCCGACCTCTTCGACCTGATGATGTCCCTGGTGAAGATGCCTGACCTTCTCATTTATCTGAAGTCCTCCATCCCGAATCTTGTATCGCAGATTCAGAAGCGCGGACGCGAGTACGAGAAGACCATCCGCATCGACTATCTCACGGGCCTGAACAACAAGTATGAGAACTGGATAAAGGATTACAAGGGCCATCTCCTCGTCATTGACGCCGACCGCTACAAGTTCGGCAACAGGGAGGAGGATTTCGAGGCTGTCACCAGCATGATAGACTCCGAGCTCTTCGGGCTTTTCCCTGGTGAATGTAAATGATTTAATTTTTGTGAATATGCCAGAAAGACTGACTATCATTGATTTCGTGGAGAAATATACCAGAGAGTATGCATCCCACGTATTCCTCCGCGAGAAACCGGCGGATCATTGGACAGAGACTACATTCGAGCAGACGAGGCTTGAGGCCTACCGTGTCGCTGCCGGGCTCATGTCTCTCGGGATAAACAAGGGTGACAAGATTTCCCTTCTTTCCGAGGGCCGCAACCTCTGGGTGATCGGGGAACTCGGCATTCTCTATGCCGGAGCGGTCAACGTTCCTCTCTCCATAAAGCTGGAGGAGGGGAGTGACCTCGTCTTCCGCATCCGTCATTCGGATTCCCGTTTCGTGATGGTTTCCGGCTCTCAGCTTCCGAAAATCAGGAGGATTGTGAGTGAACTTCCTGCATTGGAGAAAATAATTGTCTTCGACGAGATTGAGGACCGCAGGGACAATGAAATCACAATGTCGGAGGTGCTTGCGCTCGGCGATGCCTTCCTGAAGGAGCATCCGGGCGAACTCGAGGCCCGCTACAGATCCATCGGCCCGGACGACTATGCCAATATCAGCTACACCTCGGGAACCACTGCCGACCCTAAGGGCATTCTCCTGACTCACAGGAACTATACTGCCAATGTGGAGCAGGCTCACTCTGTAGTGGCCATTGAGCCTGACTCGGTCATGCTCATCATCCTGCCTCTCGACCATTGCTTCGCCCACGTTGCCGGATTCTACACGATGATGTCCTACTGCGGCAGTATCGCTACAGTACCTGTCGGAAAGACCCCTATGGCTGCTCTCCGCAATATCCCTATGGCTATCAAGGAAGTACGCCCTCACGTGATGCTTTCGGTTCCGGCTCTTGCCCGCAATTTCAAGAAGAATATCGAGACTGCCATCAAGGCCAAGGGTCCGAAGGTGGAGAAGCTCTACAATTTCGCATTGAACCTTGCTATTTCCTACAACAAGGAATATTACAACCGCGGCGGCATTCTCCAGATCTGGAAGAAGCCTCTCATCGCCCTCTTCGACAAGCTGATTTTCAAGACAGTACGCCAGAACCTCGGCGGCCGCATGCAGTTCTTCATCGGTGGCGGCGCCCTGCTTGACATTGAGCTCCAGCGTTATTACTGCGCCATCGGCATACCGATGTTCCAGGGCTACGGCCTTTCTGAGGCCACCCCTATCATTTCCGCCAATTCGGCCGGCCATTGCATCTTCGGCTCCTCAGGCCGCGTGGTGAAGCCGATGGATATCAAGATCTGCGACGGCGACGGTAAATCATTGCCTTACGGCGAAAGGGGAGAGATTGTAGTCCGCGGCGAGAATGTGATGGCGGGCTATTGGAAGAATCCTGTTTCCACCGCGGAGACCGTGGTTGACGGCTGGCTCCATACCGGAGACATGGGTTATATGAGGGACGAGGAGTTCCTCTACGTGGTAGGCCGCTTCAAGTCTCTGCTCATTTCCGCAGACGGTGAGAAATACAGTCCGGAAGGCTTTGAGGATTCCCTCACCGACGGCTCCAAGTATATCGACCAGGTGGTTCTCCACAACAACCAGGACCCTTACACTACAGTGATCGTGGTTCCGAACAAGGAGGCCCTCAAGGAGTATGTGAAGTCTTCCAACCCTGGCATCGACATCGACTCTCGCAAGGCTAAGGAGCTGATGCTCAAGAAGATTCAGGATGAGGTCAATTCTTACCGCAAGGGTGGTTCACGTGCCGGAATGTTCCCGGAGAGATGGCTTCCTGCCGCAATCATCGTGGCTGACGAGCCGTTCACCGAGCAGAACCACATGGTCAACAGTACAATGAAGATTGTCCGCGGCAAGGTGGAGAAGCATTATGCTGACCGCATTGAATATGCTCTCACTCCGGAAGGCAAGAATCTTCTCAACGACAAGAATATCGCTTCGCTGTAAATGTTATGGAGGCTGGCTTTGGTCAGCCTCTTTTAATAGTGTTCCCTGCCCTGTGAGTTGCCCGGTCAGGCAGGGTTTGGCGGCGGAAGCTGATCACGGGCATTATGACGGATACTATGCATGAACTGCTGGTATTCAGAATTGGGAAATGAATATGGAACAGGTATGGATAAGTGCGGCCGGACTCAGTCTCGCCACAATGCTCGGAGCCGTGATTGGCTTCATTGTTAAGGAGTTGCCGCATAAGTGGAATGATATTTTCCTGGGCTTCTGCGCCGGCATTATGCTGGCAGCTGCGACTGTGGGTCTGATTCTCCCCGCAGCCGAGTCTCTTGGCTCCGGCGGATGGTATCTTCTGGTTGTCGGAGTGGTGGCGGGAATGCTTTTCCTGAATCTCCTGGATTTCTTCACGCCTCATCTTCACAAGATCACGGGCCTGGACCAGGAAGAGCACCGGAACAATGCCTCATTGAACAAGGTGATGCTTTTCGTGATGGCGATCGCCCTTCACAAACTGCCTGAGGGCATTGCCGCCGGAGTCGGTTTCAATTCTCCCGAGACCTCGGATGCCTGGGCGGTAACCTTCGGCATCGCAGTTCAGAATATCCCCGAGGGGATGGTAGTGATTGCCCCCCTCCTCCTTGCCGGCATCTCCAAGCTCCGCGCATTGGTCATTTCCCTGGCCGTTGCCCTGCTGGAGGTCGTCGGAGTCTGGATAGGATATGCCCTGGGTGCCATTTCCCCGCTTCTGCTGCCTGTGATGCTGGCCTTCGCCGGAGGTGCAATGCTCTATGTGGTCAGCGACGAGATGATTCCCGAGACCCACGCTCACGGCTACGAGAAATATGCCACCTACGCACTTGTCCTCGGCTTCGTCACCTTGCTGATTTTCGATCTGGTTTTCTAGGGTTTTCGGCCTGCGGCCTTGAAGACCTTCGGTCTCCGTTTGTGTCCGTCCCGCTGATGGATTCCGGACGGGCAATCGGAAAATTGAAAATAATTCCCGAAAATTTTGCAAATACGGAAAAGAGTTGTAAATTTGCAATCCCATTCGGAAACGAACGGGCAAATTGAGATATGGTGTAATGGTAGCACTACAGATTCTGGCTCTGTCAGTGAGGGTTCGAGTCCTTCTATCTCAACTGCAAAATCTGGTCTCTGACCAGTCATGGCGGGATAGCTCAGCTGGTTAGAGCGCATGATTCATAATCATGAGGTCCGCAGTTCAATCCTGCGTCCCGCTACAAGAAAGCACGGCAGATTGCTGTGCTCTTTTTGTATATATGGCCGTCAGACCGCCCCGAAGGGGCTGGACATTGGCGTTGCCGGACGCAAGAGCTGCTCTTGAAGGGCGGCAGCGCCAATGTCCAGGCAGGGAGCGAAGCGACCATGGTCTGACG
>SAMEA3663025__coassemble_950_pt1 | contig 14660 bp, 8 predicted proteins | sample SAMEA3663025__metabat2_low_PE_053 | metagenome-assembled genome bin SAMEA3663025 (sample SAMEA3663025) | pig gut metagenome | biome: pig gut; feature: pig-associated habitat; material: faeces | place: France | collected 2012
TGCATTTCGGCTCTGACTGGAGTTAATGCTATATATGTACTGTCAAAATTCAGCAATATTGTGAGTCTGTCCACTCTATTAAGGCATTTTGAAATCCTCCCGATGACAAAGACTCAATGGGAGGCAGCGGCAAAAATGGGAATTGAAGACAGTGAAGATGCTCTCCAACTATCTTGTGCCGAGGACAACGGATGCCGAATCCTGCTCACGAGGGACCGTCATCTTCTGGAGTTTGAAACTATGTTTACAAAAGTGTTCACTCCGGAGGATTTTCTTCGGCGGATTGACGACGTATGAATGGACTGATTCCCAAGAGAAGTTGTGTCAATCCCGTCCTGATTACCACTTTCGGACTTGAGCCACCGGGCACAAAAAAAATGAGGGTGAAGGAGTGCCGGCCGTGGAGCGAAGCGACAGAAAGGGGGTTTGGGAAACCGTTCCCCAATCAATATGAAGGTGCCGCTGGGCACAAAAAGAGATGAGGGTGAAGGGGCGGTGGCCAGGGAGCGAAGCGACAGAAAGGGTTTGGGGAACACTTTCCCCAATCAATATGAAGGTGCCACTGGGCACAAAAAGAGATGAGGGTGAAGACCCTCATCTCTTTTTGTGCCCAAAGCCGGGCTCGAACCGGCACGTCTTTTTAAGGACATTGGATTTTGAGTCCAACGCGTCTACCAATTCCGCCATTCGGGCAAACGGACTCCGCAAAAATGCGTCGAATCGGTTGGATTTTGCAAATATATTACAAAAAGCTGAATTATCAAAGTGTGGGAAATTTAAATGATTTGCAGCCACGTTCGCCTTTTGCTAAATCAGCAGGGTAATCTTCAGAAATGACATAGTCTTCTACAGCGACGACTCCTGTACGGCAATCGCGGACAAAGGCATTACCGCAGGCAACTCTTTCTGGATTGACGATGTCCCTGAAGGGGATGTCATCTGCTTTGAGTTCGCCGGAAGGAAAGTATTCGTGCCAAGGTCAGAGGTTGCGATAACTCTGGACGGCGCGGACGAATGCCTTGACGAGGAACTGGACAATGCGATTTCATCCAAAATCCGCTCCTCATCTTCGTCATCATTGCTGAGAAAGTTGCTCAAATGGCTGATAATCATTGGGACATTGATCCTTTTCTGTGGCTGTGTGATGGGCATTCCGGAGAAAAAAATGAAAAAGCCCCTCTGGAGGAAAATACTTTTGAGCCTTGCAGGGCTCGACCTGCTTTATGTCCTTTTGCCCGGGGCATTCTCTAATTTCGGACATTCCTCTCTTTTCAGCCTGGAATTATTGGCCGCGCTCCAGTGTATTATCATTTACTTGACGTTCAGACATGACCGGAGTAGCCGTAAGGCCGCAATTCTCTTCCTCGCCGTGATCATCATCGGGGGCAGCGATATGCATTTTCCAGGTCGGAATCGGGCAGATTTTCAGCTCCTTTATCGGAGGCCTGATCAATCTTGCCGTAGGAGCGGTCGTTCTCACAGCGCTCTATGGCATTTTCAATGACGGATTTGACAGCGGCGGTTCAACTTCGGACTCTTCCGATGATGAAACACGCAGGCGTGACACCGCCTCCGACGCCTGCTGCAACAACTGTGTCTATCTGTCGGACCAGGGGAACCTCTGCACTAAATTCAACCGTCCGACCGGTCTCTCGGGGCATTGCCGTCACCATATTTGGGGGTGATGCTGCCTTTTGTGAAAAAGGAGAACCAGCTCTCAGGCATCTGTGAATGAGCCTTGCGCAGAGTTCTGTAAAAAACCTGTCATCCCGGACAGAGTGCTGGGCACATATCCGGGATGACAGAAATAATAATTCTTTCGACAGACTATTCTCCAAGCAGGCGGAAAGATACGGCAAATCCACCACCAGGTGCGGCATACAGGCTCAATGTATCTGACGCCGACACGACCTTTTTATCGATGACGTAAGCCTTTGGATTGGTCTTGTAGTGAGCGTCCTCAGCATCCCTGTAGATGGTTGCCTCGAAACGACTGCCGGGTTCCAGGAACGACAGCGGTACATCGAAATTTCTGCCCTGTTCGTCCACGACGCCGCCCATGAACCATTGGCCGCTATTCTTGGCTTTTCGTGCAATGATGATATAGTCTCCCGGCTCGGCCATCAGGTACCTGCTTTCGGACCAGTCCACGGCAACATCCTTTATGAATTGAAATGCGTCCATATGCGGCTGGTAATGTTCAGGCAGATCTGCTGCCATCTGCAGAGGCGAATACATTGTCACATAAAGGCCCAGCTGGTTGGCAATAGTCGCATTGACGTGCGAGCTGTTGTCTGCAAACGTGCTGAGATCCATTTCGAAAATGCCCGGTGTGAAATCCATCGGACCTCCATTAAGCCTCGTGAATGGAAGAATGGTCACGTGAGAGGGCTGTGTGCCGCCGAATGCCTGATACTCTGTTCCCCTTGCCGACTCGTTGCCGATCAGGTTGGGATATGTCCGGCACAGACCGGTAGGCCTCACAGCCTCGTGGGCATTGACCATAATGTGGTGCTTGGCAGCCTCGGTCACGGCATAGAGATAATGGTTTACCAGCCACTGGCTGTAGTGATACTCTCCGCGCGGGAGAATGTCTCCAACATAACCTGATTTCACGGCATCGTAGCCATATCGGTTCATCAGCCGGTAAGCCTCTTCCATATGCCTCTCGTAATTCCGGACGGATGAAGAAGTCTCGTGGTGCATGATCAGCTTTATTCCCTTCGCATGGGCATAGCTGTTCAATGCCGCAATGTCAAAGTCCGGATAAGGTGTGACAAAGTCAAACACCTCGTCCTTGGAGCAGTTGGCCCAATCCTCCCAGCCGATGTTCCATCCCTCGACAAGAAGGGCGTCAAACCCGTTTTCCGCCGCAAAGTCAATGTAGCGTCTTACGTTTTCGTTGTTGGCGCCGTGGCGGCCGTTCGGCTTGGCGCTGCCGTAATCCGTAATTCCAAGTTTGACGGAAGGATAATCATCCGTATATGACCAGCTTCCGGCATTGGAAATCATCTCCCACCAGACGCCCATATATTTGACAGGATGAATCCAGGACACATCCTCGTAGGCGCAAGGCTCATTCAGATTGAGAACCAGCCTGCTGGCAAGCATCTTTGTAGCGGACTCCGTAATCTGCACCGTGCGCCATGGCGTATTGCAAGGGGTTTGCATATACCCTTTCCATCCCTGGGCATCCGGAGTGAGAAAAGAAGTCAGGGTGTGGGTCTTCTCGTCCACGTTGAGGTGCATGCAGGGATAATTGACGAGAGCCGCCTCGTGGATGCTCACATACAGTCCTGAATCAGTCCTCATAAGGAGTGATGTCTGCACTCCGCTCATTGAGAACAGGGTCTGGGACGAATTGCCGCAAACGGCTGCCTCGAAATGTCTGCTGATTTCGGACAGACGAGATTCTGTGTATTCGTACTCCTGGGTGTCGAAGTCTCCCGGAATCCACCACGCAGTGCAATCGTCTGCCATTGCAAAATGAGTCAGTTCTTCCTTTATCACGAAATAATTGAGCGGCTGATTTCCCGGGAACTCATATCTGAATCCCAGTCCGTCATCAAAAAGACGGAAGCGGATATCCATCTTGTTTCCCGTTCCCTTCTGCTCCAGGTGAACAAGCAATTCGTTGTAGTGATTGCGTATAGAGGATTCTTCTCCCCAGACAGGAGTCCAAGTCTCATCGAAGCTGTCTGTCTCGCAACCTGTCACTTCGAATCCGTCGTGAAGAGAATATGGTGGCTTTTCATCCACTTTCTCCATCTTGTCACCGAATTTGAGAACCGAGGCCTTCACTGTGCCCCTGAGTTCGAATCCGAGTGAGCTTGGCAGCACGACTGGTTCTTCATTGCAGTTAAGGGAATATTGCGGCGTACCATTTTCTGTCAGAAGAAATTCCATCTTCATCCTGCCGTCCGGAGATTCCAGATTGCTCACAATTGTCACTTCTGCCTGATGGCTCTGACAGCCCGCCGCCAGAAGCAGCAACGCCAATGCGCGAGTTTTCATATTCTCAATAGCTTCTACTGTATTTCAATATAGTCGATTCTCATACCGCCCTGACCGGCATCCTTCCTTCTGATAACGATGGTATTCAGCCCGGAATCAAGTGTAACATCGATAGTCGCAATCTCCCAGATGCTTCCTCCTGCACTGAAGGAAACCTCATAGTGCTGTCCGTTGACATTGATATCAGCCTGAGCCTTTCCGCAGCCGCGGACTGCGAGGGTTTCCGTTCCGCCCGACTTGCGGCTTACGGTAAAGGTCAGGTCTCCGTTCCCTGCTGAAAAGTTCCTGGCGTATCCAGCCCCGCTATACTGGTCATCGCCAAGAACTATCGCAGGGGTTTCGGACCCTTTCTCACATGAACTTGTGAAAAATACGGGCCCTGCACACATAACAACCAATACAAATAGGTTTATCAACTTTTTATTCATTTTTTAAAATATGCTTGTTGAAGCACCGCTTCTGACCGATGCGAATTCTGCCTGCAAACGCTGTTTTCCCTTTGGCTTGATACGCAAGACTACACAGGAATGAGGTTCGAGCTGGACAGAATAGCTGCCGCTCATCTTGCCCAGGTCCTTATGTGCCCACAAATCCCTCACATTGGAGGCGGCACCGGTCTCCATACCAAGGTCACTGACGAAATCGATGCCGTAGACATCCGCTTTATCTTCCCTGTTGAAAAGACCTACTATATAGTCTCCGTCAGGAAGTTGTCCGACCCAGCGGGAACTGTTCTTGGAGCTGACATTGCGGCTCAGCGGCTTGCCTGCGAATCCCGCATTGTTGAGTTCGATCAATTCCTTGTTCTGATATATCTCAAGGGCTTCACCGATTGTGTCGTACTGGTCGGCAACGGCAAGTGCGGAACCGCCCATTATCATGAGGGAGTACAGGAATTTCCGCTCTTCCTGAGAGGCCAGCTTGTTCAGGCGCATGAAGTCTCCGTCAAGAATCATCTGCCCTTTGGCGGACAGGTCGGAGAAGGCAATCATACCGTCGAAGACGTTGGCATACTGAGGCCAGGAGTCTTTGTGCTCGCCGCGCTGCTTGGCGCTTACGAAACCCCAGTCTCCGTCCCAGCAGTCGTCGGAAACCCTGATCATGTCGCCGTGCTTGAGCTCGGTGGTGCCGTGGTTGTAGCAGTTAGGCATTACCAGACTGAGGAACATGTCGTCACCGCATTCTTCAGCCATCCACCTGAGGGCCTTGTCGTATGCATCCTTTCCGTAGTTGCGCTCGTAATTCTCCAGGAAGTCAACTCTGAGATAGGTAACACCCAAGTTCTTGAAATAACGGACATAACCCTTTATCCACTGCTCGGCTCCCTCTTTGTTGACATCCACCCAGTAGAGCTCATTGTTGAAGTTTGCATCGCCCTTGATATCCGTCGTGGTGATGCCGTTTGCTCCCGCTATCGGACAATTCTGGAAAAACGCTGTCTTGGTCATCCACAGCGGATTGTAATAGACCCCGACCTTCATTCCCTTGTCGGAAATGTATTTGTTCCAATATTCGAAGCCGTTCTGCCAATCGCTGTTGTACTTGGTGATGTATCCGTTTGCATTTATCGTCTGCGCACCTTCGATCCAGCCGTCATTGCAGATCATGTCGTAGCCGTAATCCTTCAGATTTTCAGCGACCCAGTCGATATTCTTCTTCCACTGCCACTCCGGAATCGCCCGGTTGTTGACAATACACCACTCATAAGCAATCCAGTACTTCGGACCGGTACCCTGACGGGTGAATTTACTGTCTCTGGCTGACAGCGAAGTGCCAGCCAAAGACAGGATCATCATAATTCCCAATACTTTCAATCTCATAGCATTCAGTTATTTAACCTCTACCTTGAGTTTGAGATTTACAGTGTCGAGGGTGAGCTTGTAGGAGCCGGCCTGTGTTACCCTGAACTTGTAGTCAGGCTGTCCTTCCGGCTGAAGCACAACATTGAATTCTCCGCCGGCAGTAATGTCCGTACCCTCTGTGTCTGAAAGGTAGGTAGGACCATCCCACCTGAATTCAACCGGGAATTTCACCTCACCTGCAGCGAGTACGCCTTCGTAGGTGAAGACACCCTCGGATTCCTTGGTCATCTCGTAAGGGGAACCGATCTCCCAGGCTACAGGAGTTGCGTCACCGACCATGTATACCCAGCCTTCCTTCCATACGGTCTGTGGCTTGTCCTCGATTGAGGAAACTTTCTCGGCATTGACTGTAAGGTCTTTAGGGTTGACAGTAAGGATGTAGTGTCCGCTTGTTCCGGCATCAAGTCCGAAGAACCAGTCCTTGAGACCGCCTGCCTTCTCGTTGGAGAGCTGGAGATAATTGTCGGCTCCTTCCTTCAGATAGCAGCAGTAGTCTGAGCCTTCCTCAAGCTTAGCTGGAACGAGGAAATCAACCTCATTCCATGGGCCTGGCTTGGTGACGAACTTGATGAGCTTGTTCTCGCTGTTCCTTACAAGGTCAAGTTCGATCGTGAAGAGGTTCTTTCCGACATTTGTCATCATCACGGGATTGTTGGAATCCCACGCATTCACAGCACCGCCAAGTGCATAGAGCTCTGTATACTCCTTCTCCAGGTCGATGGGGCCATTGTCCGGGCCATCATCCTTTGAGCCATTGCAGGAAACCATTGCGAGAGAACCGCAGAGGATTGCCAATAATGTAATCTTTTTCATAATGATAAATTTTTGAATGTTGTTGGTAATTAGTAATTTATTCTGGTTTAGGATAGCCTTCGTTCTGATTGAGCTTCGGGTTGGCGTTCAGGACATCCCTGTGCAGAGGGAAGATCTCGGTGTGTCTGTCTGCATCGGCGGACTTGTCCCACCAGTCACCACTGCCGAATACTCCGAAACGGATGAGGTCAGTTCTTCTTCGGCCCTCGGCAAGGAATTCTCTTCCCCATTCGTCCAGCAATTCCATCTCATCCAGGGCTACAGGGCCCTCCGGGGCATAGAGATAATCGCTGACCACTTCAGCAGGATAGTTTCGCTTGCGGACATAGTTGAGGAGTTTTCCGGCCTCGGTGACATTGCCCTTCCTGAGTTCGCACTCGGCCAGGGAATAGTAGATTTCAGGAAGCCTGATTTCCACCCAGTCCGCCTCGAGCTGTCCTTCGTCCTCGTCGGTGTAGAAAGGATATTTGATATAGCCCCAGCCGCTGCTGTGGTCACCGTGAGTCATATCTGACGTGAGTCCTGTCGGATTTTCCTCCGGCGGTGTGTTCTTGAACTGTCCTACGGCATCCCTCAGGTAGAGGTCGTATCCGCCTTCAGGACTTGTTACTCTCTTGATGACGCCGCCCTCATTGTACTCTATGTATCCGAAAAGCATCATGCCTTCGCGGGTGCTGTTGCCGAGGTTCCTGTACATCTTGAGACGATAGTCCTCAGGGTACTTCTTCATTTTTGCAACAGGACGTCCGAGAGTCGTCGTATATGGAGTGCCGTCCGGTGCGAGGCTTGGAGCCAGACGGTATTTGCAGTTGTGGTCTCCATTGACGGACATAGCCTCGGTATCCTCGAAATAATAGCTGACCTGACGGGCAGGAACAGTCCACCAGAAGGTATCGCCGCTATAGACATAGTGCACATATCCTTTGGAGGAAGGGAAGCCGAATATTACTTCCTTTGAATTCTCATTGTCCCAGTCGAATACCTTGTCCCAGGTGTTTTCCACATCATAGCTGCCGTATTTGCCGTCAATGATGTCCCTGGCATATTGCGCACACTCGTCGTATTTCGCCTCGCCGACGTACACCTCGGCATTGAGATAAAGGCGGACCAGCAATGCGGCAGCTGCTGCCTTTGTCCACTGTCCCTGATTCATTCCGTTGCCGGCTGCGCCCACCTTGAGAGGAAGAAGATTCACGCACTCTGTCAGTTCTGATTCCACGAAGGAGAAGAGTGTCTCGGCGCTTACATTTGACTCGGTGTTCTTCGAGGCATCGGAACTGATGGCCAATGGTACATTCCTGAACTCATCCAGAAGTCTGAGGTAGAACCAGGCGCGCAGTGTCCTGCTTTGGGAAGCGAGGGCGTCGAATTCTTCCTGTGTCATTCCGAAGGTCTTGCAGTCGAGCGAAGCAAGGTCATCCATGATGTAATTGCACTGCATGATGCCCTGGTAGCAGGCTTCCCATTCGGTCTTGAAGGTTTCTTCCTCTATGGTCCAGCTGTGATAGTGGAGCCGGCTCCACCTGCCGCCGTCTTCCCACCAGTCATCCTTCTTCCAGGTGGCCACCTGGTCTGCGGTCAGCTCCTGAAGCACGTGCCTCGGCTGTACACTCCAGTAGGCATGTTCAAATGGGCGGAAGACTGCCCTGATAATATCCGTCTTGGTATTGTAGAAGTTGTTGGAGTCAACCTGGTCATACAATCTTTCATCCAAGTTCGTGCAGGAAAATACTGTGCACGAGCAGAGAAGAGCCAAAAAATATCTATATGCTTTCATAATCGCTAATGTTTAGAAACCAACCTGAAGACCGAACAGGAACTGTCTTGTTGTAGGATAGTAGTTCCTTGAACCCGTTGCTCCCGGGGTAAGGCCGTTGGTAGAGTATGTAGAAGGATCCACTCCGGAGAATGAGGTGATAGTCAGGAGATTCTTTCCCGTCAGGCTGAGTCTCAGGGAGTCTATGTACTTATTGTTGAATTTGAATGTGTAGCCCAATGTGACGAGGTCCAGTTTGAAATAGTCACCCTTTTCCAGGAAATAGTCGCAAACCAGAGGATTCCCCTTTATGTCAGCATTCTTGGTATAGGCAAGCTTCATCACATTGCTCGTCATGCCCGGGAGACCATAGTAGAACTCGTGGATATTGAAGATATCGAAACCGAAGGCTCCCCTGAAGAAGAGATTGAGGTCAAAGTTCTTGTACCTGAAGTAGTTGGACCAGCTTGCAGTGAACTTTGGCAGACCATTTCCTACCTTGACCATATCCTCATCGGTAGCGTCCATGCCCATCTTGTATTCTCCGTTCCTGTCATAGATGACCCACTCTCCGGAAGAGTTGAATCCGGCATGTTTCCACATATAGAAGGTGCCGATGCGCTCACCTTCCTCGATTCTCTGAAGGTAGTGGAACGGGAACGGGTCCTCAGTCGATGCCACATAGTAGAATTTCTGTCCCTTGTATTCCGAATTCGAGAAAGATACGAATCGGTTATCCATTGTCGAGCCTACAACAGTCGTACTGTAGGTGAAGTCCTTCTTGTCCACAACGGTACCCTTGAGTTCGATTTCGACGCCGCTGTTCTTCATTGTTCCCACATTGGCGAAAGTGCTCGAGTAGAGGTACGGTGGAATGGAGACATTGTAGTCGCCGAGCAGATCCTGCTGTGTGCGGTTGAAGTAGTTGATGGAACCGCTCAATCTGTTTTTCAGCACGGAGAAATCCAGACCGATGTTCCAGTTGATACCTTTTTCCCAGCGGAGGTCAGGATTGACGTTCTTCGAAGGTCCCCACACGGTCATCCATTTCCCCTGATAGTAATACTGTCCGAATCCGGTCATTGTACTCAGCGACATGTAGCTGCTGAAATCCTGGTTGCCGGTCACACCGAAGTCGGCGCGGAGTTTCAGGTCATTCAGCCAGTTTGAGCAGCCCTTCATGAAATTCTCCTGGGAGATGCGCCATCCGGCTGACACGGCAGGGAAATAACCCCATTTGTGATTGGAGCCGAACTTGGATGAGCCCTCGTAGCGCAGGGAAGCCGTGAACAGATACTTGCTCTGATAGTCATAGTTTACACGGCCGAAGAAGGCAATGAGCCTGGATTCATTTCTGTATGAAGAGGTTCCGTCGTTTCCTTCTTCGAGTCCCCATTCGCCTTTGCCCAATGCGTCGTAGGTCATTCCGTCATTGGCGAAATCCTTGTTCGAGGCACCGAAGCCGCTGTTCATTATCGTCTGCCAGGAATAGCCTGCCATCACCTTGAGGTTGTGGTGGCCGAATGATTTCTGGAAATTGTTCACCCATTCGATAGAGTGCTTTTCTGTCTGGTCATAAGACCGGCTCGCTTCGGAACGGTTTGTCTTGTTGTTGGTTGACGGGATGAAGTATCCGCCTACACTGCCGATATACTGGTCAGAATAAGTCACCTGGGTAGAAAGGCATGGAAGGATGTTCAATTTCGCCGTGGCATCCCAGTCCAGAAGCTTGTACTCGTGGTCATTGAGTTCCGTATTGAGGATTTCCACAGGGTTCTTGTCAGCGCGCTGACCGAGGAAACTGAAGTATCTGGAAGGATCGGCAGGGTCATAGATCGGGGATGTCGGATTTGCCTCGATGGCATAGTGGAATACATGCCAGTCCGATGACTTGCTCTTTACAAGCCTTGGGGCCATGTTGACCATAAAGGTGAATAGGCCGTTCTTGGAATTGTGGTTGAAGCTGGCACGGGCACCATATTCCTCCCTTTCAGACCGCTTGTCGATACCTGTAGCCTTTCTGTAATCGACACTGACGCGGAAATTGTTGTTCATATTGCCGCCTGAGAGGGTAATGGTATGCTGGTGGGACAATCCCACGCGGCTGACTTCCTTCAGCCAGTCATAGTTGCCGCCGAAGTCCTCCGCAGTGCCTGCCGCTACCTTCTTTTCGCGGAATTCCTGTGCGGAAAGCATCTTCAGATCCTTCACCATCACATTCGCGGAAGCCACCATTTCATATGAAGTGTGAAATGAACCGTCCCTGGAGCCTTTCTTGGTGTTGATGAGCACAACACCATTGCTGCCTCGGGTTCCGTATATGGCGGAAGCGGCTCCGTCCTTGAGGATGTCAATGGATTCAATGTCACTTGGATTGACGTTGGTCAGGTTGCCTCCCGGCACGCCGTCAATGACAATGAGAGGTCCGAGGCCTGCATTTCTCGAGGAGATACCGCGGATCTGTATGCTTGCCTGGCTGTTCGGATCGGCTGCCCCGGTGTTCTCGATGGAAACGCCGGCAACCTTGCCCTGGATCATCATAGTAGGGTCCGCTCCGGATGTGGCAAGGAACTCCTTGCTTGAGACATGGGAGATGGCCGATGTCAATTCCTTCTTGTCCAGAGTACCGTAGCCGATGACTACCACTTCGTCAAGATACTCTGAATCCGGTGTCAGGGCAACATCGATGGTGCTGCGCCCTCCGACATTGATTTCCTGAGTGGTGTAGCCTATGCAGCTGACCACGATGACAGGATTGTCAACACCTTTTAATGACAATGAATACCGGCCATCCGTATCGGTGCCTGCACCGCTCCTGCTTCCCTGGACCATTACAAATGCTCCCGGAATCGGACTTCCGTTGGATGAATCGGTAACAATGCCCTGGACAGACTCGGTCTGTGCCCAAATATTGACAGGCAGCAGATACATCGCCAATGTCAATGCCAAGGCAAATACTCTTCTTTTCTGGTGAGATTTCATAAGCGTTAATTTTAGTTTAACCATGTGGTTTTAACGTTACAAATCTACCTGTCATTCTTCACAAAAAGAATGACTTAAGCCGGTGAATAAGATACCGGCTTAACATAAATGATTAGTATTCAGGTCTTTCCTTGGAAGACCCCCTCGGGAAAATTAAGATTTGTTTAGGGTTTCGGAATTGCCATTATCCTGCTGTCAAATTCGTCTTTGTCCACCAGGGCACGTCCTTTCAGCCTGGCCTTGTAGACATAAACGGTGCCGATGGAGAGATTGAGGTACTCGGCCACCTCGGCAGCATTGTCGATTCCAAGCCGCATCAATGCGAAAATGCGGACTTCCATCGGCATTGTCCCATCCTCGAACAGATGAATCTTCATGTCCTCCGGGAAAAGGGCATTGAACTCATCCATCCAGTTGGGAAACAGTTTCAGGAATGCGGTGTCGAAGCTGGCGGCTATCCTGGTGCGCTCCTTCTTTATGCCGATATGGTACAATGTCGTTCTTGCCTCGTCCAGGCGCTTCAGGGTGATTTCCCGGACGGCATCATTCACCGCATCATTGACCTCATTGACAAAGCCGGTGTTCCCGTAAAGGGACTGGACGATGTACTGGTCCTTGATTTCATTTGCCTCGCGCAGTTTGGCAATGGCGTCTGTGAGAGACCGGTTGCTTTGCTCGAGCAGACCGGTCTTTTCCTCCAGATCCGACTGAATCTGCTTCAGCACCTTGTTCCTGCCGCGGAGTATCAGCAGAAGGTATACTGAGAAAATCAGGAGAATGCCAATGGTAAATATAATGATGAACAGAAGCAGGCGCTGATTGTTCAGCCAATTGTATCTGCTGCTCTCGATTACCGGCAGAATAGTGTTGATTTCAGTTTTTCTCAGTCTGGAATTGAAGAACTCCGCATCATACTGTGCCTGCTGTATGTACTTGTACGCACGGTTAATGTCACCCCTATCGAACATATGCCCCGCCAGGACTCTTGCCGAGGTCGTCTCGTGGGTGCTGGACCGGATATCCATAATTGCCGACAGCGCACGGTAATAGACTGCATCATCGTACTTCCCGACAGCATCGTATGCTGCGGAGAGGATAGAATACTGGACCGCCTTCTGATGCTCATCCCAATCATTCATCAATATGAAACTCTCCCGTCCGGCAATAGCCAGAGAGTCGGAGTAATGCTCGAGAAGCGCCTTGTCCAGTTTGGCATATCCGTAAAAATATGACTCTGCGTCCGCATATTTCAGCACCCGGTCGTAGTATGCGAGTCTTTCCCTGTCATACCTGGAAGACAGGACTTCGGTACCCTTTACGTATGAGCTGAGATTCTGGTAAGTTTCCGCACATAGAAAATAAAACTCGGCGCAGAGGGAAGCCGGCACGTTTTCGGGGTCAAAGGCCCGGATCACCTCGCAGGCCTCATTGAAAAAGCCCACACTCTTGAAACAGTACAGAAGTGCGATCTGTGCCTTGGCCTTGTAAATGCTGCCCGTCCCGTCTTTCCCGGCAGAACCGTCCGGATTCTCCAGGAAGGCTTGTCTTTCCATCAGTTTGGCATAAACGAAGGCTGAGTCATACTGGTAATTCTTGTATTGCTCAAACAGGGCTGAATACAGGTCAATCCTGTATTCGGGACTGCCCTCCTTGGCAAGTTCTTCTTTCAGGCGGACAATCTTGATCTGTGTTTCATTTTCAAAGCGTTGACGATTGTCAATCGTCTCGTCAAGTTCCCGAAGAACAGTTCTTATCCGGTTGTTCTCCCCCTCTTTCGTGCAGGCCAGACAGACCAGCAACAGCAGGGGCAGCATGAAGTCTTTAGGGTTCATCAATAATCTCTCTCAAAAGTATCTCCGGCAAAAGTAGTAAAAATTAATGAATCTGCGATTTGCTCAGTAATTTCATAAAAATCCGCTATATTAGCACCGCACAAAAAACCGATAACACTATGCGTACAGAATCAGCCATAGGACTTGCGCTCCTTGCAATCACAGGTTGCACCGGAAAGCAGGCCGGACAGCCGGCAGCACGGCCTAACATCATTTACATACTTGCAGACGACCTCGGATACGGAGATCTCAGCTGCATGGGCCAGACACATTTCCAGACCCCTAACATTGACAGGCTCGCATCTCAGGGCGTCCTGATGACCAGGCATTATGCCGGAACATCGGTCAGCGCACCGTCGCGCTCCTGCCTCATCACGGGCCAGCACACCGGACACACCCCGATCAGGGGCAATAAGGAATTCCCGGTTGAAGGCCAGCAGCCGCTGCCTGCAGACTGTTACAATGTCTTCCGCTACCTTCAGGAAAATGGCTATGCCACAGGAGTTTACGGAAAATGGGGCCTCGGCGCTCCCGGAACGGAAGGCGTTCCGGAGAAGCAGGGCGTGGACGATTTCTACGGCTACAACTGCCAGCGTCTCGCGCACAACTACTATCCCGACCATCTCTGGCACAATGGCGAAAGAATCGAACTCCCCGGCAACCAGGGCCACGACGAGGGCCAGTATGCACCTTATCTCTACCATCAGAAGGCTCTCGATTTCGTGAGGGACAATGCCGAGGAAGGCCATCCGTTCTTCATGTTCTATGCCACCGTCATTCCTCACGCCGAGCTGCGACTGCCTGAAAATGAAATAGATGCCTGCGAGGGAGACTTCCTTCCGGAGCATGATTTCGAAGGCTGCGATGACGGCCCGATGTACAAGAAGGGCGGTTACGGTTCCCAGCCCCGGGCACATGCGGCATTCGGGGCAATGATAACATTGCTCGACAGGCAGGTCGGAGAAATAGCCGACCTCGTGGACAGCCTCGGCATTGCCGACAACACCATCATTGTCTTCACTTCTGACAACGGTCCTCACGCCGAGGGCGGCGCCCAGCCACAGTTCTTCAACTCCTCGGCCGGCCTCAGGGGCATCAAGAGAGACCTCTATGAGGGCGGAATCAGGGTACCGTTCGTCGCAAGATGGACCGGGCACATAGCCCCGGGAACCACTTCCGGCCACGTTGCCGCATTCTGGGACTTCTTCCCGACCGTAGCGGACCTGGTCGGAAAGCCGATTCCGGAGTCTGCGGCCATCGATGGAATATCCTATCTCCCGGCCCTTCTCGGGGACAAGAGCCAGAAGGAGCACGACTATCTCTACTGGGAGTTCCACGAAATCAATGGCCGTCAGGCAGTGCTCAAGGGGGACTGGAAGGCCGTGAAGTACAATGTCTCCA
>SAMEA3663025__coassemble_991_pt1 | contig 14118 bp, 7 predicted proteins | sample SAMEA3663025__metabat2_low_PE_053 | metagenome-assembled genome bin SAMEA3663025 (sample SAMEA3663025) | pig gut metagenome | biome: pig gut; feature: pig-associated habitat; material: faeces | place: France | collected 2012
AACGGTATCGTAGGCATCAGCCAGGGCCACGACGTCCAGACCAACACCATGATCTACGCCGCTCTCCCTGAGTTCTACGCAATTCTTGCTCTCGTTGCAGCGCTCATGATCTAATGTCATTCCCGGCCTGGCCGGGTAACTCATCATAAAACAAGGGGCTGACCCAAAAGGTCAGCTTCTGTTTTTTTGGGAGGGTAAAGTTCCGTAAGCATAATATCAATAAAAAGGAGCCGACCCTGACACGAACCCCGAAAGTTTTTTGTCTAACTTTCGGGGTTCGTGTCAAGCCGCCCAGAATCATCCCAACAAAAAATCACCCGATAACCCACCTGCTGCCGGGAATCCTGGAAATAATCCAGGAGGTGACAGCACAGCAGATGAATGTGCATATCGCTATGGCAGGGATGGCGGCCCAGACCGGAATCAACGGGTCGGCGACATTGCCGTTTACGAAGAAACCTGCTATTGGGGCGAGGAAGAAAAGATGCATCAGGTACATTCCGAACGAGAGTTTGGAGAGGCCTGTCACCATTGCAGGAGCCTCTTTTCGCTCAATGCAGGAGAACATCAGGAAGGCGCCGAACGAGGCAAGAAGCACATTCGGAGTGCAGAACTCCCAGGACCACTCCAGCATCGGCGTCTCGATAAGCTGACCCGGGACTCCCTTCAGCCAGAAAGACCAGCCCGTGAATGCGGCACCGGCAAGGAAACACAGGATGCCGACACGAAGTCTCTTCGCCTTGTCCCAGTCCAGGTGAAACCTGATGTAATGCGCCATCACCAGATATCCCAGATATCCTGAGCAGTACCAGAGCATCGAGAATCCGTTCCAGAAGCATTCACCCCAGAGCGCAGGAGAGATGAACCTGTGCAGCCACGGTATGAAAGTGGAAACCCCGAAAATGCCGAGGTAGGTCAACTCATCCTTGGCAGAGGCCTTCTCAAGCCAAGGGGAAACCACAGGGATAATCAGGTACAGGCTTATAAGGGGATACATGAACCAGAGATGCCCGGCCATTGAAGGGAAATTGAAGGGCAACATCTTGAAGTCATCCAGCGACTGGTCCCAGCTCATTCCTCCCCAGAGAAGCGGAAGGAAGGTATAGAGGAGCATAAACACAATCATCGGAGGAAGAATACGGGTGAAGCGTTTCCTGTAAAACTCACCCATAGACACACCCGGCTTCATCGGAACCAGCAGGAATGCGGATACAATCATGAACAGGGGAACGCAGGTACGGCCCACGAAACCGTCATAGAAGGCGACCCAGAAGCGGTTGGCCTCGTTTGCGAGCATTGAGACATTGCCTGCAAGCCCGGAACTGTCGGCCGCATAGAAATTTTCACTGGCATGGACCAGCATCACAAGAAAGCAGGCAACGACCCGGATATAGTCGATGAAGACTATTCTGCCGGACTGGTTCCCGCACAGGGTAGATTGATTAGTCATAGTTCAGTATATTTCAGGAATCTTCAATTGTCGTACGGCAGAGCGGGCTCTTCCGCAAATTTGCCGGCAAATATAGGCAATATTGCCAGAAAAGTCCAATTTATTCACTATATTAGCACAGATAAAAACCACCACATAATCTATGGCTTCACTAAAAGAGAAAATCGGATATGCGCTCGGGGATGCCGCAGCCGGAGGAATCACCTGGAAAGTAATGAGCATCGCATTTCCCCTGTTCTTCACCAATATTTTCGGACTTACTGTAGCCGACACAGCGACATTGATGCTGGTGGCGCGGCTTTTCGACGTGGTCTCCGACCCCGTGATGGGCAGCATTGCGGACAGGACCCGAAGCAGATGGGGAACCTATCGGCCTTGGATAATATTCGGAGCCGTGCCTCTGGGGCTCGTCTTCGCCCTACTGCTCTTTACACCTGACTTCGGCCCTGTGGGGAAAAGGATTTACGCATACACCCTCTATCTCCTGATGATGACAGTCTATACTGCCGTCAATGTGCCATACGGCTCGCTCCTGGGAGTCATGACTGACAATGATGACGAAAAGAACCAATTCTCCTCATACAGGATGGTAGGTGCCTACGCAATGGGATTCATAACCCTGCTTGCCTTCCCTTATCTCCAGAAGGCCGTTGGCGGCAGCCCTGCCCATCAGTATGCCGTAATCGGCGCCGGCATGGGATTGCTCGCCGCGATAATGACTCTTGCCTGCGGTCTCCTGACAAAAGAGCGTCTGAAGCCGGTCAGGGCCGAGCATTTCTCCCTCAAGCCTTTTGCCGACCTTTTCCGCAACAAGCCTTGGATCTACCTGACCCTCATCGGTATCTGCAGCAACTTTTTCAACGGCTTCCGCTATGCGGTGGCAGGATATCTGATCACATATTGTCTTGGCGGTGAAATCACCGTCAGCGGCCTGATTATCAATTATACAGTCTTCATGACGTTCGGCGAGGTGACCTGCATGATATTCGGCGGCCTGTCCCCGATGTTCACGAAGATGGCCGGCTCCAAGTCGAGGGCATTCTCCGCGGCATCGATCATCTGCATTGTCACATCCATCGCCTTCTTCTTCATCCCGATGGATCCCCGCTATATCTGGCTGATGGTTGCCATGGTGATTCTCACTTCAGTCGGCATCGGCCTTTATTCCCCGCTTCTCTGGAGCATGTACGCCGACGTGGCCGACTATGCGACCGAGAAGAACGGCACTTCCTCTACCGGCCTTATCTTCTCTTCCGGAACAATGGCCCAGAAGTTCGGCAGCGCCATCTCAGGCGCCCTTGTAGCCCTCCTCCTGGGTATCGCCGGCTTTTCTTCAGGAACCGACATCGATGGCGAGACGATAGTGACCATCACCAATCCCGACGCAGTGAACAGGATGATCTGGGCGCTGTTCTCCCTCTTCCCTGCAGCCATCGCTGCATTGATGCTGCTTCTGGTGAAGCTTTATCCTATCAAGAAATAATATACTATCGGCTGGCTGAAAAGTCAACCGATTATTTTGTCTGATTTTCCGCATCCTTCCTCTCCATAAACCGATATCGTGGATGGATAGATACTGAGTAACATGAGATGTGTAAATGTCCAGTCTGGCGTCAACACACCAGTGAGCCAAGGCTGGGAATGAAGCCAATTGGAGAACTTCCGGGAAAAATCCCGTACAAATGACGGATGGCAAATAAAATAAGAATATCCTCCGAATAAATATTGCATTCCCAAAAAATCATTATATTTGCGATGATAACCACATAAGACAGGAAAGCAAGACATAGCAACAGGACATTTGCACGAACATATTGCAGCATCTTCAATAAGGCAACACAAGCAACACTATAACCAACGATTGGTTAACCCACTTAACCAGTTAATTATCAACTTAAAACTACAGTTATGTTGAAGAGCACAAAAACACTCGGCATTCTGCTGTGCATTGCTGCATTCTTCGGAGGAGCCACCTTCTCCGATATCCATGCAGCAGAGAACTCAATCTCAGCGCAGCAAAATAGCGTATGCTCCGGCGTCGTTCTGGACGCAAGCGGACAGTCCGTAATTGGAGCCTCCATCCAGATCAAGGGGACTTCCACCGGCACGGTCACGGACATTGACGGCAACTTCTCCCTCAGCGGAGTAAAGCCGGGAGATGTCCTCGTGGTATCCTGCATCAGCTACGTGACACAGGAAATCGTGTGGAACGGACAGACTCTGAACATTGTCCTCGAGGAGGACAATATGCTTCTCGAAGAAGTCGTGGTAGTCGGCTTCGGTACCCAGAAGAAGGTCAATGCCACAGGAGCGGTATCAACAGTAAGTTCCAAGGAGATTTCGGCACGTCCTGTCAACTCGGTGACTGACGCTCTCCAGGGTGTCGTGGCAGGCATGACACTCTCCACCCCTTTAAGCGGTGGTACATTGAACTCCAGCAAGAGCATCAACATCCGCGGTATCGGAACCATCGGCTCTGGCTCATCAGTTACCCCTCTCATCCTCATTGACGGTATGGAGGGCACACTGGAGTCATTGAACCCTCAGGACGTTGAGAACATTTCAGTTCTGAAGGATGCTTCCGCATCTTCCATCTACGGATCAAGGGCTGCCGGCGGTGTCATCCTCGTCACCACCAAGAGCGGCAAGGAAGGCAAGACTGTCGTGAACTACAACAACAGTTTCCGCTTCAACTCCCCTCTCAATATGCCTGAGATGATGGACTCCTACTCCTGGGCAGTCTATATGAACACTGCCAGCATCAACTCCGGAAACGGTTCCTGGTTCTCCGAGAAGAAGCTCGCCGACATCAAGGCAGCGCAGAGCGACCCTTCGATGCAGACTATGTTCAAGAATTCCAACAACCGCTGGGAAGTCTGGGATTCCAATGACATCCTCCCGATAGCCAACACTGACTGGCTCAAGGAGCAGTTCGGAAACAGTTTCTCACACGAGCACACGTTGAGCGTGAACGGCGGCAGCGAGAAGATCAGGTATTACTTCTCGGCCAACTACCTCAATCAGGACGGTATCCTCCGTCACGGCGATGACAACAGGCAGCGCTACACTGCCACAGGAAGAATCGATGCGGACATAACCAAGTGGCTCAATCTCACCTACAGCACCAGATTCACACGTACCGACTACGAGGCACCTTCCGTAATGGTCAACGGTACCGATGAGTTCTACCACAACATGTGCCGCTACTGGCCGATTATCCCTACCAAGGACCCTAACGGAAACTGGGTTGCCGAATCCTACATCTCCAGATTGATGAACGGCGGTATGTACAAGACCCAGAGCGATGTATTCTCACAGCATCTGGCATTGCGCGCAACCCCTGTGAAAGGTCTCAACATCAATGCAGAGCTCAACTACAGAATCATCAACGACAACTCTCACACCGACTGGCAGACCACATACGGCTATGACTGCGACGGCAATCCATTCGTGGATTTCAATGCCAACTCGGCAGTCAGGGAGTACAACAACAAGAGCAACTACTTCAACCCTAACATCTACGCTGACTACAGCCATTCATTCGGGGAACACAATCTCAAGGTGATGGCAGGTTTCCAGAGCGAATACTGGCACGGCCGCACAATCACTGCCCAGCAGTACGGCATCATTGCCGGTCTTCCTACACTTGACACCACCGCTTCCAACCCTACTGCCTCCGGCGGATACTCGACCTGGACGACAGCCGGCTTCTTCGGCCGTATCAACTATGACTATGCCGGACGTTATCTTGTCGAGGCCAACCTCCGTTATGACGGATCCTCACGCTTCCTCCGCGAGAACAGATGGAACCTCTTCCCTTCATTCTCAGCAGGTTGGAATATTGCCAGGGAACCATTCTGGGAGGACTTCACAAAGTGGGTGAACGTATTGAAGATCAGAGGATCCTGGGGTGAACTCGGAAACCAGAACACCGACAGTCTCTATCCTTTCTACCCTACGATGAGCTATACTCCGAAGGGTGGCAGCTGGATTGTCAATGACGCTAAGCCGAACATTTCCGGCCAGCCAAGCCTCGTTTCCTCATTCCTCACCTGGGAAAGGAGCCGCACATGGGAAGTCGGTCTTGACTTCGGAGCATTCAACAACCGTCTTACCGGTTCCTTCGGATATTATCAGCGCAAGACCTATGACATGGTGGGTCCTGCCCCTGAACTTCCTGATGTTCTCGGTACTGCCGAGCCAAAGACCAACAACCTTGATATGACCACCAAGGGCTGGGATCTCCAGATCAGCTGGCGTGACGTTGTCAATGACTTCAACTACGGAGTTTCCCTCGTGCTGAGTGACAGCAAGACCATCATTGACAAGTATCCTAACCCTGCAAAGGAACTGGGCAAGTATTATGACGGAGCCGTTTACGGTGACATCTGGGGCTTCGAGACTGTAGGCATTGCAGGTTCACAGGCAGAGATGGACGCCCACCTCGCAAAGGCTGACCAGAGCTATTGCGGCTCAAACTGGACTGCCGGAGACATCATGTATGCCGACATCAACGGCGACGGAGTAGTGGATGAGGGCGAATACACAGCAGACAACCACGGTGACCTCAAGATCATCGGCAACAGCACGCCTCGCTACAACTTCGGTCTCAACTTCGATTTCGCATACAAGGGATTTGACCTCAAACTCTTCTTCCAGGGCACCCTCAAGCGTGACTATATGGCAGGCAGCGCAACATTCTGGGGCGCTACCGGTACCGGCAAATGGCAGGCTCTCGGATTCACCGCACATTCAGACTACTGGACTCCGGAGAACACCGATGCCTACTATCCTCGTCCTGACTGGGGAGGTTGGAGAAACATCTGGACCCAGACACGTTATCTGCAGAATGCGGCTTACTGCCGTCTCAAGAACGTGACCCTCGGTTACACCCTTCCGTCACGTCTTACCCAGAAGATTTACGTTCAGAATCTCAGGCTCTTCGTTTCTGCAGAGAACCTGCTGACCATCACCAAATTCACAGACATCGCCGATCCTGAACTCATCGGAGCCGGCTACGGCGGAAACCTTGGAAAGACCTATCCACTGTCCAAGACAGTGTCATTTGGTGTAAGTGTAACCTTCTAAAATTGAGGAAAGTATGAAACTTAAATATTTGAATATCGGCCTGCTCATAGCGGCTGTTTCCGGTCTGACTGCCTGCAATGGCTTCCTGGACCGCGAACCGGAGAGCTCGGTCACCCCGAGTGCCTACTTCACTTCGGAGGCTGACCTCGCTGCCTACACAATAAACCTGTATGGATTCTTCACCAGCATTGCACCGGGAAGCTATGGCATCAGCACTTTCGGCTACGACAATGCCACAGACAACCAGGCTGCCACCGCATACTCATCACGATGGGTTCCGGGTGAGTGGAAGGTACCTTCTTCAACATACGACGGAGACCGTACAGCCGTATGGAACTTCTTCCAGATCCGTGACTGCAACTATTTCTTCGATCAGGTGCTCCCTAAATATGAGGCCGGGAAGATTTCCGGAAGCGAGAGCAACATCAAGCATTATATCGGCGAGATGTACCTGATGAGGGCATACGCATATTTTGACAAGCTCCAGGCCATCGGTGACTGTCCGATTGTCACCACTGCCCTCAAGGATGACGAGGCCACATTGGTGGAGGCTTCAAAGCGTCAGCCGAGCCACAAGGTCGCAAGATTCATTCTCGAGGACCTTGACAAGGCCATTGAACTCCTTCAGGAATCTGCTCCGGGCGGAAAGAACCGCATCAGCAAGGATGTAGCTTACCTTCTCCGTTCAAGAGTCGCTCTCTTCGAGGGAACCTGGCTGAAATACCACAAGGGTACCGCATTCGTTCCGGGTGGCGAAGGCTGGCCTGGCGACAACAGCCTTCTCTCAGGATTCAACATTGACGATGAGATTTCCTATTTCCTCGGCGAGGCGATGGCATCTGCAAAGGTCGTCGGAGACAAGCTCGTCAACAACCTCGTGGAGAACACTGACGCCGATGAGGGAATGGATGCATCGTTCAACAGCCTGAACCCATACTACACAATGTTCTGCGATGAGAATATGGAGAACTACAGCGAGGTGCTCATGTGGCGCAAGTATGACGAGAGCCTCAGCATCACCCACAATATCCAGATGCAGCTCCAGAACAATGGCGGAGGTTCAGGATGGACAAGGGGACTTGTCAACTCATTCCTTATGAAGAATGGTCTTCCTATTTACGACACCGCATCAGGATATGATCCTGAATGGGAGAAGAAGGGCATCAGCGCAACTCTCCAGGACAGGGATTCCCGTATCCGCATCTTCACCAAGAAGGACGGCGATATCGAGAACTACACCTCTGCCGGCACAATCAACTATGTTGACCTGGAGTGGGTTGTCAAGGGCAACAATGAGACCCGCATGGTAACAGGCTATGCCATCAAGAAGGGCAAGCATTACAATGACTACATGCAGACCCTCCACCACAAGGGTACCACCGGCAGCATTGTCTTCCGTGGAACTGAGGCATTGCTGAACTATATGGAGGCCCGCTACGTGAAGACCGGAAGCATTGACGGCACGGCAGACAAGTACTGGAAGGCATTGCGCACACGTGCAAAGGTTGATTCCGACTACAACAAGACAATTGCAGCGACCGTGATGACAAAGGAGGCCGAAGGTGACTTCGGAGCATATTCTCACGGACAGCTCGTGGATGCTACTCTCTACAATATCCGTCGTGAGCGCCGCAACGAGTTCATCGGCGAGGGCATGCGCTGGGCAGACCTGAAGAGATGGAGGGCCTGCGACCAGGTCAACGGATACCAGATTGAGGGAATGCGTTACTGGGGTTCCGACTATGAGGGGACCTGGCAGGATGATTCCGGCAATGACCTCGTTGTAGTGGATGTAGCCGGAGGTGCCGGCAACATGTCAGCCGAGAGTGTAAGTGGTGTATATATTCGTCCTTACCAGATAAGCAACGTGAACAACTCCGTTTTCAACGGCTACCGGTTCACTCCTGCGCACTATCTCTCGCCTCTGCCTCAGAGCGCATTCCGCCAGACGGCTTCAGGTGACAAGACCGATCTGAACACTTCTGCAATATACCAGAATCCGGGCTGGCCTAAGGTCGGCGGACAGGGACCTGCAATGTAGATTGTTCTATACATCATCTTTGCATATTCCATATATGTAGAAAGAATGCTATATTTGTAATGCCGGAGATATTTCCGGCATTACAAATATCAGATGCGTATGAAAAAGTATCTTGCTGAGCTTGTCGGGACAATGGTTTTGACACTCATGGGCTGTGGAACAGCAGTCTTCGTAGGATGTGGTGAGCCTGCCGGTGTTGCGGCAACCGCTCTCGCATTCGGACTCTCTGTCATTGCAATGGCTTACACTATCGGTGGCATTTCCGGTTGCCACATCAATCCTGCAATCACCCTCGGTGTCGCAATGAGCGGCAGAATGACCTGGAAGGATGCCTGCGGGTACTGGGTAGCCCAGTTCCTCGGAGGTATTCTCGGAGCTGCCATCCTGCTTGGGTTCTGCAGCGTATCCGGTGCAGAAATGGGTGGAGCCAATGGTGTTGCCAATGCTGGCGGTGTCTGGGGCGCATTCTTCGTTGAGGTTGTCGCCACATTCATCTTCGTCCTCGTCGTTCTCGGCTCCACTGACGGAAAACACGGGGCAGGCAACCTGGCCGGTCTTGCAATCGGTCTCACCCTGGTTCTCGTCCATCTTGTCTGCATCAACCTTACCGGAACCTCAGTCAATCCGGCACGCAGCCTCGGTCCTGCAATCTTTGTAGGAGGTGCTGCCCTGAAGGATCTCTGGGTATTCATCCTTGCCCCACTCGCAGGCGCTGCCATTGCCGCCCTCACCTGGTGCGGTCTCGCCGGTGAATGCAGCAAGAAGTAAGTTACACGGTACTAACAGGTTTGAGGATGGTCTTTGGCCGTCCTCTTTTCTTGTCTGTAAACCGCAGCCCTAGAAATTGAAATACCGCAACTGCTGCATGACCTCCGGGAGTATGTCGCCGTCCTCCTGAGGGATAATCATCACATAGGCTGTGCTCCTGAAGCCGTCCACATCCACGGCTCGGCGGATAAGGTCCTGGACGGAATCCAGTTCCAGTTGGCAGGCATCAATGAATGACTGTGCATCAGCATCGCATTGGGACAGGACATTCTTGCCCAGTTTGACCTGCTTGCTGAAGCGGGACATCGCCTCGATGCTGCCAAGGGAGGTAACGCCCAGAGAGGCGCCGGGAAGTCCCACATATGCCATCTTGGAGTTTGTGCGAATCATCTTGGCGGCGGAAATGCGGGCAAGGATATCGTTCTGTATGTCAGTGGTACTCAGTCTGTTGCCCCGGGAATCTATCATTGACACGCATTTGTAGGCCCGGCCGTCGGAGGCTTCGACCCAGGTCTGGGAAAGCCTGTAATCCGGAATCTTCTTCAGATTCGGGAGCTCGCAGGTCGATTTCCATATCTGGTCCACATCCCGCAGGAATGAGTTTACGGCATCATTGGAAGAGTAGCCGATGGAGGTCCAGCTGACCCTTTCTGCCGGTTCGTCATTCTGCCGGCGGCTTCGGGTGCGGCCTGATGACTGCATCGTCCTGTCCGACGGGAGGGATGCGGAAGGAGAGGCTCCGTCACCACTGTTGCCTGCCGCGGCATCGTCTCCGGAGACATTGCCACGGGCTGAAGCGGAGACAGGGCCACGGGCCGAAGCAGAGCCATTGCCCCGGGAAGCCTCCCCGCCGGATGAGCTGTAGCGCTCCGGCACCGGTATCCCGCAAGGCCGCTTGCTGACCTTCATGTCATACAGCACATACTGGCCTGAACGGGTTTCACCGCATTCCAGCCAGAACATCAGCTGATGGCAGCGGTTGATCGGCACTGTATATGTCGTCGGAGACATATTGTCCTCCAGCCAGAACTCCCCTACCAGCCTCTGATCCGCAAACACATTGAGCTTCACCGGTCTGTGCTGACGTCCTCCGGAGAGAAGATTGTCCACCGGGTCGGAATATCCGCTCTTGTTCGCAACCGTGAACGTGCAGGTCTCATATTCCCCGTATGGGTTGAATGCCGCCACTGATGACTGCCTGCCGCTATTATCCATCAGTTTCAATGATGCCAATGCGCCTCCCGTTCCGGCCCCGGCGGTGATTCCCGTCACAGCCCCGATATGACTTGAACTGATTGAGCTGCCGGCTCCCGTCACGAACATGAACACCATTTCAGTCAATGAGATATCCTCAATCCCGAGCGGGATGTTGGTCTCCAGCATCACACCCTTGTAGATTTTCGAGCCGTCCTTCATCTGGAAATACTCCCTCTGGCTGCTTCCGTTCTTGAAGCAGTCATTGAAATCGAAATTGGTAATGGTGCTGAGATACCTGCCGACATAATGGAAATATGGACGCTTGCATAGATCGATAAGGTCTGCCTCGTCAGGGCAATAAGGCTTCTCGTGGCGGAAAAGGTCATTGGCCACAGGCCTTCCGCGGTAAAGGGCGATGTCACCCACCCCGAAATAGACCTGTCTGGACTTGCCGTTACCTGGCTTTGCAAACTTCAGAATGCGGCACTTGTTGATCGGAAGTTCGAAATACTGGTTCGGCCAGGTGGCGTGAATGGTCGTCTCGAGCACGAGATTGTCGTCGGCCCAGACCTGGATTATATCATCCCCCAGTACCCTGTGGTTGGTCAGGCAGCCGGCCTTGAAAGAAATCCAGTCATATTCCCCGGCCAGGTCGAAGGCGACATAGGAGTCTATCTTGTCCTCCAGGAATGTGTTTCCGGTGGTCAGGATAAGTCCCTCGCTGAATTTCTCCCCGCCCATCGAGAAGGTATAATAGTCTGACTCTCCGGTAAACAGCACATTGTCAGCCGAGCTCATTCCCCTCACGGAATAAGGCTTGATAGTGGACATCAGCGGGCAGACGTCAGGCAGATTGGAAATCTTTTCCTTGTTCAGATTGACAGGACCGGCAAGCGGCAGGGAGGAAGAGCCTTTCGGCCATACATACATATCCGCAAGGCCGAAATGCAGGCCTCCGAGGAAATCTCCCCCATTGAATTCGGAATGAAAGGAAATGTTCTCCGCCCCGGCAATGTCCAGCACCACCTGTTCCGCCAGGTCGGTCTGGGAAATAAGCTTTTCGTAAATGATTCTGTCATCCGCCTTGACAATGAGCCAGCCAGTGGCATTCTTGCTCTGGTTGTCGCAAGGGCCGAGGATGAACGAGAGCTTGTCAAATTTCTTCTCCACCCAGAAATAACTCCAGGCATTCTGGGTATCCAGCTGCATGCTTGCTTCGAAACGGAGTCCGGAATTGAAGGTTTTTCCATTGATATTCATTGACTTCTGATTCTTCGGAACACAACATGACAGCGGTATCGGAGTTTCGCGGACCGTCGCCACATAACCCGAATGGCGGGTATAATGAGGGCAGAGCGTCTCCACGAGTTTGACTTTGGATGAAGCCGTGAGATTCTGCGGATCTCGGGGAGTCTGCACCGTCTGGCCCGGTTTCCACAATCTCACTTCTCCGAAAGCCATATCCGTAACTCCGCGCGGAAGGTCAAAGCGCAGTTCCTTCACCCCGGTCACGTCCAATGTGACGGATTCCGGCACGCCATAGCATCTGACCACACGGTCAAGTATTCTTCTTCCGTCAGCCTTGACAGTCACGATGACATCCTCTCCTATGGTAGCGGAATTCGGGTTGTATGGTCCCATCACAAATGTCAGTTTGCTGTACGCCCCTCCAAGGTCATATACCACAAATCCCGGATTGGGCTCGCTTATGAGACCGCCCTTTCCTGTTCTGAGCACGAATCCGCCCTTATAGTCGAACTGGGCGACTGTGACTTTCTGCGATGAACGGAATCCCGTGTATCGGCTGCTTGACACCGGATTGAGTATGTCATTGAGATATGACTGGGCATTGAGACCTGTCAGGCCTGCTGCAATGAGGATGGCTGAAACAATAATCTTTCTCATGGCTGAAAAAATTTGGGAAGCCCTGTACGGACCTCCCAAATATAAGGAAAAAAACCGATATGCCGCAACTTCGGACCGGACTCAGGATTTCTTGACCGGGTCGCAGGTCAGGCCCACGCCCAGTTTTCTGAATATTTTCCGGTCAACCTCGCTGAGCATCACCGTGGAATGAACCTGGCAGCCGTCCAGCTTGGACAGCTGCTCAAGGGCCAGGCGGCAGTTCTCGTCCTTCACGCTCATCATTGAAAGCGCCACGAGAACCTCGTCCGTATGGAGCCTCGGGTTCTTGCCGTGAAGGAAGGAGACCTTGGTCCGCTGGATCGGCTCGATCATCTCCTCAGGGATGAGTTTCACGGAATGGTCAATGCCGGCAAGATGCTTGGTGGCATTTAGAATGAGTGCCGCACTCGGTCCGAGAAGAGGACTGGTATTGGCCGTGATGATGGTCCCGTCCTGAAGTTCAATTGCAGAGGATGCCTGGCCGGAGAGTTCCTTCCTCTCCCTGGCCGCCACGGTGGTCCTGCGATAGGCAGTGGTGAGTTTGGCCTGCTGCATGATGAGCTTTATCTTGTTCACCTCATCCTCATTGGTCCCGGACTCCGCAAGCGTGCCGAGAGCATTGTAATAGCGCCTTATGATTTCGTCTCTTGCCGCATTGCAGCAGACATCCTCGTCGCTCATGCAGAAGCCCACCATATTGACGCCCATATCAGTCGGCGACTTGTACGGATTCTCCCCATAGATGCCCTCGAAAATGGCATTCAGCACCGGGAAAATCTCAATGTCCCTGTTGTAGTTCACTGCAATCTTGCCGTAGGCCTCAAGGTGGAACGGGTCAATCATATTGACATCGTTGAGATCCGCCGTGGCCGCCTCGTATGCAATGTTGACAGGATGCTTCAGAGGCAGATTCCACACCGGGAAGGTCTCGAACTTGGCATAACCCGCCTTTATGCCGCGCTTGTGCTCCTGGTAGAGCTGGCTGAGACAGACGGCCATCTTGCCGCTTCCCGGGCCCGGGGCAGTAACGACGACGAGGGGTCTGGACGTCTCGACATAGTCGTTTTTTCCGAATCCCTCGTCTGAATCGATGAGGGCCACGTCATTGGGATAACCCTCTATGGTATAATGGTAATAGACCTTGATTCCAAGCCTCTCCAGCCTTGCGCGGTAGGTGGCTGCACTCGACTGCCCATTGAAATGAGTGATCACGACTCCCCCGACATAGAGGCCGACATTCTCAAACTCGGAACGCAGACGGAGAACATCCTCATCGTAAGTGATGCCGAGGTCGCCCCTCATCTTGTTTTTCTCTATATCGAGAGCGCTGATGACCTGCACGATTTCAGCACAGTCAGCAAGCTGCATGAGCATCCTGAGCTTGCTGTCCGGATGGAAGCCCGGAAGGACTCTCGCCGCATGGTTGTCATCGAATAATTTTCCGCCAAACTCCATATAGAGTTTGTCACCGAACTGCGCAATGCGCTTTTTGATCTGTTCCGATTGGATTTTTAGATACTTGTCGTTGTCGAAGCCGTGTTTCATACGTTTGAGTTGTATTCAATACGGGATACAAAGATACTGCGGCTCTTTGACGTTGGCAAATTTTTCCGCCGGTTAATTCATCGATTTTACCTTCCCCGGCCTCCTGACGGCAGCCTCGGCCGCA
>SAMEA3663025__coassemble_1014_pt1 | contig 13850 bp, 10 predicted proteins | sample SAMEA3663025__metabat2_low_PE_053 | metagenome-assembled genome bin SAMEA3663025 (sample SAMEA3663025) | pig gut metagenome | biome: pig gut; feature: pig-associated habitat; material: faeces | place: France | collected 2012
TCAATGTCAATGATGTCGAATACACCACTACGCAGACTGACCCTGTCTATGGCATCGAGATGAAGTTTGACAAGTCATATTACCCTGCCAAGGGAGGTTCCGTGACCATATATCTCAGCGACGAGCTGCTTGACCTGGACAGCAAGGTGACGGTGAATCTGAACGGCAGGCGTGTCTGGAGAGGCCGTCTTTCCAGACGTCTTGAGGATGTCGTGAACAGCTGCGCCCTGTTCGGTGACCCACGCCGCCTCTACACTTCTTCCATCACCATATCCGTGAAGCAGTGATAACGTCTTCCCCGGCTTGAGCGGGGATCTTTGTACCGGGCGACTCCGCTTACAGATTGTAAGAAGGGTCGCCCGAAATGCATTCATTCAGTGGCGACGCCACAGATTCATCCACTTAAAAAGATTTAATAATGAATGTTTTACGTTTTATGCAAGATAAATCAAAAATTTCTTTGCATATTCTAAAAAACTATGTACTTTTGCCGCTCGAACGTATGTTTAATCAGTTTTTTAGTGTACAGACCATGAAAAAGGTATTTATGTCTTTCGCAGTAGTTGCTGTTATGGTTGCTGCTGCATCTTGCGGAAACTGCTGCAAGAAGTCTTCTGAGGCTGCTGCTGAAGAGGCTGCAGTAGAGACAAAGGCTGACAGCTGCGCTGCTTGCGCTGACAGCTGTGCTGCTTGTGCCGACAGCTGCGCCGCTTGCGCTGACAGCTGCGCTGCTTGCGCTGAATAATCATAGCGATTATTCATTTTTGGGAATGCGGTACCTTGAGGAGACTCAAGATGCTGCTTTTTTTGTTTAGGAACCCTCAAACAATAAGTTGCGTCATCTTTGGATATCTTTCCGGCTCAGATTCCCTCCCTCATCAGTCACGTAGCTCTGCTACGCTCCTTCTTCGGGAGTAAATCTGATCTCGAAAATCTTATCCAAATCTGAAGCAACTCATTGTTTTCGGATTCCTTGTTGATTCTGTCATGCTATTTTAGGATATCTTTCCGGCTCAGATTCCCTGAAATATGTTATCTTTGGAAAAACATTGAACTATGGCATCAGCGAAGGAGAAGAAAGTATGGTTCTGCACGAGTTGCGGCAATGAGAGCCCGAAGTGGATGGGACGCTGTCCCGCCTGCGGGGAGTGGAATACGATGGTGGAGCAGACTGTGGCAACGGGCAGGCAGCCATCCTCAAGGACTGTCCAGGGAGACCTGGGAAGACGGCCGGTCCATCTCAAGGATATAGATTCTTCTTCGGAAGCCAGGATCTCGGTAGGTCTCGGGGAAGTTGACAGGCTTCTCGGCGGCGGCATTGTCAGAGGCTCCCTCGTCCTCATAGGAGGAGAGCCGGGTATCGGAAAATCCACCCTTTCGCTCCAGATTCCCCTTCATTCCCCGGGTCTCAAGACCCTCTATGTCTCAGGAGAGGAAAGCGCCAGACAGGTCAAGATGCGGGCTGACAGGCTTGGCGGCGACGACTCCAACTGCTTCATTTTCAGCGAGACGGACATAAGCAACATCATTGCCCAGGCCGATGCCCTCAAGCCTGACCTCATGGTGGTGGATTCGGTCCAGACGATGTTTTCCGCCAATGTCGAATCATCCGCCGGCTCGGTTACCCAGATCAGGGAGGTCACGTCGATGCTTCTCCATTTCGCCAAGTGCACCGGCATACCGGTCATCCTCATCGGGCACATCACCAAGGACGGCTACATTGCCGGGCCGAAGATTCTGGAGCACATCGTGGACGTGGTCCTTCAGTTCGAGGGGGACAACAAGGGCTCCTACCGCCTTCTCCGCAGCATAAAGAACCGTTTCGGCTCCACTTCCGAGCTGGCCGTGTTCGAGATGACCGGGACCGGACTGCGGGAGGTGACCAACCCTTCCGAAATGCTGATCCCGATGCACGAGGAGGGGCTCAGCGGCACCGCCATCTGCGCAATGCTGGACGGGCTCCGGCCGTTCCTGTTCGAGGTTCAGGCCCTTGTGAGCACCGCCGCCTACGGAACCGCGCAGAGATCCGCCACCGGCTTCGATGTCAGGAGACTGAACATGCTTCTGGCCGTTCTGGAGAAAAGGGCCGGCTTCAAGCTCAACATGAAGGACGTGTTCCTCAATATCGCCGGGGGAATGAGGGTCTCCGACCCGGCCTGCGACCTGGCTGTAATCTGCGCCGTTCTGTCGTCCAATTTCGATTTCGCCCTGCCTTCCAATATCTGCTTTGCCGGCGAGGTGGGCCTCAGCGGGGAAATACGTCCTGTAAATCAAACAGAAAGACGTGTCACCGAAGCGGCACGTCTTGGATTCAGGAAGATTTACATCTCCTCTTATTCATCTGTGGACAATCCGCCGTCCGGCATCGAGATCGTCAGGGTCTCCGACGTCCCGGCCCTCGTGCGGACTCTGTTCAAGGGTTAGGCCCCGGGCTTATTTCCCGTTGATGCGCTTTTCCCAGGCCCAGGCTGCAGCGAGCGTGTCCTCCACGGAACGTTCTGCCTTCCAGCCCAGTTTCTCATTGGCCAATGTAGGGTCAGCCCAGATGGCAGTCACATCTCCGGCCCTGCGCGGGGCAAACTTGTAGTTCAGCTTGATTCCGTTCACCTTCTCGAAAGCATTGACCAGCTCGAGAACCGAGACAGGGCGTCCTGTGCCGATGTTGAAGATTTCATAATCCTTCTCCATCTTGCCGTCCAGCATCCTTGCGACAGCATAAACATGGGCCTTGGCGAGGTCCACGATGTCAATGTAGTCCCTCTGGCAGGTTCCGTCAGGAGTAGGATAGTCATTGCCGAAAATGCTCAGGCACTCCCTCTTGCCGATGGCAGTCTGGGTGATGAAAGGCACCAGGTTGTTGGGCACGCCTCTCGGAAGCTCTCCTATCAGGGCCGAAGGATGCGCTCCGATCGGATTGAAATATCTGAGGGCAATACCCTTTATCGGGCCTTCCGCTGCGGTACCCGGGCAAGGCGCGGCTCCGTATCTGGCATAGGCGCTCACCGAATCCCTCAGGATGTCCTCGCAGATCTGCTTGGTATTTCCGTAAGGGGAAGTCGCAGGCTGGCGCGGAGACTCCTCGGTTACAGGAAGCTGCTCCGGTTCGCCGTACACTGTCGCAGACGATGAGAAGAGGACATTGCAGCCTCCGTGAGTCCTGGCAGCCTCTATGACATTGATGAAGGAGCAAAGATTGTTGGAGTAATACTTGACAGGCTCAGCCACCGACTCGCCGACAGCCTTGAAAGCCGCAAAATGGATTACCGCATCGATTCTGTAGTCGGAGAACAGCTTGTTCACGGCGGCAGCATCGCAGAAGTCCATCTTCACGAACGGGATGTCTTCCCTTCCGGTGATTTTCTTCACGCCTTCAAAGCAGGTCATGTCGCAGTTCGACATGTCGTCCGCCACCACTACGTCGTATCCTGACTGGATGAGCTCCACTGTCACGTGGCTCCCGATAAATCCGGCACCTCCGGAAACTAAAACTCTTTTGACCATATAGTTATGTAATTGAATTGTCAATGCGGCCCGCAGATGCGGTACCATGCGTCCTGCAAAATTAAGAAAAAACCTGATATCTTTTCCCTGCGAATAATTATATTTGTCAATATGAACAAACTTTCGTCACTGGCATTGGCCGCTCTGCTCTCGGCCTGCTTCATTCCTGCGCTTGCAAAAGACAAGACGGCGGCCCAGGCATATCTCGACAGGAAACTCTCCGAGGAGCCTTTCCGCTCAGGCCTTGTCGGCGTGCTTGCCGTCAAGATTTCCGGAGATACCATTGCTGAATCCGGCAGCCTGAGGAAACTGATACCTGCATCCAATACCAAACTGATTACTACGGGCCTGGCTATCAAGGGACTGGGCAGGGATTACAGACTTTCCACCGCATTGGGATATGACGGCAGTGTGAGTGACGGAGTCCTGCACGGGGATTTGTACATTGTTGGCGGAGGTGACCCGACTCTGGCATCCTCCGACCCCGGTTCCCTTTCTGCCGACTCTCTCTTCTCCGTATGGAAATCGATGCTGACGGCCAGGGGAATCCGCAGGATTGACGGCCGCATCATTGGAGACGGACGGTATCTGGACGGGCCTATCGAGCTTGACAGCTGGGCCTACAATGACCTCGGCACCTTCTACGGAACGGGTTGCAACGGCCTGATATATTCCCGCAACATATTGAAAGTCAATGTTGCCCCGGGCAATGCTGAAGGTTCTCCGGTCCGTGTCTCGAATTTCAGACCCACCCTGCCCTGGCTCGAGTTCAGGAACAATTCCACGACTTCAGCCCCCGGAACCGGGGACCAGCTGTACCTCTTCAATACCGACCTTGCCCCTGTGTCCGAGCTGCGGGGCTCATTCGCCTCCGGCAAAGTACCGAAAACCGAGGAGTTCAGCCACAAGTTCGGTCCGCTGGCCTGCTCCTCCGCATTCTCTGCCTACCTCCGGAACAACGGGGTAAAGGTGGATGGAGAGCCTTCATATATAGACAGTTACGGTAAGATTGTCTCCATTGACAGGTCAGGCAGGGGTCTTGGAAGCCCGGAAGGGACCGCCCGCAGAGTTCCGGACCTTCACATAATAGGGGATACCGAGTCGATGACAGTCAGGGAAATAGCCCGCATCACCAATTCCCGCAGCGACAATCTCTACGCCGAGACCCTTCTCCGCATTCTCTCCAAAGAGCGTACGGGATCCGCCTCCTATGATTCATGCAAAGTGGTGATAATGAGGGAGCTTGCATCTCTCGGAGTGGATACTTCCACCGGTGCCAGGATTGTGGACGGAAGCGGATTGTCAAGACACGACTGCATTTCACCTGACTTTTTCTGCCGCTTCCTGCGTTCCATGTATCTCGACTCCGGATGCTTCTGGGACTACGTTTCCACAATCAGCCGCCCGGGCGCACCCGGGATGAAATCCTGCCTTGCGGGCAAGCCTGATGCGGTGCGCTCCAGAATCAGGATGAAGAGCGGCTCAATGGACGGAGTCCTCTGCTTCAGCGGATACGTGATGCCGGTCTCGGACAGGAAGGAAGACGTGACAGTATTCTCCGTGATGACCAATAACTGTCCTGATGCCGAAGACCGGGTCAGGGCCTTTGTGAATGAACTTATCTATCTGATTGCCAATGAGAACTGAAAGATTGAAGACAATGATGGAGGCGGCCCTGGTCATTGCGGCCCTGGCTTTGCCCTCCGGACTCGCAGCCCAGAAGAACTACGCTGTCGTGGAACTCTCCGCAGCCTTCTTCAGGGAGAAGGCGGGATATGAGGAAGAGCTTGGTACACAGAATCTTATGGGAACTCCCCTGGAGATTCTGGACAGTACTGGATACTGGCTCAGGGTCAGGACTCCGGAGCCATACGATGCCTGGGTCACCGACCTTGCCGTGACGAGAATGGACAGCCTTCAGCTGAAGGAATACATCGCCGCACCGAAGTATATCTGCGTGGCCAGGTGGACGGAGATGTGGTCTGCTCCGTCGGTCAAATCCCTCAGGGTCAGCGATATGGTCCAGGGAGACATAGTCCGCATATGGAAGGACGTCAGGGGCAGGCCGGTGAAGTCCCGGGGCTTCCTCGGAGTGATTCTCCCTTCCGGCAGGACAGCATATGTCAAGGCAGGCGACCTAGAGGACTTCTCCTACTGGGCCGCAACGAGGAAGGCCACCCCGGAGAACATTGTCGCCACAGCCCTCACATTCAGGGGTACCCCTTACATGTGGGGAGGCACATCTCCCAAGTCATTCGACTGCAGCGGCCTCACCCGCACTGTCTATTTCCTTAACGGAATCCTCCTCCCGAGGAATGCCTCGCAGCAGATTTTCACAGGCAATGTGGTGGATATCAGCGAACTGAAGGCAGGTATCGCCTCCGGCAATGTCACCTCTTACGGCGATCTCAGGCCGGGCGATCTCCTCTTCTTCGGAAGAATCAGACCTGACGGGAAGGAGAGCATCACCCACGTGGGCCTGTATATCGGGGATGGCAGGCTCATCCATTCCTCCCATCTGGTACGCATAAATTCCCTGAATCCGGACGAGTCTGACTACTACACGGGAAGCACGCGACTTCTGCATGCGAGGAGAATCTGCTCGCCGGACGGAGAACCCCTCGGCCTGCCTGAAATCAAGGACAGCCCATACTATTTTCCTCAGCCGGAAGAATGATTATTCCGGGAAATTCATTATTTTTGCAACGCTAAAACACACATACCATGAATTTAAGAGATTTTAAGAAAGAGGTCGAGTATTTCATCGGCGAATTTGTTGACGACTGCACATTGTTCATTGCCATCAATCCTGACAAGAGCACTGACAAGATGGTGGATGTGCAGAATGCCGCCATTGACCTTTACAATGATATGAAGGACAAGGCCAATGCGAAGGTGGAGAAGAAGGACAGGAAGAACTGGTTCGCAGGCCTCCGCAAGGAGATGTACGAGAAGCTCGATGCCCTCTACGAGCAGCTGAGCGCCATCGTTTCCGAGAAGGACGGCGAGGAATAATCTATGTTTCCCGATTTCCCCGAAGGGAAGAGATACAACACTTTTGCAGGATATTACAAGCGCATCTATGGCGAGCGTCTCCAGAAGCTCGTCATAGATGCTGGTTTTACCTGTCCCAACCGTGACGGGAAAGTGGGCAGGGGAGGATGTTCATTCTGTGACAATGCGGCCTTCCACCCGGGCTACAGCGTCCCGGGAAAATCCATTGCGGACCAGATCGACGAAGGCATTTCCTTCCACCGGGTCAGATACCGCAATACCCGTCATTATCTCGCTTATTTCCAGTCATATTCAAATACTTACGCACCTCTTCCACGACTGGTTGAACTCTATTCCGAGGCCCTCTCGCATCCGTCGGTGGTCGGCATTGTCATAGGCACGAGGCCTGACTGCGTGGATGAGGAGAAGCTGGACTGGCTGGCATCCCTGAAGGACGGACGGGCCCTCCCCGGATGGAGAAGGGAAGGCTTCGGCAAGCCCGTGGTCAAGATTGAGTACGGCATTGAATCCTGCTATGACCGCACATTGGAGCGGGTTGGACGAGGGCACGATGTGGCTGCCGCCGTCAAGGCTCTGGCGATGTCTGCGGAACGGGGCCTGGAACCGGGTGCGCATTTCATCCTGGGACTCCCCGGGGAGACACGAGAAATGCTTCTGGACCAGTGTTCCTTCATCTCCTCCCTGCCGCTTCATTCCGTAAAGTTCCACCAGCTTCAGATAGTCCGCGGAACCAGGATTGAAAAAGAGTTCGGGACCTGCCCGGGAGACTTCCTGAGGCTGTCTCTGGACGATTATCTCGATCTTGTCACCGACATTCTGGAACGTCTCCGTCCCGACCTGTACATAGAGAGGGTGGCAGGCGAGGTGCCTCCGAGATTCGTCAATGAGACTGAATGGGGTCTGATCCGCAATTTCCAGATTCTCCATCTCCTCGACGACCGGCTTGAAGCCCGCAATGCATTCCAGGGCCGTCTCTTCCCGTTCCCTGCCGTACGGTGAGCTGACTTGATGTGGAAAAACCATTCCGTCTATGGCAATTTGCGGGATATTTTGTATCTTTGCCCAAATAATCTTATCACAATGCAGAGATTCGTAAATTCCGAGATTCCTGAAGGCCTCACCTTCGATGACGTATTGCTCGTCCCTGCCCGTTCGGAAGTCCTTCCGAGGGAAGTAAACGTTTCCACAAAGTTCACGAGGGACATCACCCTCCACACTCCTATTGTCTCATCTGCGATGGATACCGTGACCGAGGCGGACCTGGCCATAGCGATGGCCCGTGCCGGAGGTATCGGCGTGATTCACAAGAACATGTCCATCGAGGCTCAGTGCGAGCAGGTCAGAAGGGTCAAGAGGGCCGAGAACGGCATGATATACGACCCTGTCACCATCAGCCCTTCTGCCAATGTGGGAGAGGCTCTGGCTCTTATGGCCAAGCACCATATCGGCGGCATTCCGGTAGTGGACGGCAGCAATTATCTCATCGGCATTGTCACCAACCGCGACCTCCGTTTCCAGGATGACAAGAAGCGGCCGATTTCCGAGGTGATGACTTCCGAGAATCTCATTACTGCCAGGAAGGGCATCAGCCTCGAGGATGCCACCCGCATTCTCAGAAGCACGAAGGTTGAGAAACTTCCGGTGGTGGACGATGAAGGACGCATCGTAGGCCTCATCACCTACAAGGATCTGATGAAGATAAAGGACAATCCTATAGCATCCAAGGACAGCAAGGGTCGCCTTCTCGTAGCTGCTGCAGTCGGTGTCAAGGCGGATACTCTCGACAGAATCGAGATGCTGGTGAGCGCCGGAGCGGACGCCGTGGTGATCGATACTGCCCACGGACATTCAGTCGGAGTGCTCAATGTCATTTCAAAGGCCTGTGAGGCATTCAAGGGAAGAGATATACAGATTGTTGCCGGCAATGTCGCCACAGGAGAGGGTGCCAAGGCTCTGGCTGATGCCGGAGTAAGCGCAGTCAAGGTGGGTATCGGACCTGGCTCCATCTGCACCACCCGCATCATTGCAGGAGTCGGAATGCCTCAGCTCTCGGCTGTGATGCTGGCTTCCAAGGCTCTTGAAGGAACAGGTGTCCCGGTAATCGCCGACGGAGGTATCCGCTATTCCGGCGACATCACAAAGGCCCTCGCCGCAGGAGCAAGCTCCATCATGGCAGGCTCGCTCTTCGCAGGTACTGAGGAGTCACCGGGCGAGACCATCATTCTCAACGGAAGAAAGTTCAAGTCATACAGGGGAATGGGTTCCCTCGAAGCTATGGAGCACGGTTCCAAGGACCGCTATTTCCAGGATATGGAAGAGGATATCAAGAAGCTCGTTCCTGAAGGAATCGTGGCCCAGGTACCTTACAAGGGCACTGTAGCAGAGGTTGTGTACCAGCTTGTCGGCGGCCTCCGCGCAGGAATGGGTTATTGCGGAGCCAGGGACATCGAGGCTCTCCGTTCCGCTCAGTTCGTGCGCATCACCAATGCCGGATATCTCGAGAGCCATCCGCATGATGTGACCATCACCAAGGAATCCCCTAACTACTCGAGATAGAAAGTGACGTCGAGGATAAATAATCGCCCGACGGCATTGTGCATAGCCGTGATTGTCTTGCTTGCAATGACTTCCTGCGAGACAGTCACGTCGTTTGTGCGGGAGCTGCGCTATGGTCAGGTGGTTGCCAAGGTGGGTAGCCACCGTCTCTATGCCTCCGAGCTCGCCTCGTATATCCCGGACTCGGCATCTCCCGAGGACAGCACCCGTCTTGCCCTCCAGTACATCAACACCTGGGCTTCCGACCAGCTTTTCACGGATGTCGCCGAGAGGGAACTGTCCAAGTCCGAGAAGAATGTGGACAGCGAGCTTGAGGATTACAGGCATTCCCTGCTCAAGTACAGATACGAGCAGAAATATGTCAACCAGCGTCTTGACACGGCTGTCACGAAGGCCCAGATCGAGAAGTATTACGACGATCACGCCGAGAACTTCAAGCTCAGTCTCCCGATTGCCAAGGCTGTGTACATGAACATCTCCGCCGATTCTCCCAATCTTGAAATCATCAAGAAGAAGATGCGTTCGGACAAGCCTGAGGCGAGGATCGAGGCGGACAGCATCGCCTTTTCATCCGCATTCAGGTACACCGATTTCGGAGACAGATGGGTCGACCTGGTCAAGCTCTCGCGCGAGGTGGGCACCGATTATGGAACATTGCTGTCGCAGGTCAGGGACGGCTACGCCGAGCTGCCTGACGGGAACGGCAACCTGAACATCGTATATTTCTTCTCCCTGATGCGTGCCGGCCAGACCGGGCCTGTGGAATATTTCGAGGAACAGATCAGGGATATTATCCTGAGCACCAGAAAACAGGCCCTGCTTTCGCGTTTGGAACGGGACTTGATAGAGAACGCGCGCAATCAGGAAAATTTTGTGATTTATTGAAGAACGGTATGAAGAATATTCTCAGACTTACAGCATTGTCAATGCTCCTTGCCCTGTCGTGGAACGCCGCCGCCCAGAAATACCAGGGCGGCCTTGTGGACAAGACCATCGCCGTTGTCGGCAATGAAATGATTTCCCTCTCCCAGCTTGAGGGCGAGATCATGTCGATGAGGGTTTACGGCAACTACAACTCCGACAAGAATGTAAGATGCGAACATCTCGAGCAGATGCTTGATTCCAAGCTCTTCCTCATGCAGGCCAGGGTCGACTCCCTCACTGTCAATCAGGAAAATGTGGCCAGCCAGCTGGACCAGCACATTGACAGGGTGAGGACCCAGCTTGGAGGAGACGAGGAGGTGGAGGAATATTTCGGAAAGCCTCTGTACAAGCTTCGTCAGGAATGGCAGCAGCAGTTTGAGGATATGTCCCTGACTCAGCAGATGCAGGGCGAGATTGCGAACAAGATACCGGATCTCACACCGCACGATGTAAGGCTCTACGTTGCCGAGACTGACCCGGATGACCTTCCTCTCGTGCCTGTGAAGTACCAGCTCAGCCAGATATGCATTTACCCTGACAGGGAGGCTGCCGCCCTTCTCGTGAAGGAGAAGCTTCTCAACATAAGGGAGAGAATCATCAATGGAGAGAAATTCTCTACTCTTGCCAGGATTTATTCCGAGGATCCGGGCAGCGCAAGAAAGGGAGGAGAACTCGGAATGGCTTCGAAGTCAATCTTCTGGCCTGCCTTCTCCGATGCCGCAATGTCTCTCAAGCCGGGCGTCATTTCCCAGATAGTGGAGACTCCTGACGGATTCCACATCATCGAGGTCCTGGAAAAGAAGGGCGACATGTTCAATGCCAGGCACATCCTCATCAAGCCTTCATATACCGACGAGGACCGCAGAAAGGCATTCACCACCCTCGACTCCCTCAGGACCGAGATTCTCAACGGTGCGGTGACTTTCCCGTTCGCGGCCAAGTTCTATTCCCAGGACCTGCCTACCCGTACCAACGGCGGCCAGATGGCGGATCCGAACACAGGCTCCTCATACTTCGAGATCGACCAGCTCAAGCCTCAGGACTATGCTGCCATCCGCGACCTCAAGGAAGGTGAGATTTCCGAGCCTCTGGAGTCCGTTGACAATGAGGGCCGCGGAAATACGGTTTACAAGATCATCAAGGTGGACAAGATCATTCCTTCCCACATTGCATCATTCGACAATGATTACAGCGAACTCCTCAACGAGGCCACGATGAAGAAGCAGAACGCTGCCATCGACGAATTCCTTGACAGCAAGATCAAGACTACCTACATTGTCATAGACCCTTTGTTCAAGGATTGCGAATTCTCCCGTGAGGGCTGGAACAAGCTGGCCCGCACCGGAGTTGCCGAATAGCCTATGTCCCTGAGACGGTTCCTTCTTCCGACCATCGCCGCGCTTCTCGCCGCATTGTCTCTGTCTGCCCAGGAAACCGGCAGCCAGAAGGATTCGCTCGTGCGTCTCCTCAGCGCGAAGTCAATGCAGCTGATCGAAGAGAACGGAGTCAGCTACAGGAAGGTGACAGGCCCGGCCAGGTTTCTCCACAATGAAACTTATCTTCTCTGCGACACGGCCCTCTGGAACGTCAAGACGAATGAAATATTTGCGATTGACCACGTCAAGATACTCCAGGACCAGACAGTACTGACCAGCGACCGCCTCACCTATTATGTGGACAGGGATCTCGCCCAGTTCAGGGGAGCCCTGGTCCAGCTCGAGGACAAGGACCGCAATATCCTCAGGACGGAGAACCTCGATTACAATACCCGCGACAGTGTCGCCGTCTTCTTCGGCGGAGGCTCGATGAAGGACAAGGATGGCCAGATAATCGAAAGCAAGTCAGGAACTTACGATTCCAAGTCCAAGGAGTTCACATTTACTGACGACGTGAACATGTTCACGGATTCCATCTTCGTTAAGACCACCAGGCTTCTCTATGACGCCGGGAGGAACATCGCCCATTTCGGATATGGCACCAATGCCTGGAAGGAAGAGAATATGCTTTCTTCCAATGCCGGCTGGTATGACCGCAATTCCGAGACCTTCCTCTTCAACCGTGACGTGCACGGCATGAATGATGTCCAGGAGGGCTGGTCCGACTCCCTGTATTTCTACAGGAGTACCGGCGATATAGAACTCCTCGGGAATGCGCAGGTGACGGATACGACCAGGGATATCTCCGCAGTCGCCGGAAGAATCCATTACTCAGACTCTGTTTCCCGCATACTGATGACCCGCGATCCTGCCGTTATCGGACTTGTGGATTCGGGCGACGGATTGAGGGATACCGTGTATTTCGGTGCGGATTCCATTGTCAGCAGGAGCATTATGGCGTTCCAGGTGGATTCGTCGGAGTATGTCAATTCCAGGACAAGGCTTGAAGGCCTTCAGGTTGATGCGGTCAAGGCATACAGGGAAAAGGCGGCCAAGGCTGCTGCCGAGGCTGCGGCCAAGGCTGCGGAGGAGGACCCGAACAGGCAGAACCAGGCCCGGGCAGGCAAGGGAGGTCTCCCTGCAAATTCCAATGGCGGACTTTCCGGTCTTCAGAAAGGCCTAAAGGAGGCTCATACTCCGCCTGATGAGAAGGATGATGTCCCGGTTCAGCCTGCCGGAGCACAGTCTTCGGACTCATTGTCCGTATCGGCGGACTCCCGGTCGGTTTCAGCCGATTCGCTGTCCGTTGCCCGGGATTCATTGTCATTTGCCTCGGATTCACTTTCTCTCGGGGCCGATTCCCTTTCTCTTGCCGCTGATTCTCTTGCTGTGCAGGCAGATACAGTTGTCCGGGATTCCACGAAATACAACTTTGTCACTGCAGTGGGCAGGGTCAGGCTTTACAAATCGGATATTCAGATAGCCTGCGATTCGCTCGCATACTGCGACCTTGACTCTCTTGTGCGGCTCTACCGCTCACCTCTTATATGGAATGAGACCAACCGTCAGTATGCAGCCGACAGCGTTTATGCAGTGATGAAGAATTCGGCATTGGAAAAGGCCAGTCTGATGTCCAATGCATTCATCATTGTCCAGGAAGATTCCCTGTGCTTTGACCAGATCAAAGCGACTGAGATGGTGGCCTATTTCGACAGCACGGGCGTCCTCAGCCGTTTCGATGCCCTGGGAGATGCCAGCGCCATATTCTATCTGCAGGAGGACAGCGTTTACGCCACTGTCAACAAAAGCTCGGCAAAGATGCTTCACGCATTGTTCGCCGAAGGCAATCTGGACCGCGTCTACTATTTCGAGGATACTAAGAATGACGCCTATCCATTGGCCCAGATGAAGAAGGAGGAAAGGGTGCTGAAGGGTTTCAACTGGCAGCCGGACCTCAGGCCGAAGGGAAAGTCCGACATTACTCCATACAGTCTCAGGCCTTCTCAGAGAAGCCTGTATGCCTCCAGGCCAAGGACCGATTTCCAGTTCACTGACCGCTACTTCCCGGGGTATATGCAGAATATATACAGGGAAATCAGGGAGGCCAGGCTGCTGCGCGAACTTGAGAAGCAGAACGCCAGGCAGAATGATGCCGCTTCCGGCAAGCCGGAGGGTGGTATTGCAGGTGATTCATTGTCAATTGATTCCCTGAAGGTTGCCGGCGACTCTCTCATTGTCTCTGGGGACTCCCTATCAGTCTCTTCCGATTCCCTGAAGGCGGGCGATGCCGGTCAGGTAAGGGATTCGCTCAATGCGGATTCTCTGTCGGTCAACCCTGATTCGCCTGCAACTGCCGGGCCGCTCAGCCCTGAAGCTGTCAAAGCTGCCGAGAAGGCGGCGGCAAAGGCTCAGAAGGCTGCTGCACGGGCAGCAAAGATGGCGGAAAGGGAGGCCAGGTGGGCCAGGCTCGACAGTCTG